>PVBE011305971.1_pt1 | contig 12400 bp, 8 predicted proteins | sample 1631181 | NCBI WGS metagenome assembly PVBE01 (sample SAMN08397723, study PRJNA350692) | Marine metagenome, whole genome shotgun sequencing project. | isolation source: water | place: Pacific Ocean | collected 2012-04 | reverse complement strand
CGCTTGCGTCAGTCCCCTTTTTTTACTTGGGTGCCGCGGATTCTGTCAATCTACTTGACGTACTCGCCGCCCGATTCCACTCTCTTCTTCAGGGCTTCGACAACACCCGGCAAATCGCTCGTGGTGAGAGCTCGCTCGATGGCCTTGGGCACCCACAAACCGGTGTCGACGTGAACCGTGTAGGCCACCAGCGTTTTTTCCAAATCGTGGGCTTTGAGTATCCATCGACCGGTAGTCTCTCTAATGCCGTTCTTCTTGGTCTTGTCGATAGTCCAGGAAATTACGCCTTTATCCCTCTCATGGCACTCGAGAATATGGTAGGTGATCTTCATGTAAAGGATCTTGACCTTGTATTTGAGCCCCACGTTATCGCCTTCTCGCCGATAGCAGGTGGCGCTCAATACACGGGGCATGAACTTGGGAAAGGCCTCGGCGTCTTCAAGGCAAGCCCAGACCTCCTCTTTGGGCCGGTTGATCAAGACCATGGCCACGCCTCCGCCCTTTGTGGCGCCTTCCTTCGCTTTGGCCCCGTGCTTCAGCAGAACGATTTCGCCTTCGGCCAGTCTCGCGATGACTTTTGGCGTCAAAAGCGCATCCACATCCGTGGCGTCTTCGGTGGCGCACAAGGCTTGCATGGACACGGAAAACACTGCAAGCGACATGGCCAATCGGAGGATTCTCATGTCGTTACTCCCAACACCCGGATGGCATCTCCGATCCGCTTTTCGACTATTTGGTGTCCGAGCCTTCGTTGGCTTTCAGGATGGGGGCGATGATGGCATTCCACACGGCATATCCTTCCTTCGTCATGTGGAGGCCATCGCCGACGAATAGTTCCTTGCGTGGCTTCCCGTCGTTGCCGAGCATGGGCGCATCGATATCCACGTAGCCCAGGTAGGCGTACTCCTTGGTGAAGTCGCGGATGAGGGCATTCGCCTCGCGCATGGCTTCGACCAAGCTCCAGCGGGCCAAGCTGGGTTTGATGGCGATGAATTGGATTTCCGTTTTGGGCAAGGCCTTGTGGACCTTCGCGACGAAGGCTTTGTAGTCGCTGAAGACTTGCCGCGGACTCTTTCCAGCGACGATGTCGTTGTCCCCCGCGTAGAAGATGGCCAGCTTCGGCTCGTAGGGGATGACAATGCGGTCGGCATAGCGTAGCGAATCGACGATCTGCGAGCCGCCGAACCCCCGGTTGATGGTGGTGTAGCCGGGAAACGAGGCTGCGGTGTCCCACATGACAATGCTGGAGCTACCGATGAAGAGCGTAGCTCCTTTTTCTGACGCCGACTTTGCGTCTGCTTCTTCGAACGCTGCGATGTTCTTCTCCCACCGATCCTCTTGGGTCAGCGCGGCCGTGATTGGCAACGAGGGGGCGATGGCGGCGATTGTCCAGAGGGTCCGGTAAATTTGCATGGGCGTTTCCCTCCCGGTAGCATGGTTGGATAGGGTCGAGATTGGGTTCGCGTCCGATCCGATCACTATAGCACGTTGAAACAGGAACCATCCACAGGGGATTGCTCGGTGGCGTTTTAAGTGTACACGTACAAGGATTGCAGCACCTGCAAGAAGGCCCTCGCATTCTTGGATGAGCACGGGGTAGCCTACAAGAATATTCCCATTCGGGATACTCCTCCCTCGAAACGCGAGCTGAAGAGAATGCTGGACCACTTGGGCGGGTCGATGAAACGCCTCTTCAACACCACCGGAGGCGATTATCGGGCGCTGAACTTGAAGGAGACGTTGGGCGAAATGCCTGACGAAGAGCCCTTGGCGCTTCTTGCATCGAACGGAAACCTAGCCAGGAGGCTCTTCGCTATTGGACCCGCCTCGGGGATCACGGGATTCAATCCGGAACAGTGGCGCGAGAAGTTCATTAAAGTGCGGTTGGCGATGCTGTTCTTCATTTGGGGGCTTTCTGCCTCAATTGAGGCACCTCTGTGCCTAACCCCAGTCCTCTACTGCGATGGCGACCGGGGCACAGGGCGATGATCCAGCAAGAAACTGGTTACTGGCGCAGTTGGATCTGTTCGCCCCAAGGCCGCGGGATTGGGCCTTTGATTCGTTAGGGTTAACTTGCTATCCTTCGCCGTCGATCGAAATCCCCGTTTTGTTCGCATGGGCATATTACTTGCTTTGCGGGGGCGGGGTGGACCGTGTATTCTTTCGGGGGCGCCGGTCCCATTACCGGGGTTCGCTCCAACCGGTGGCGAGGCCGCCGTGGCCTAATTCCCGGCGTGGCACCGGGTGTAAACGACAGTGGAGAAGTGAGAGCATGATTGAAGCAGAAGGATTGACGATGCGCTACGGGCCAGTTCGCGCGTTGAACAACGTTTCGTTCAAGGTGAACCGCGGAGAGATTGTGGGCCTGCTAGGGCCGAACGGCGCGGGCAAATCCACAACCATGAAGATTCTTACCACCTATCTTCATCCCACAGGGGGCCGGGCGAAGGTGGGTGGAATCGACGTGCTGGAGAATCCTCTCGAGGCGCGTGGCGCTATCGGCTATCTGCCGGAAACCTTGCCACTGTATATGGACATGGAGGTATGCGCGTACCTCAAGTTTGTGGGCAACGCGCGGGGCCTCACGGGTGGCTACTTAAAGGAACGCACGGAGTTGGTGCTTGAAGAGTGCGGTCTTGAAGCCATGTACCGCAAGGTCATCCGCGAGTTGTCTAAAGGGTTTAAGCAGCGAACGGCGTTGGCACAAGCGCTGATTCATGACCCGGATATCATCGTGCTGGACGAGCCGACTTCGGGATTGGACCCGCACCAGATCGTAGAAATTCGGGAACTGATCCGCAAGCTCGCGGGCGGCAAGACGGTTCTCCTTTCGACGCATATCCTCCAGGAAATCGAGGCCTCGGCTGACCGGATCATCATCATCAGCAACGGGTCGCTCGTCGCGGACGGCACCTTCGACGAACTGCGCGATGGTGTCAAGAAGCACGAGCGCGTGAAGATCTCGGTAAAGGGCGAGTCGAAGGAGATCGAGCGACTGCTCTCCGGTGTCGAGGGCAGCCAGGAAATCCACGCGTCCGGCACGAGCGACGGATACGCCTCGTTCATCGTTCTGGGGAAGCCCGGCACGGAATTGTGGCGCGAGGTGAGTTCTTTCGCGCGTGCGCAAAATTGGGAACTTAAGGAAATGGGCGACCATCCGCTGACCTTGGAAGAAACCTTTCTCACTCTGACGGAGAAGAACGTGCGAGGGGAGAACTCGTGAAAAACGTATTCACTATTACCCGCCGCGAGTTGGGAGCGTACTTTACGTCTCCCGTGGGTTACATTTTCATGATCGTGTTCGTCGCGATCAGCGTGGGCCTGTACATCACCACTTTCTTTACCTATCCCGTAGCGGATATGCGCCAGTACTTCGGCAATCTCCCTATTCTTCTGTGCGTGTTCATCCCCGCCGTCACCATGCGTGTCTGGGCGGAGGAGCGCAAGGAGAACACCTGGGAATTGTTGCTGACCTTCCCGATGCGCGCGTGGGAATTATCCATCGGCAAGTTTCTCGCCAGCCTCATCTTCCTCGCGTTGACCCTGGCGGCCACTTTTACCGTGCCCGCCATGCTCTTCTCCTTGGGGAATCCTGACGGTGGCGCGATCTTTTCCGGATACTTAGGCACGTTGCTGCTGGGCGCCTACTTCTTATCCATTGGCATCTTCTTTTCGGGCTTCTGCAAAGATCAGATCGTCGCGTTTGTCGTGACGCTGCTAGCGTGTTTCTCGATCTTCCTCTTGGGCACGGGCTTCATTGCGGCGTACATCGACGATCTCCTTCCGGGCTGGGGGACGTTGTTGGGCGAGTTGGCGGGGCTCTCCGACCACTATTCCGCGTTCGTTCGCGGCGTCATCGAGTTGGCCGACATCCTATACTTCGCCGCGTGGACCGCTGTGTTCCTCACGTTGAACATCATCTTCATCGACGGCCGCAGCCGCCCGAAAGCGCGCCTCTATTTTTCGGTTACGGTCACCGGGTGCCTTGTCATAGGGTTCTTGTGCAATTGGCTGATCCGCGACATGAGCCTCCTTCGCCTTGATGTGACGGAGGACAAGATCTTCACTATTTCCGACGCCTCCAAGAATATTCTGAGCGCCGTCGATACGCCCGTTCAGGTAAAACTGTACGTCACGCCAAAATCGGATATGCCCACTGGCATGACCTCCTTCGAGCAGGATATCACCGATAAACTCGACGAACTACGGGTCGCGTCCGACGGAATGCTCCAGTACACCGTGCTCCATCTGACCGCCGCGAACGCCATCAGTGGCGGGGTCAACCTCGCGACCGGCGCGCCCCCCGAGGAAGAGGAGGAGAGCGAAGAAGAGGCCCTTGAAAAACGCATGCTGGACAAGGGCATTCGTCCCCATTCGGTACGCTCGTTGAGCCAGGATCAGATGACGAACCAGTACATCTATTCGAGCATCGGCATTGGCTATAGGGATAAGAAGGAAGAGATCATCCCGGATCTTCTCCCGCAAGACTTAATGAATCTCGAGTATCGGCTGGTCAGCACGATTTTCAAATTGACGCAAAAAGAGCCGCCGGTGGTCGTCGTGGTGGCCCCGCAAGAGCGGGTGAACATCGCGCCGCAAGTGCGGCAGATGATGATGCAGATGGGGCAGCAGGTTCCGGAGACGGAGGATCCCTATTCCTACTTGCAGAAGATCCTCGAATCGGAAAAATACAGTGTGCAGCGCGTCGAAATTTCGCAGGCGAGCCCACTGCCCGAAGAATTCGACACGCTGGTGGTGGTCGACCCTAGGCAGTTGAACGAACGGCAGCGCTGGGAAATCGGCCGCGCCATCGTGGGCGGGAAATCGGTCGTGTTGGCCGTGCAGAATCGCGAATTCGATTACGAGGTCACCCGCCAGGGCCTGAGCCTCAATCAGCGCGACGAGACTCCGAACATCAATCCGTTGTTGGAAAACTACGGGATCACCGTGAGCCTCGAGCATCTCATGGATGTGAACCACATAGCCCTGAACGTTTCCACGGGCGGCGGCCAGGGCTTGGCGGCCCTGCTCAACATGGGACAGCCTATTGACCTACCAACGCACATGCTCATCAACAACGAGACAATGGACGCGGACACCTCGATCACGGGCCGCCTTTCCACCGTACTTTACCTATGGGGTTCGCCGCTCGTCCTGGATAAAGGCAAGTTCGCGGAATTGGGACTCGATGTGAAAACCCTCATGCGTACGACGGAAGGCGCGTGGACGGCTTCCACCATGACCCAGGAAGCCATCCAAGAGCCGGATTCGGGTGAAGCCTACCCGCTTATGGTGTTGGCTCACGGGCAGTTTCCCGACGCGTATGACGGGCAGGAGAGGCCGGCGTGGCCCCCGCCCGCGCCGCAGCAACAGTTTGGCCAGCCGGCCATGCCGCCACCCGCCGAAGACGGCGAGCCGGGCGAACTCGTGCCGGCGCCGGCGAAGCTGGTCGTCATAGGCGGCGCGGAGATGTGGCGTGACAATTTCATCGACCCGCGCAGCGGCGGTCCGGGGAACTTCGACTTGTTTTTGAACACGGTGGACGCGGTGACGCTGGGCGATGACCTCTTGAACGTGCGCGGGCACAAACCGATCGACCGGATTATCGCCTCGCCGTCGACTAGCAAGAAGACACGCTGGAAATTGATCAATTACGGACTCGCTATCAGCGTGATCTCCGCCGCGGGCATTTTCACCACGCTGGCGCGCTGCCGCTCGCGGAACGCCTATACGCTGGCTCATGGCGTCGACTGATCGCTCCGCCGTGAAAATGCTGCTTGTTGAACGCAATTCAAAGAATCGAAACAGATACCGCAGCGAATCGCTGCTTGGAGGAATGAAATGAAACCGAAGGCCCTGATTCCCTTGGCGGTAATCATCGCCGTGTTGGGGGGCATAGTCTTTCTGAAAAGCTCTGACGACGAAACGGCTACGCTGCTTGAAGAGGTCGAGTTGTCACGGCTATTGCCCGAAGATCTCACTCAAGGCCATATCGCCAGGTTGGAAATCTACAATGGCGGCGCCGCTGAAGAAATCCTTGAGCTGCGCAGAGAGCCTGGCGAGGAGGGATGGATCGTGTTCACCCATTTCGATGCGCCGGTCACCGCCACCAAGATAGATACTTTCTTGGGGAATCTAGTCGGATTGCAGGGAGAATTCCGCGCGATCGGCGGCGAAAGTTCTTTCGGAACGTACGACCTCACGGAAGAATCGGCCGTTCACATCAAAGGATACAAGGACACTGGCGACGCTCTTGGATTTCATGTTCTAGTGGGAAAATCGCCTGGTTACGGCAACCGGTTTATGCGCGCCGCGGGCGAAGATACCATCTACGTGGCCGACGTCGATCTGCGGCAAGCCGCCGGCATCCAGTCCGATGAAAACGCGGACGCGCCGAAGCCCGACACCTGGCTGGACAAGAAGATCCTCGAATTCGAGAAGACGGACATTACTAAACTCACGTTGACTATGCCGGGCAAAGAGGTCGCCTTCGAGTATCGAGAGAAGCCGGCCGAGGAACCGGAAGAAACTCCCGAGGGTGAGGAGGACGCCGAAGCCCCTCCGACGCTGACCCCCGAATACGAATGGGTCGCGGTTTCGGGCGGAGGCGGCCATCCAATCAAAGACACGGGCCTGCAAGGGGTACTAGGCAAGATCGCCACGCTCGGGGCTTCGGGTATCGTCGATCCCGCTAATAAAGAAGAGTATGGCCTCGACGCGCCTGTCTTCGGTGTGCGCGCCACGCTACTCGGCGAATCGGATGAAATCGTTCTTGAAGCGGGACATCCCGACCGCGATTCCGATGGCTACGTGCGCGTCGCAAGCCGGAACAGGGACGTTGTCTACAAGCTGAGCCGGTACAACTTTGAGCAGTTGTTCCCGAAAGGATCGACCCTTTTTAACTTGCCGCGTCTTTCCTTCGATATTCAAGACATGGCCGAAATCACGATCGAGTCGCCGGAGGGTTCCTTCATGCTTGCCAAAGATGCGGATGCGTGGCAGGTTGTCGAGCCGGCATCGGACTTGCCAGTCGCCACGTCCAAGCTGACCGGAATCGCGACGACTCTTGCCGCGTGGCAAGCGGACGACTATTTCGATAGCGCCGACGCCTCGGGCTTGTCCTCTCCCGAACGAACGGCCACGTTCAAGACGGCCAACGGCCGGGCGCAGACTATCGAAGTCGGCGGCGATTGCGAATCCGCCGGGGGCCGCTACGCGCGCCTGAACGAACTGAGCGCGGTGCTGGGCATTTCCAAGAGCGACGTGTCGAAAGTGTTCCCCGAGACTAAGGATCTCTTCGAGCGCGACATGTTCGATATCGACGAGGCAGATATTCAGGCCATCGAGATCACGCGGACCGCTACGTTGCGCTTGGACCGAACTGGGAATGGCTGGACGCTTACCGCGGGCGGACTGACGACCGATGCGAAGACGGATGCAGGCGACAATCTTGCCCTCGCCATCGCGGACTTGCAGGCGGACGATCTGATCTTCGGGGAAGCGCGCATCCAGGGTGGGTTTCTCGCGTCTGTGGGCGTCATCATGCGGGACGGAGCAGAACACCGATTTAACGTCGAAATCGAGCAAACCAGCGGTGGGCATCCAGTCACAATTCCCGGCTTGATGACTGCCTTCATACTAGATGCCGATACCGCCGCCGACATTCTCCTCAACGAAGACGACCTGCGCGATGTCCTACCGGCGCCGACGGAAGAAGCGGTCGCAACGCCAAGCGCCCCGTAGCGCGGCGGACCCACATTGGTACCGGAAGAGAAGGGCTATGAGGATGCAAGTGTGTTTCGGGGGTGCGCCCGCCGACATGCGCTACGCTGTACCTTGCGTGTTCCGCAGCCGCTCCGCGAGTCGCGTATTGCGGCGGTCGAAATCGGTGTTTCGGATGGCCATGTGAAGGGCTTTGGCGTTCCCCACGAGGATGACGAGCCGCTTGCCCCGGGTGATCGCCGTGTACAAGACATTTCGCTGGAGCATCATGAAATGTTGTGGCACGAGCGGCATGATGATGGCCGGGTATTCGCTTCCTTGTGATTTGTGGACGGTGATCGCGTAGGCCAGCGTGAGGTTGTCAAGCTCTTCGAAACTATACAGAATCTCGTGGTCGTCGAATCGAACATGAAGCTCCCGCGCGTCTTCATCGACCAACGAGATCATACCCGCGTCGCCGTTGTACACATCCAGTTCATAGTTGTTGCGTGTTTGCATCACCTTGTCGCCGAGCCGGAAGTTGCGTTTCGGCACGGGCGCGCCTTTTGGGTTGAGCGCCTCCTGCAACCGGTCGTTCAGATTGACCACGCCAAGGTCGCCGCGGCGCATTGGCGCCATGACTTGAATGTCGCGGAGCGAGTCGAGGCCGAACTTGGAAGGGATGCGCTCGGCCACTAGTTCGATGATCGTATCCAAGATATTCTCCGGCTCCTTGCACTCAATAAAGAAGAAGTCCTCCGCGTTGAACTCAGGCGTCTTGCCGGCGTTGATGCGATGGGCGTTCGCTACGATCCCGCTCTCCTCCGCTTGCCGGAATACGGTCTCCAGCCGCACGGTCGTGATCACGTTGCTCGAAATAATATCGAGCAGCACGTTCCCCGGCCCAACGGACCGAAGTTGATCGACATCTCCCACCATGAACAGGCGTGCGTGCGCCGGTGCGGCCCGCAGGACGGCTTCCATCAACTGAATATCGACCATGGACATTTCGTCGATCATCACCACATCGGCCGAGAGGGGATTGTTTTCGTTTCTCACGAAGCCGCCGTCCTTCAGACTGAATTCGAGGAGCCGGTGAATCGTCTTCGCGGTTCGTCCCGTCGTCTCTTCCATACGCTTGGCCGCGCGTCCCGTTGGCGCGGCGAGAAGAATGTTCAACCCCTTCTTCTCGAAAATTCGGATGATGCAATTGATGAGTGTCGTCTTTCCCGTGCCAGGCCCGCCGGTGAGAATCATCGCCTTCGCGTCCGCGGCTTCCCGAACCGCGAGCTTCTGCTCTTCGGAAAGCGATATCTTCTGGGTGGCTTCCACCCACTCGATGGCCTTCGGACCGTCTATGGATATGCCGCCCTTGGGCGTGCGCAAGAGGCGCTTGAGGTAATGTTCGCAGGCGCGCTCGGCGGCGTGAATCGCGCTCAAGAACAATGCGTCCTCCTCGCGAACCAAAACACTGGTGGCCACCATTGACGCGAGCGACGGCGGCAGCGCTTCACTTTGCACTTTCAGCAACGACGTCGTTCGTTCGAACAAGTCCTGTTCGGTCAGGAAGTCGTGCCCTTCGCTTGTGGCTTGCTGCAAGACATAATGGAGGCCCGCTTCGAGGCGTTGCGCCGAATCCTTCGCGATGCCGAGGCTCGCGGCGATCTTGTCGGCGCCCTGAAAGCCGATGCCCGTAATATCTTCCGCCAGCCGGTACGGATTCTCCCGGAGTACCGCCACCGCCGCGTCGTCATAGCGCTTGTAAATGCGCACGGCCTGCCCGGTTCCGATACCGTGACCCTGAAGGAAGACCATGATCGACTGAATCGCCTTCTGGCTCTCCCAGGCCTCGCGGATTTGGGTCGCGCGTTTTGGGCCGATGCCTTCCACCGAGGTGAGGCGGTCCGGTTCCTTGTCGATCACTTTGAGCGTTTCGACGCCGAATGCTTTGATTAAGCGTTTCGCGTAGACCTTGCCGATCCCGTGGATCAGGCCGCTCCCGAGGTAGCGCTCGATTCCCATGAGCGTGTTGGGGAGGATCGTCTCGTAGGACTCCGCGCGCACCTGGCGACCCCATTTCTGATCGTTAATCCAGCGGCCCCTAATCCGGATTGTCTCGCCGACCGACACTGCCATGAGGTTGCCGACGAAGGTCAATAACTCCGGATTGCCCTCCTGCCGCAAACGCGCGACGAAGAAGCCATTGTCCAAGTTCTCGTACACGATACGCTCGATGACCCCCTCCACATCCGCGGATTCGGCGTTCATGAGGTCGGCTATTGGGCTCTTCTTGTTCATGGGATCGCTATGGTATTTCGCGAAAACCTTCACAAATCCCGATCGATCCGAAGCCGGTCACGCGTTTCCACCCCTATCCGAGGTCCGGTCAAACGGAACGGTCAGGGCATCTTCGGTTTCCGGTCGAAGTTGCTCCACGAGCGCGGCGATAGGCGTGTCAAAATTGAACAAATCGCTGGCGCGAACGCTATCGAGAATGGGCTTATATGTTTCGTCTTGGCGCAGCATGGACGGGTCGCGCCCCACCTCGCGTAGCGCCGTCACGATATCGCCGACCGTAAGTTTTCCGAGCGCCTTCGCGGGTTGGTAGGTGACAGGATCCGTCGCGCATGCCGCCACGAGGCCTGCTTCCTCGAGATGGCCGAGCGTTTCGACAAGTAGGCGGTGGGGAACATTCAACTCCTTCGCCGCCGTTTCTGGGGCCAAGCCCGGACGCCCCTCGTCAAAACGAATTCCCACGTCCAGCATGGCGCGGAGTCCGAGCGCCTCTCGGTAGGCGAACGTCGCCTGGTCAGCGAACCGTTCCATGGCGAAGGTTTCCTCGTTTTGATAGGCATAGGCCACTTCGCAACCGAACAGCAGAATAATCCAACTCGAATAAACCCACATGAGCAATAGGGGAATCTGGGCGAAAGCAGCGTAAACCAGTATGTTGCGGGTGATGCCGACTTGAAACTCCACGTAGCCCCACGCCAGGATCAGCCAGAGGGAAGCAGCGACCAGGCCACCCAGGAACGCGCAGGTGGGCCGCACTTTTGTGTTGGGCACTACGAAATAGAGCGCCGAAAAAACCAGGCAAACCATCGTATATTGAAGGAGCCACACAAGAGGCGACAGAATGCCCAGCGGCGAGGACGACAGGGTTTCGCTCCGCAACGCCGCGAACACGCCAAGTGCCGCGGCCCCCACGAAAGGCAGTAGCATCGTAATCAACATGTAGTCGCCGATCATGCGAAAACAGGAACGGGTCCTCAGTACGCCCCATATGTGATTAAACGAAGTCTCGATGTTCCGCATCAGGCCCAAGACGGTGGTAAAAAACAGGATAAACCCCGACACGAGCAGGGCGCCGGGATCGTCCGTGGCGTCGTCGGCCAACTGATCGGCGAGCTCGAAGACCTCCTCGACGGGATCGACGTAGCCTTCCTCCGAACCGCTAGACGCTGGGAGAAAAGCTTGCCGGATAGCAGTCCGGACTTTCTTGCTCGCCTCCTCTAGGTCTTCCGCATCCGCGGGGGCGGCTGCTTCCGGGTCAATGCCGCCATCTGCGTCCTCAAGTACATCCTCCGCCGATTCCGCCTCCGCCACGCCAGGGCCCACATCGGTTGTAACTTCGTCTTGATGGGCTAGCAACTCCGCGGCGGTTTCCACCGCTTGGTCCACGCGCGTCCTGGCCGCCTCGAAGATGGCCTCGTCCAAGCCAAACGTTTGGACCATGTAAAAGAGGATGGCCAACGAGGGGACAATAGCTAGCAGCGTCGCGAACGTGAGCGCGGCAGCCCGCAGCAGAATCGTCCCGCGAATGAGATTGGAAACGAGGAGGATCGCCACACGGATCTGCTTGATAATAAGCCCGCTGGGAATTTTCTCGCCCGGCCGCCCGATGCGCCATATATCGTGCGTCGCGAAACGGTGGCCGCGGCGTAGCGCCTCGAAGAATTTTCTGATTTGGTCGCCCATACGGTAATGCTACAGGTTTAACGAGGATCGGGCAAACGGAAGGCGTTGCCTGCAATCTACGGGGCGAAGCGGCTACCGCAGATATAGCATGTCCACTTCTTGCAGCTTGCTTCTTGCAGCTTGCTTCTAGCGGTATCTTCGCATTGCATTGACAACTCGGGCATCTTGTACGGATTGTATCCGAGTGCAGATCTCTCGTCTTCCAGATTCTGCTGCCGTTGGACCTTCTGCTGACCGACCTGTCGGACCAGGGATACAGCGCCACAGCAAATGAAGAATCTCAACGAATAGCCAGATAGTTACCGATACGGCCTCTTCGGCCACTGAGATTACCCCGCGGTATCGCCCGTTCCTGCAATGGACCTACAGGATTTCCGACTGGCCAGCGCGCCAACGGGGCGACCGCATGAGGCGATGTAGTCTAACCCGCATCGCTCACAGCTTCCGGGGCAGGTGCTCTGCGACTCGGTTTTTGTCAATTCTGGGCTCTTGAGAGGGTTTTGGAGTAATTTTCTCGTCGACGGGACACACCTCCCCCTTTCCCCACGGTTCTTATCGCGCCGGCTCGCTCCGCTTTCGCGTTGCGTTCGCCCGTGGGAGGGGCACTGGCTCCGCTCAGCGGCGCAGGGGGTTTATCAGAGTGTAGGCGGAGGTGGAGATCCACAGGCGCAACTGGACGGAACTCAGGTGGTGAGTGCTGGTGAGGTCGGCGAAGGGATCG
>PVBE011250989.1_pt1 | contig 12401 bp, 23 predicted proteins | sample 1631181 | NCBI WGS metagenome assembly PVBE01 (sample SAMN08397723, study PRJNA350692) | Marine metagenome, whole genome shotgun sequencing project. | isolation source: water | place: Pacific Ocean | collected 2012-04 | reverse complement strand
TTTATTTATTAATAAAGAATTATTAGGAAGGATTAAGAAACATTATTTATAAAAATATGGGCTTATTTAGTAGAAAAAGTAAAAAAGAAAAAGAAGATTTTAATCAAAAAAAAATTAAGAAGTCTTTTAAAACGGAAGAAAAAGAAGAGAAAAAAATAGAAAAAAAAGAAGATAAAAATAAATATCAAGATAATAAAAAAGCGTATAAATTATTAATTAAACCTATTATTTCAGAAAAAGCTACTATAGGAGTTAGTCAGGGTAAATATGTTTTTGAAGTATCTTTTGAAGCTAATAAAGTTGAAATTAAGAAAGCTATTAATGAAATTTATGGTGTTAAACCAATTAAAGTAAATATTATTAATAATTTAGGTAAGAAAGTTCGTTTTGGTCGTAGAATCGGAAAACAGAAAGATACTAGAAAAGCTATTATTACTCTTAAAAAGGGTGAGACTATTAATCTTTACGAAGGTATTTAAAATATATGACAGTTAAAGTATACAAACCAACAACACCTGCTCGTCGTAAGACTAGTGTTATTGTTAATAAAGAATTAACTAAAAAAAGACCTTTAAAATCTTTGCTTAAAATAAGAAAACAAAGAGCCGGTCGTAATAATCAAGGAAGAATTACAGTTAGACATAAGGGGGGTGGCGCAAAAAGATTTATACGTTTAATTGATTTTAAGCGTAATAAATTTGATATTCCAGCCAAAGTAGAAACTTTAGAGTATGATCCCAATCGTAATACTAATATAGCTTTAATAGTTTATGCTGATGGTACTCGTAATTATATTTTAGCTCCAGATAAATTAAAAGTTGGTGATAAGATAATTTCTTCTAAAAAGAAGATAGAAGCTAAAATAGGTAATCGTTTAGCTCTTAAATATATTCCTACAAGCGCAATAGTATTTAATATAGAAATGATAATAGGTAAAGGTGGTCAATTAGCTAGATCAGCTGGTAATGGTGCAAGTTTAATGGCATTATATGATGGTAAAGCCCAGTTAAGATTACCAAGTGGTGAAATTAGAATTGTAGCTGAAGATTGTTTAGCTACTATTGGAGTACCTAGTAATGTAGAATTTAGAAATATACGTTGGGGTAAAGCAGGTCGTAAAAGACATTTAGGTATTAGACCAACTGTTAGGGGTAAGGTAATGAATCCTGTAGATCATCCTCATGGTGGAGGAGAAGGATCTAATCCTATTGGTTTGAAACATCCTAAAACATATAAAGGTAAACCAGCTTATGGTATTAAAACTAGAAAGAAAAATAAACCTTCAGATAAGTTTATTATAAAACGTCGTAAAAGTAGACAAATTAGTAAATAATAATTAAAATATGTCAAGAAGTTTAAAAAAAGGTCCATTTACTGATCCCAAGTTATTAAAAAAGATTAGTAATTTAAAGCCAGAAGATGGTAAAATCATTAAGACTTGGTCTCGTTCATCTGTTATTACTCCAGAAATGGTTAGTTATATTTTTAGTGTGCATAATGGGAGAGATCATATTAATGTGCATATTGTTGAAAATATGGTTGGACATCGTTTGGGAGAATTTTCTCCAACACGTAAATTTGTTAGTCATGGTGGTAAAATGGCTAAAAAACAAGCTAAAGTATAATTAAATTATGATAGAAGTTAAAGCAAAATTGAAACATCTTAGAATTACACCTAAGAAAACAAGACTAGTAGCTAATGCTATTAGAGGTTTAGATGTTTTAACAGCCCTAGATAGATTGACAGTACTTTTTAAGAAATCTTCACCAATTTTTATTAAATTATTACTTTCTGCTGTTGCTAATGCTAAAGATAGATATAATGTTAAAGAAGAAGATTTAAAGATTAAAAGTGTAATAGTTAATAAAGGTGTAGCTTTGTCTCGTTGGAAACCAGCTGCTTTTGGTAGAGCACATCCTTTTAAAAAACATGCTTCTCATATTGAAATTGTTTTAATAACTAAAGAAGGTGTTAAAGTAGACAAAAAAATTAAAGAAAAACAAGAAATAGAAACTGTTGATTTAACAAAAAAGAAAGAAGAAAAGACAAAAAAGAAAGAAGAAAAGACAAAAAAGAAAGATAAGAAAGATAAGAAAGATAAGAAAGTAAAAGAAAATAAATAAGTATATGGGTAAAAAAATAAATCCAAAAATATTTCGTTTAGGTTTAAGTGAACAATGGAGATCTCGTTGGTTTTCTGTTGATGATTATGCTAAATTTTTACGTGAAGATATAGAAATTAGAAATTATATCAAAAAAGGATTAGCTAGTGCTGGAATTGATGAAGTTATTATAGAAAGAAAGAGAGGAGAAATAGTTATTAATGTTAAAGTTGCTAAACCTGGTTTAATAATTGGTCGTGGTGGATCTGGTATTGAAGAATTAAGAAAAAAATTAGTAAAGAAATATTTAGATAAAAAAACAAAGGTTAATATTAATATTACAGAAGTTTCTAATCCTAATCTTTCAGCAGCTATTATTGTTCAAGCAGTTAGAGAAGATATTGAAAAGAGAATGCCTTTTCGTAGAGTAATGAAACAAAATATTGAAAAGGTAATGAAAGCTAAAGGACAGGGAGTAAAAATAATACTAGCTGGTCGTTTAAATGGTGTAGAAATTGCTCGTACAGAAACTTTAAGTAAAGGTAAAATACCTTTGAGTACTTTAAGAGCTAATATAGATTATAGTAGAGGAGCAGCTGATACTGTTTATGGTAAAATTGGTGTTAAAGTGTGGATATATAAAGGAGAATATTTTGATAAAAAAATAGTGGGTAAAAAGAAAGAGCAGAGTATTTTTAAAACAGTTAAATTATTTTCTAAAGAAAAACCAAATATTGAATCAATTAAAAAAGAAGATAAATAAAATATATGTTAGCACCCAAAAAAGAAAAACATAGAAAATGGCAAAAAGGTAGCAGATTAAAAGGTAAAGCTACTCGTATAAATAAGATTAGTTTTGGTGAATATGGTTTAAAAAGTTTAGAAGCATGTTGGATTTCAGCTCGTCAAATTGAATCTGCTCGTAGAGCTATAGTTGGTTGTGTAGAAAGAGGTGCTGATGTTTATATTCGTATTTTTCCACATAAACCAGTAACAGCTAAAGGCAATGAAATGCCTATGGGTAAGGGCAAGGGTGTAGTAGATCATTATGTAGCTACTATTAAACCAGGTACAGTTTTATTTGAAATGGGAGGAGCTAGTGAAGAATTATCAAGAAAAGCTTTAAAATTAGCAGGCTATAAATTACCAGTTAAAACTAAATTTGTAACAAAGAAATTAATTTAATATGAAAGTTAGAGAATTAAGAAAATTAGAGATTAATGATTTAAATAAGAAATTAGATGAATTAAGAAATAAATCTAGAGAACTTAGATTTAGTATTACTAATAATCAATTAAAGGATGTTAGAAATTTAAGATCTGTTAAGAAAGATATTGCTAAAATTTTAACTATTTTAAATGAAAAAAAATAATATGGTAAAAAATCAAAAACAAATTAGAAAATTACAAGGTGAAGTTATAAGTAATAAAATGGATAAAACTGTTGTAGTTTTAGTAAATTCAGTTAAGATTCATTCAAAATATAAAAAAAGATATAAATTTAGTAAAAAATATAAAGCTCATGATGAAAAAAATGAGTGTAAAGTAGGTGATAAAGTAGTAATTAAAGAAGTTAGACCTTTATCAAAAGAAAAAACTTGGATAGTATTAAAATAACTAATAAAATATAATTAAATATTATGATTCAAAATCAATCAATGTTAAAAGTAGCAGATAATTCTGGAGCAAAGTTAGTACAATGTATCCGTGTTTTAGGTGGTTATAAAAAAAGATATGCTAGACTAGGTGATATTATTACGGTTGCTGTTAAAGCTGCTCAACCTCATACTCAAATTAAAAAAGGTCAAGTGGTACATGCTGTAATTGTCAGGCAAAGAAAAGAAACTAGAAGAAAAGATGGTAGTTATATTCGTTTTGATGAAAATGCTGTGGTTATTATAGATAAAGAAAAGAAAGAACCAAAAGCAACTCGTATTTTTGGTCCAGTTGCTAGAGAATTAAGAGCTAAAGGATTTAAAAAGATTATTTCTTTAGCACCAGAAGTATTATAATTATGTTTAAAAAAATAAAAGTTAATGATAAAGTTAAGATTCTTACCGGTAAAGATAAGAGTAAAAAAGGTAAGGTAACTCAAATTATACCCGAAATTAATAAAGCAGTGGTAGAGGGTGTTAATGTTATGTATAAACATTTAAAACCAAAACAAAAGGGCGAAAAAGGACAAAGAGTACAATTTAATGGACCTCTTAATTTAAGTAATTTAGGTTTAATTTGTCCTAAATGTAATAAAGTAGTAAAAATTGGTATTAAATTATCTAAAGATAGTAAAAATAAATCTAGATTTTGTAAAAAATGTCAAGAAGTAATAGATTAATTATGAATAAATTAGATATAAAATTTAAGAAAAAAATAAGACTTAAACTAAAAAAAGAATTAGGTATTAAGAATATTATGGCTGTTCCTAAAGTAGAGAAGGTTGTTATTAACATTGGTTTAGGTAAAGCTGTACAAGATAAAAAATGGATAGAATTATCTGAGAATATTTTAAAAAAAATTTCTGGTCAAAAACCAATTATGATTAAAGCTCGTAAATCTATTTCTAATTTTAAAATTAGAGAAGGAAATATTATTGGTAGTAAAGTAACTTTACGTGGGCAAAAAATGTATGATTTTTTAGAAAAATTAGTAAATTCAGCTATTCCTCGTTTTAAAGATTTTTATGGTTTAGATTTTAAAAAAGGTTTTGATGGTAATGGTAATTATACTCTTGGTCTAAAAGAACATATTGTTTTTCCAGAAATTGGTATGGATGATATTGATAAAACACATGGTTTAGAAATAACTATAGTTACTTCAGCCATAGATAATAAACAAGCTTTAGCTTTATTAAAAGCCTTAGGATTCCCTTTTAAGAAAAATAAGAAATAATATATATGGCTATAGAATCACAAAGAGCAAAAGCGAGAAAAAAACCTAAGTTTTCTACTAGAAAAGTTAATCGTTGTTGGAGGTGTGGAAAGCAAAGGTCATATATGCGTAAATTTAATTTATGTCGTATATGTTTTAGAGAATTAGCTGAAAAAGGAGAATTACCAGGTATTAAAAGGTCAAGCTGGTAAATAAGTAATAAATATAAAGTAAATCAAATATAAATTTATGACAGACCCTATTGCAGATATGTTAACAAGAATACGTAATGCTTCAGCTATAAGAAAGTTAGAAGTATTAATGCCTTTTTCTAAGGTAAAGTTTAGTATTGCTAAAGTTTTAGAAAAAGAACATTATATTAAGAAAGTATCTAAAATTAAAGATAATAATTTTGATATTCTTAAAATAGATTTAAGGTATAATGATAAAGAACCAAGTATTAGACATTTAAAACGTATTTCTACTCCTGGACAAAGAGTATATATTAATAGTCAAGAAATACCAGTAGTCTTAAATGGCTATGGTTTAGCTATTATTTCTACTTCTAAAGGTATTCTATCAGATAAAGAGGCTAGATCTCAAAAAATGGGTGGAGAATATATTTGTGAAATTTGGTAATAATAAAATTATGTCAAGAATAGGAAAAAAACCAATTAATATACCTGAAGAGATAGATGTAAAAATAACAGGTAGTCAAGATAAAGGAAGTGCTGTTGAAGTTAAAAATTCTAAAGGTATTTTAATTGTTAAGATACCCATTGGTGTTAAAGTAGAAGAAAAAGATAAAGAATTAATATTAAGTGTTAAAGATTCAAAAAGTAAATCTACTAAAGCTATTTGGGGTTTAAGCAGGACTTTAATAAATAATGCTTTTTTAGGATTAATAGAAGGGTATAGTAAAGAATTAGAAATAAATGGTGTTGGTTATAAAGTAGTTTTACAAGGTAATAAATTAATATTAAATGTTGGTTTTTCTCATCCAGTAGAATATAATATTCCAGTAAATATTAAAGTTGAAGTAGAAAAAAATAAAATAAAGATTTCAGGTATTGATAAACAATTAGTAGGACAAGTAGCAGCTGAAATTAGGAATATTAAAAAACCAGAACCTTATAAAGGAAAAGGTATTAAGTATAAAGATGAAATAATTCGTCGTAAGGCTGGTAAAATTGTTAAAGCTACTGAATAATAAATATATGAGAAATTTAAACAAAGAAAAAAGAGAAAATTTTCTTAGACGTCAAAAACGTACTAGAGCAAAGATTAAAGGAACAAGTAAAAAACCTAGGTTATCTGTTTTTAGAAGTTTAAAAAATATTAGTGTACAAGCTATTGATGATATTAATAAAAAAACTTTAATTTCTGCTTCTAATAAAGAATTAAAAAAGAAAAAAGGTAATTAAATAGAGATTGCTAGTTTAGTAGGAGAAGTGATGGGACAAAAATTAAAAGAAAAGAATATTAATAAAGCTATTTTTGACAAAGGAGCTTATAAATATCATGGTAGAGTAAAATCTTTAGCAGATGGTATTAGAAAAATGAAAATAAATTTTTAAATATGAAAAATGAAAAAGTAGAAAAAAAAGTAGAAAAAAAAGAAGATAAGAAGATTATAGAAAAAAAAGTAGATGATAAAACTACTGGTAATAAGACTTCCTTTAAAAAGCTACCTTTTAAGAGAAAAAGATCAGCTTTTATAAAAAGAAGAAATAAAGAAAAAGATGAGTTTGAACAAAAGATTGTAGATTTAGCTCGTGTTACTAGAGTTATGGCTGGTGGTAAAAGATTAAGATTTAGGGCTTGTATGATTATTGGTGATCGTAAAGGTAGGGTTGGTTTAGGTTTAGCTAAAGGTTCTGATGTAGCTTTAGCCATAGGTAAGGCTATAGCTAGAGCTAAAAAAAATGTAATAAATGTTCCTATTATAAATGGTACTATACCTCATCAAGTAGAAATAAAGAATAAAGCCTCACGTTTATTAATTAAACCAGGTCGTAAAGGTAGTGGCTTAAAAGCTGGTGGTGTTTTACGTATTGTTTTAGAATTAGCAGGTATACATGATATAGTAGCTAAAATAATGGGTACCAATAATAAGATAAATAATGCTCAAACAGCTCTTTTAGCTTTAAAATCTTTTAAAAGAGAAGCTTTTATAAAAGCTCAAAAATTAAATGCAATACATACTAATAATAAAAATAAATAAAAACTATGTTAACTTTACATAATTTACAAAAAAGTAAAGGAAAAAGAAAAAGAAAAAAAGTAGGTCGTGGTAACTCTTCAGGAACAGGTACTTATTCTGGTAGAGGATTAAAGGGTCAAAGATCTCGTTCTGGTGGTAAATCTGGTTTAAGAGCTAGAAGTATTAAGAGTTATTTATTACGTATTCCTAAAGTAAAAGGTTTTAAATCTTTTAAACAAAATTATGAAACTGTAAATATAAAAAATTTAGAAAAAAATTTTAATGAAGGTCAGATAGTAAATGCTCGTTCTTTAATAAAATTAGGGTTAATTAAAACTATTGATAGAGGATTAAAAATATTATCAGTTGGTAATTTAAAAAAGAAATTAATTGTAGAAGCTAATGCTTTTTCTAAAATAGATAAGCACAAAATAGAAGAGGCAGGTGGTGAGGCTAGATTAATTTTAGTTAAAAAAGAGGAAAAATTAATAGAAAAAGAAGACAAAAAAGAAAATAAATAATATAATAAATATATGTTGAACAAATTTCAACAATTATGGAAAGCTAAAGATGTACGTAATAATATATTTTACGTTCTAGTTTTATTAATAATTTTTAGAATAGCAGCTCATATTCCTGTTCCAGGAATAGATGTTGGTGATTTAAGAGATATATTTGAAAAAAATCAAATTTTAGGATTATTAAATTTATTTTCAGGAGGAGGAATGGCAAATTTTTCTGTTGTTATGTTAGGAGTAGGACCATATATTACTTCTTCAATTATTTTCCAGTTATTAACAATGATTGTTCCCAAATTAGAAGCATTATCTAAAGAAGGAGAATATGGTAGGGGGAAAATTAATCAATATACTAGGTTATTAACAATACCATTAGCTTTTATACAGGGTTATGGATTTATTAATTTACTTTCTCGTCAAACAGGAGGAGCTATTTTATCTAATATGAATAATTTTCAATTAGTATCTACTTTAGTAACTATTACAGCAGGAACTGTATTTTTAATGTGGTTAGGTGAATTAATCACAGAAAAGAAAATTGGTAATGGTATTTCTTTATTAATTTTTGCTGGTATTGTTGCTAGTTTACCTCAAAGTTTAGGTAATACTTTAATAGCTTTTGATAGTACTCAAGCTTTAAGTTTAATCGTATTTGTTATTTTAGGATTAGTAACAATAGCTAGTATTATTTATATAACAGAAGGTCAAAGGAATATACCAATTTCATATGCTCGTCATGTAGTTGGTCAAAAAAGTACAGGTGGGGTGAATACATTTTTACCATTACGAGTTAATCAAGCAGGAGTAATACCTATTATTTTTGCTATATCTGTAATATTATTTCCCCCTATGTTAGCTCAATTTTTTTCTGCATCTTCTGTATCTTGGATTAGAGATTTTTCTCAAGGAACTATTGATCTTTTTCAAAATCAATTATTTTATGGTATTTTTTATTTTATAGCTGTAGTATTATTTACTTTTTTTTATACTTCAGTTATTTTTCATCCTGAACAAATTGCTGAAAATTTACAAAAACAAGGCGGTTTTATTCCTGGTATTAGACCTGGAAGACATACTGCTGAATATTTATCTTCTGTTTCCATAAGAATATTATTAGCTGGGGCTTTGTTTTTAGGTATTATAGCTATTTTACCTATTATTGTTGGTCCACTAACCGGTATCCGTACTATTTCTTTAGGAGGTACTAGTCTTTTAATTGTTGTTTCAGTAGTAATTGAAACAGTGAAACAAGTAGATGCTCAACTAGTAATGAGAGATTATGAAGGATTTTAATTAATAATCTAATTTAAATATATAAGGTCTACTTTTTAAGTAGATTTTTTTATAGTATTTTGATATACTTTATTATGATTGTTAAATAAAATATGAAAAAAATTAAAAATATTATATTGATAGGAGCACAGGGATCTGGTAAAAGTACACAAGTAGGACTTATTTCAGATTATCTTAAAGTATCTTATTTATCTATGGGCAATATTTTAAGAACTGCAGTTAAAAAAGAAACTAATTTAGGTAAAAAAATAGAACCGATAATAAATAGTGGAAAAATGATTTCAGATGAAATAGCTATAAATATAGTAAAAGAAGCATTATTAGAATCGGAATATAAAGATGGGTTTATTTTAGATGGTTTTCCAAGAAATATAGTACAAGCAGAAGCTATAGATAAGTATATAAAAATAGATAAAGTTTTTGAAATTGAAATATCAAATAAAGTAGCTATAGAAAGAATTTCAGGAAGACGTATATGTTTTAATAAACATGTGTGGCACATAAAGTTTCGTCCACCAAAAGTAAAAGATAAATGTGATATTTGTCATCAAGAATTACGTCAAAGAAAAGATGATACTGAAGAAGTCCTTAAAACTAGGTTAAATTTATATAGAGAACATACAACTAAATTATTAGAATATTATAGCAAACAGGGTAAGTTGGTAATTTTTAATGGAGAAAAAGGTATAAAAGAAATATCAAGAGATTTATTTAATTATTTAAAAAAACATGCTTGATAAAAAGACAGAAAAAGAAATAGAAATATTAAAAGATGGTGGTAGATTATTAGGAGAAATATTAAGAAAATTATCTAAAGAAGTTAAAATTGGAGTAACTGGTAAAGAATTAGATATTTTAGCTGGAGATTTAATATATAAAGTAGGTGGAAAGCCTTCTTTTAAAAATTATCAAGGATTTCCAAGTAATTTGTGTGTTTCTATAAATCAAACTGTAGTTCATGGTATACCAAATAATATTTCTTTTCAGGAAGGAGATTTAGTAGGGTTAGATATTGGTATGAAGTATAAGGGATTATATACAGATACGGCAGTTACCGTTTCTGTTGGTAAAATTAATAAAGAGGTTGAAAAATTACTGAAAGTTACTAAAAAATCTTTAGATATAGGTATTAGTAAAGTAAGTTTAAATAATTATATTGGAGATATAGGTAAAGCTATAGAGGAATATGTTAAACCCTTTGGTTATGGTATAGTAAGAGATTTTTGTGGTCATGGTGTAGGTAGAGAAATACATGAAGAACCAGCTATATTACATTATAATACGGGTCAGTTAGGAGAAAAAATGTTTCCTGGTTTGGTTATAGCTATAGAACCTATGATAATTATGGGGGGAGATCATAGAGTAGTAGTAGGTAAAGATAATTGGTCTGTAAATTCTAAAGATAATAGTTTAACAGCTCATTTTGAACATACTATTGCTGTTACTAAATCAGGACATGTGGTAATTACCAAATAATATGAAAATATTAGGTATAGATTATGGCGATAAGAATATAGGTTTATCATTAGCCGAAGACAAGAGTATTGCTGTGCCATATAAAATAATTAATAATACTAATAAAGAAGAAGTCTTAAAGAAATTAATAACTTTAATTAAGGAAGAGCAAATAGAATTAATAGTTATTGGTATGCCTTATAATTTAGATGGCAAAGAAAATAAAAGAACTAAAATTACAAGAGATTTTATTTCTTTTTTAGAACATAATTTAGATTTTAAGATAAAGACTATTAATGAACAATTTACTTCTAAAATGTATGAAAAGATGGGTTTGAAAGAAAATATAGATAAGCATTCTGCTACTGCTATTTTAGATACTTATTTAGAAAAAAATAAATAAATGGATAATTATTTAAAATTTATTTTAGTATTTATAGCTTCTGCTATATTTTCTTTTTTATTTTCCAAAATAATTATTTATTTAGCTTCTAAATTTAATATTTTAGATTATCCTAAAGATGGAAGAAAAATTCATAAAAAACCTATTCCTTTATTAGGTGGTTTAGCTATTTATTTTTCTTTTTTATTAACTATTTTATTTTTATATTTACAAGGTAATTTACTTGATGAAAGAATGAATATAGAAATGATATTTTATTTTCTTTTAGCTGGCTTTATTTTAATAATTTTTGGTTACTTAGATGATAAGTACAACTTAGAAGCTAAATATTCAATTTTAGGACCAATTATAGCAGTATTATTAGTAGTATTACTTGGAGGAATAAGAGTAAATTTTATTACCAGTTTTAATAATAGAATATTATATTTAGATACTTTTATTTTATTACCATATATAATATCTTTTATTTGGTTATTAGGAATGACTTATACTACAAAATTATTAGATGGTTTAGATGGTTTAACTTCGACTATTGGTTTAATAGCTTCTTTTATTATTTTTTTTGTTTCTTTATCTTGGGATGTAACAGGTTCAACAACCTCTTTAATGTCTTTAGCTTTAGCAGGATCTATTTTTGGTTTTTTACTTTTAAATTGGCAACCTGCTAGAATATTTTTAGGAGAAAGTGGCTCGGTCTTTATTGGTTTTGCTTTAGGTGTTTTATCTATTATTTCAGGTAGTAAAATAGCTACAGCTTTATTAGTTATGGCTTTTCCTATTTTAGATATTATTTTTGTCATATTTAGCAGATTAAAAAATAAACAAAAGATTTGGTTAGGAGATAGAGAACATTTACATTTTAGATTAATGTCTATAGGTTTAAGTTCAAAACAAGTAGTTTTTTTTATGAGTACTATAGGATTATTATTTGGTTTAATTTCTATTTTTTTTACTACTAAAGCTAAAATTTCAGCTTTATTTATACTATTAATATTAATGTTTATGTTATCTTTTTTTATTAATTATAGATTGAAAAAAAATGAAAGTATTTAAAATAATTTTATTTATATGTGTGTTAATAATTATTTCTTTTTTATTAATAAGAAATATTAATAATGGTTATACTAGTATAGAGATTAATAAAATAGTATTTAAAGTTAAAATAGCTGATAATCCTTTACAATGGCAAATAGGTTTAAGTGATATTATTAATTTGGAAGATAAAGAAGGTATGTTATTTATTTTTCCTGAATCAAACTTAAGATTATTTCATATGAAAGATATGAAGTTTGCTATTGATTTATTATGGATAAAAGATAAAATGATAGTGGGTGTAGAAAAAAATATGTTACCAGATAAAGGGGAAAAAAAATATAATTCTAAAAAAGAAGTAGATATGGTTTTAGAGTTAAAATCTGGTAGTATATCTAAATATAATTTAAATATAGGTAATATTATTAAAATTAATTAAAATGACCAAAGAGAAGTGGCAAGATATTAAAAAAATTATTAAATCTAAATTTAGTATAGAAAATGAATATGAAGAAGATTTAAGCCCT
>PVBE012319839.1_pt1 | contig 12402 bp, 10 predicted proteins | sample 1631181 | NCBI WGS metagenome assembly PVBE01 (sample SAMN08397723, study PRJNA350692) | Marine metagenome, whole genome shotgun sequencing project. | isolation source: water | place: Pacific Ocean | collected 2012-04 | reverse complement strand
CTCTAATGACGCGGAGCGGTTTTCCATGGTGCGCATCAGCATCACGGCCCTGAACCTTTGCGTGGGCATCCTCTTTCTCATTCGTGGTCCCCTCAAAAAAAATGGCACTACACGCGCCATCATTGCCAGCCTGCCGTCGTTGTTGATTGCTGGCTTTGCCGTGAAGTTTGCCGCGCCGCTTCATCGCTGGCCACTGCCGTTGGAACTTCTCTTTGTCGCGGGGACCATCATCGCAATCGTCGCCTTCCTTGCGCTTGGACGATCCTTCGCCCTGCTTCCCGCCGTCCGCACCATCGTTTCCGGCGGACCCTTCCGAATTATTAGGCACCCCGCCTATGCCGGCGAATTTTTCATGGTCCTCGCCTGCGCTCTTTCCCAGCCAACACTTGTGGCGGCCTGGCCGGCGATGGCAATCGGGCCGTTTATAATCATTCGAATTATTGCCGAGGAAAATGTTTTGAAGACGGATCCGAACTATCAATCCTATTCCGAAAAAGTCACTTGGCGGCTGTTGCCCAAGGTATGGTGACTTCGATACTTGGATACTGGCACAGATGTGAACTCGAAGGCTAATGGTGGCGCAACAACGCTAAATTGGGCCGCAATCAAGGAAACCGCCAACCTCCTCCGCAAACACGGCGGCAAGACGGGTGATGAATTAAAAGCTGAAGGGAAATGAAACACCTCCTACTCACAACAATCGCAGCCGTGCTGTTGGTGGGGTGCGGAAAGGCAAGCAATCCAGAAGCAGATCGTGCGCTGATTGATGCCGTTAAACAGGGAAACATCGCAGCTGTTAAATATCGCTTGGCTATTGGAACGGATATTGAACTAAAATGTACAGGCTGTGGAGGGACAGCATTATGCCACGCAGTTCAGTTGGAGAATAAAGTCGTCGTAGAACTTCTAATTAAAGCTGGTGCTGAAGTAGATGCGAAGGATGATGGTGGACGAACCCCTTTGTATGCTGCAATCTATTTTGGTCAAAAAGAAAATGCTGAACTGCTTATAGCCAACGGTGCTGATGTGAATGCGGAGACCACTTTTGGAGCGTCAGTGTTAGATGCGGCTTTGTCTAAAAAACACGAAGAACTAATTAATTTGATCAAAGCATCTGGGGGCAGCAGTAACGCAGATCAATCAATTCACGTTGCTTCATTCATTGGCGATCTTCAAGCCGTTAAAAAACACTTAGATGCTGGTTCTGATGTGAATGCGAAGGATAATCTTGGAGCGACACCCATGAATTATGTCGCCTCAGGAGGCCACAGGGAAATCGCTGAACTCCTTCTTGGTAAAGGCGCGGATGTGAATGCGAAGGATAATCAGTCAGGAAACACACCATTGCATACGGCAGCTAGGTATGGACGAAAAGAAATCGGTGAACTGCTCACCGAGCATGGTGCGGATGTCAATGCCAAGAATGATGATGGCATGACACCGCTAGGCAGGGCCATTAAATACAGACAACCAAAAATTGCTAACTTCCTCCGAAAAAACGGCAGCAAAATGGGGGAAGCATTTAAAATTAAAGCACCAAGTCTCTCCATTTACCAAGCTGCCGCACAAGGAAGAATCGAAATTGTCAAACACCACTTGGCTACTGGTAAGGATGTGAACTCCAAAAACGCAGTAGGCACTCCTTTGCATTGGGCGGCTTCTGAGGGGCAAAAAGAAATTGTAGAGCTGCTAATTGCCAATGGTGCCGATATCGATTCTAAGAATATTAGCAGTCAAACACCTTTAAATGAAGCTGCACAATCTGGACATTTCGGATCAGCAAAAATCTTAATAGATAATGGAGCTGACTTAAATGCAACTCACATGATGGGACACACCCCCCTTTACATGGCAATTCGCTGGGGACATGAGGATGTTGCCGAGCTTCTTATCACCAGTGGTGCAGATGTGAGCAAGAAAAACAATTTTGGTGAATCACCGATGGATGTGGCTGTTAATGGTGGAATGGAAAAAATATCCAACCTATTGATTGAACACGGTGCAAAACCTAGTGCGTTGAAGGGCATAGGTAAAACTACGGAAACAGACAAACCCACAGATTTCACTCAGATGCCAGAAATAGACCTGTCATCCCTAACAGAGGAACAGCAGAAGACCATACTTGAACGAGCAAACAAGGAGGGATGCAACTGTGGTTGCAAGATGACGGTGGCCGAGTGTCGCAATGATGATACTACGTGCAGAAGAAGTGTGGCTTTAGCCAAAGCTATTGTTAAGGAAGTTACAGGTGAAAAGCTTGAAGACGAGGTGAAATCTGACGGAGGCAAGACCAAGAAGGAACTGGAAGCCGAAGCAAAGAAATGAAACACCTCCTACTTACAACAATCGCAGCCGTGGTGCTTGTGGGGTGTGGTGAGGCAGTTAAAGATGTTTCAATTCATGATGCAGCTTATTTTGGAAACATCGAAGTTGTTAAACGGCACTTGGCCGCTGGTGTGGATGTCAATTTGAAGACTCCTACTGGATTGACCTCTCTGCATTCGGCTGCTTTTGGAGATGAGAAAGAAGTAGCCGAACTACTCATCACAAAAGGTGCAGATGTGAATGCGAAGTATATTAAAGGTGAAACGCCACTAGATTGGGCCATCAAATATAACAATCCCGAAACCGCCGACCTCCTCCGCCAACACGGCGGCAAGACAGGTGAAGAATTGAAAGCTGAAGGGAAGTAGTCAACCCACCTTAGCGGTAACAGTTAAAATACCTTGAAAACTGCGCGCAACGGGGTGACTGTTGGCTCACCGTGAAATCACAACTGATCGCAATCGTCGCAGCCGTGCTTCTGGTGGGGTGTGGAGAGTCGCAGCAGTCGCCTACTGTTGAACCCGCCGAACCAGTTGCTGAAGTGCCATCGCAGCAGTCGGCTCCTCCAGCAGAAGTGGAACCAGTCGAATCTGTTGCAGAAGCGGTACAACCAGAACTGCCGACAGCGAAACCACCAGACATCTCAATTCACGATGCTGCCAGAGACGAAAACATTGAAGCTGTCAAACAACACTTGGATGCTGAGGCGGATGTGAATGCGAAGGATGAGGGGGAAAAGACTCCTTTGCATTCTGCGGCTTATGAAGGTCACAAGAAAATCGCCGAACTACTCATCGCCAAAGGCGCGGATGTGAATGCGAAGGGTTATGACGGATCGACTCCTTTGCATTCGGCGACAAAGGAAGTCGTTGAACTGCTGATCGCCAATGGTGCGGATGTTAATGCGAAGGATGACAATGGCGAAACATCGCTAAATTGGGCCATCTTTAAAGGTAAAACCGAAATCGCCGACCTCCTCCGCAAACACGGCGGCAAGACCAAGAAGGAACTGGAAGCCGCTGGCAAATGAAACACCTCCTACTCCCAACAATCGCAGCCGTGGTGCTGGTGGGGTGCGGGAATGCTCACTAAGGCATGGAAGTGATGTGTTCTTCAGTCGGAAGTTTGAGGATCAAAACAATTGTTTTCGTGTCCCGCATTTGTCCCAGTGCATAGTGGTGTTTGGATGTGTATAATTGTAGGCCGCAAATCAAAAAGCCTTGAAACCGTTAAAAACTCCTAAAAAAGACTCATTCGCAATGTGAAGACCTGCGGTTCGATTCCGCATGGCTCCACCATTCATTCTAATCCTATTTTTGGATTAAATGTATTTCAAACGGGTTTTTCAGGGGGCTTCTTTTTTAGGTGTACGATTCTATTCTTTTCCATGATCTTGAAGGTGCGTATGCACGGTTCATTGCCTGTGCATCGGCCAGTGGAGAGATCAAACTGGCGTGCGTGTAAAGGGCAAATGACCTTGTTGTTGCCGACGAGGCCGTCCGCCAACGAACCGTTGTTATGTGGACACCGATTGGCGGTGGCAAAAAGGCCACCGTCACGTTGCCTGAAGACTGCAATTTCCTCATCATCGATTACATAGCATCTGCCTTGGCCAGACGGGATTTCTTCCAAGGAACCTAGTTTGAATGTTTTGTGCGGTAGTTTGTCTTTAATCATTGTATTTGGTTAATTCAAGAGTGTGTTTTCGTTCAGGACCGCTGAACTGGTTTGGGTAAGCAGGTGAATCAGCCTCTTTCCAGGGATCCTGGTAATCGTCGACAGCTTTTTGTATTTCCTTATCGAGACGCGCGCAAATATTGAGACTGTCATCGACCAGGATTTTTCGTAATTGCTCGATGCCGATGCGTTCCAGAAGACCATAAGTTCGCTCAAGATACTTGCCGTGCTCGCGGTAGTACTGCATGAAACGGCCCATGTATTTTAGCACTTCATCATGCGTATCTACGGTCAGGAGTAGGTCGCCCTTGCGTACGCTTCCCCCAGCGGCGCCGCCTAGGTAAATCTCCCATTTCCCTCCCTCAATGGCCACAGCTCCCAGGTCTTTCACATAGGCTTCGCTGCAGTTGCGAGGGCAACCGGCCGTGGCGAGTTTCATCTTGTGTGGAGACTCCACACCTTGGAACCGTCGTTCGATCTTCTGCGCCAGTGTGATGGAATCGCCCAATCCATGTCGGCAGAAATCCGTGCCTACGCAGCTTTTGCAGGTGCGAAATGCCTTTGCGTAGCCGTGTCCGCTGGGCATTCCAAGATCTTTCCACACGCCGGGCAGGTCTTCCTTCTTGATGCCGAGCAATACAATACGCTGGCCGCCAGTAAATTTGACCATGGGAACATTGTACTTTATCGCAGTTTTAGCGATACGCATCAGTTCATCGGGCGAAGTCACGCCGCCGTAGATGCGCGGGATAACTGAAAACGTTCCGTCATTCTGGATGTTTGCGTGCACGCGGTCGTTGATGAATCGAGCATCACGCTCGTCGATGTATTCGTCTGCCCAGAGCGTCTTTAGGAGCGAAGCAAGCCCTACTTTGCTTGCTGCGTGCTCGACTCCTCCTCCAAGTTGTCTGAAGACTTCGCTGACTGACTTAATCCCCTTAGCTTGGATCTTCATCACGAGCTCTGACTTTTCCAGTGGTACCCCGGGCACATAGTAGTGTTCCTCAAAGTCTTCAGCTTCTGCGTCCCGGTAAGCCTCGATCAACTGGGCGATCACCCCCTTACATGATTGGCACCCCGTTCCAGCCTTTGTGGCAGAACAGACCTTCACCAGACTATTGTTCCCATTTTGTATGGCCTCTACGATTTGCCCTTTGCTTACTCCAATGCAATTGCAGATCTGGATATTGTCAGGCATTTCCAGAACCTGAATAAGTGATTGTCCATCACTTGCAGGAAAGAGCAGATCTGCACGCCGGCCCGGCGTCTTTTGGTCGCTCATGAATATCTGGATCAACGTTTCAGCACGCTCCGTGTCACCCAGTAGGATGGCACCGGCGATTTTGTCCTCCCTGATAATGAGCTTCTTATAAATTCCACTCCGAGGTTCGCGGTAAACAACAACCTCGTCTTCTGGCGATGCAGGTTCCGTGTCGCCCATCGAAGCTAGGTCCACGCCCATGACCTTGAGTTTCGCAGTCAGCTTCGAACCTTCGTAAGCTGAATCCGGTGCCGTTCCGGTGATGACATCTGCGAGCACGCTAGCCTGTTTCCAAATTGGATCCACCAGCCCATAAATCACCTCACGATGTTCTACGCATTCGCCCAATGCAAAGATGTCAGGGTCGCTAGTGCGCATCTGGTCATCGACTGTAATGCCACGGCTAACCTTAAGGTCTGATGCCACTGCGACTTCGGTTATCGGCCTGATACCGCAACTCACCACCACCATGTCCGTGTCAAGCGAGGAGCCATCCTTGAAATCCAAACGTGTGATTTCACCATGATCACGGACAATATTCGTGGTGAGGACACCCGTAAGAACTTTAATGCCCATGCCCTCGATGGACGCACGCAACAGATTTCCCGACTCGGCATCCAACTGCATGGCCATTAACTGTGGGCATGCCTCAATGACAGTCACTTCTACACCATGGGTCAACAACCCACGCGCTGCCTCCAGGCCCAGCAATCCGCCCCCAATCACAGCCGCTCGCTTGCGTGCTTTGGCGTAATTCGCAATACGGGCACAATCGTCGATTGTACGGAATAGAAACGTGCCTGTATCTCCAAATCCCTCCATCGGCGGAACAAAAGGGCGTGATCCTGTCGCAATTATGACATGATCGTAGGTCTCTTTCACGACTGGCATCTTGGCCTTCTCGCTGTCCGTCGCGTAGGCGATGGCATTAGGTGTTAGCGGTGTGCCCACCGCAATCCGTTTCTCCCGATCGATTTGCGTCACCTTTACTCCAGCGTGCAATTTGATGTTATTTTCCTCGTACCACGCCAGTGGGTTCATGAAAATATCGGTCGCCGACTGTGTGCCGTTCAGGACATTCGAAAGTAGAATTCGGTTGTAGTTTCCATAGGGCTCTGCGCCGAACATCGTAATATCGAATTGCTCCTTTGCGCGCTTTAGAATTTCCTCGACTACCCGCGCTGCTGCCATGCCGTTTCCGACGATCAATAGTTTTTTTTGTGGCTCCATAGTTATATCTTCAGTTTGTTTTCACCCAGATCCGTTCACCGCGTAATTCTACCTTTAGTTTTGGCAGTGGCTTGGGGGGTGGACCGGAGAGCACCGATCCGTCCTTCGCGTTGAACCATCCCTTGTGGGATGGGCAATATAATTTTTCCGTTTCCGACTTGAAAAGTACAGGGCATTGCAAATGCGTGCAGCGCTGGCTATAGGCACGATAGTCACCATTTTTTAGTTGCACCAAAATGGCGGGGTCGTTGTCGGTGGGATAACGAAAAAGATGGTAACCATAGGGTAACGGTTCCGTAGCGGAGGCAACTTCAATTGGTTTGATTTTTTTTTCCGGTTCGGTGCCAAGGAGTTTCTTGGCAAATGAGACTAAGGCAACAGCAAGGCCGCCTATGCCAAAGAACTGCAGAAATTGTCGGCGTGAAGCGCGATGCTCAGCTGCTTGACCGGCAGGATAACTGATTCGATAACTTGGCTTGCTCATGCTGGTAAATCCTCCCATACTGTGTCTTCAGCGGCGTCAGGTGAGCCTATGCGTTCACGGCCGAAGGCGGCTAGGTTGCCTTGGGGCATAAAGTCCGCAACGTCGAACGGTATGGTATCCAACCCGTGCGCGGTCATCATGTTTACTTTGGTCTTCACAGTCTGATCACCGAATTGAAATTTATTGCAGGGGACCTCCCCTCGATGAGCCTCCACCTTAGTGCGTGAGCCATAGTGGAGCGCTTGACTTGGGCAAACGGCGGCGCACATGGGTTTTTTACCGACGCTGCTTCGGTCGTAGCACAGGTCGCATTTCATCATTAACTGCATCTCGATCTGCTGCTTGGGTACGCCGAAAGGGCAGGCGAGCGTGCAGTTGTTGCAGCCGATACAACGCGAATGCGCGGCGCTGAGAACCACGCCGTTGACATCCTGCTTGATGGCATCGGCGGGGCAAACCATGGCGCAAGTGGGATTCTCGCAGTGCATGCAAACTACCGGCGCGGTCTGTACGCTCGTGCTGCGATCAACGTAATCGAGGTGGATCATCGGTATGCCGCGGTGCGTGTCGCATTCTCCACACGCTGCCATGCAGGCTTGGCAGCCAATGCAACGCGAGGGATCGATAAAAAACTCCAAATTATCAAGTGGCAGTTCAGATTGATCAATTGGTGCTACCATCAGGAAGCCTTCTCCACTTTGCATGCGCACACTTTAAATTCAGGAATCTTCGAAATTGGATCAAGAGCGCGGTTGGTGATTTGGTTGGCGGCTTTTTTACCGGGCCAATGGTAGGGGATGAATACGGTGTCCGGCCGGATGGTTTTTACTATCTGCGCGGGCACCTCAATCTGGCCGCGGCGGGTGCTGACGCGCACTCGGTCGCTATCGGCGATGCCGAGACGTTCTGCGAGGTGCGGGTGTATTTCACAAAGCGGCTCGGGGTATTGGTCGACCAACATGCCAATGCGGCGGGTTTGGGTGCCGCTGAGGTATTGTGAAACCACGCGGCCGCTGGTGAAAAAAATCGGATACTCCGCATCCACTTCCTCGGCGGGCGGGCGGTAGGGAAAGGCATGAAATTTGGCTCGACCATCGGGATGCGCGAAGCGCCCGCCGGCAAACAACCTCGGTGTGCCGGGATGATTGGGTGCGGGGCAGGGCCAGAATATCCCCATCTCATGTTCAATGCGTTCATAGCTCATGCCGCTGTAATCGACAGGGCCACCGGCGGAGGCGGCGGTGAGTTCCTTAAAAATATCAGCGGCGGTTTCGTGGGCAAAATGCCGGCCGGCGCCGAGGCGTTGGGCGAGGTCGGCGATGATGTGCCAGTCCACGCGGGCTTCAGCGGGCGGGCGTACCACGGGACGCAGTCGCACGCACCGGCCTTCGCCGGTGGTCACGGTGCCTTCGTCCTCCTCCTGCAACGAACCGGCGAGCACCACGTCGGCGTACTGGGCAGTTTCGCTCAGGAAAAAATCGATGGCGGTGAAATGCTCGAGTTTCTCCAACGCCTTGCGAGTGCGTGCGCTATCAGGGATGGACACGAGCGGATTAAAACTGATGGATATGAGTGCCTTGATTTCACCCATCTCGATGTCATCGATTATCTCACAGGCAGTGAGGCCTTCTCGGGGCAGTTTGGTTTCATCGATGCCCCAAAAGTTTGCAATATGCTCGCGGTGTTCAGGGTTGTTGATGTCTCGACCGCCGGGGAGTTGATTGCAACGCTGGCCATGCTCGCGTCCGCCTTGGCCGTTGCCTTGGCCGGTGAGGGTGCCGTAGCCGCTACCTGGTTTGCCGATGCGGCCGGTGGCGAGCACGAGATTGATGTAGCTGAGCACGTTTTCCACTCCCTTGGTGTGATGCTCAATGCCGCGCGCGTGCAGCAGCATGGAAGTTTCGGCTGTGCCCCACAACTCGGCAGCCTGCTCGATGCTGGCAGCGGGCACGCCGGCGATTTGCTCCGTGTGCGCGGGCGTGTAGTCTTTCACCAACTCGCGGACGGCGTCGAAGTCGTTGGTGTGGGCGGCAATAAAATCCTCATCAATCCATCCCCGTTCTATCATCATGTGCAGGATGCCGTGGGCCAGCGCGCTGTCGCGCCCGGGGCGTACGGGCAGGAAGAGGTCAGCCGTGCGTGCAATAGGCGTGATGCGCGGATCGATGACAATAATCTTCGCGCCGTTATCGCGTGCGCGCCAAATATAATCAGTGAGGATTGGGAAACACTCTGCGATATTCGTGCCAGCGAGAATCAGCACCTTGGCCTTCGGGATGTCCTTCCACGGGTTGGCGCTGCGGTCGATACCGAAGGCCAACTTGTTCGCCGCCCCGGCGCTCGCCATGCAGAGTCGGCCGTTGTAATCAATGTTCCTCGTGCCGAGCGCCACGCGGGCGAACTTGCCGTTGATGTATGATTTCTCATTGGTCATCGACGCGCCACCGAGAAACGCCACGGCGTCCCTGCCGTAAGTCGCCTGCACACGCCGGATTTCCGAAACGGTTTTGCTCAATGCCTCGTCCCAACCGGCTTCGCGGAAACCGTCTTCCGACCGCATCAGCGGCGTCGTTAGCCGGTCGGGATGACCATTTTGCAGGTAACGTTTCACGCCCTTGGGGCAGAGTTTGCCTTCGTTGACCGGAAACTCCTCCCACGGTTCGAAGCCGACAATCTTGTTCTCCTTGACCTTCAACTGAATGCCGCATTGCACGCCGCAGAAGCAGCAATGGGTCTTCACCAACTTATCTGGCTCACCCTCCAAGCCTCTCTCGGACATGTAAGTCGGGGTGGGGCCGTAGCGTTCGATATATTCGTCTTCAGTTAGGTTTAGGAAAGCCATTTATCGTCCGAGCGTCTTCCCTTGATTTACCGCGAGCAAACGATGCCGGCACTTGGGGCAAATATCTTGATAATGCACCTCGCCCTTAGGGGTGGCAAAACGGTAGTTGAATCCGAGCTGGTCGAGCACGTTTTTCAAATCATCAACATGCATCTGCGAAGCAAACACATCGTGACATACCGCGCATCCCGATTGCGGGCCCTCCTCGCCGGCCTGCTTGTAGAGACTTACGCACACCGAACAGAGCCGCTGGAACATGTGAAAGAGTTTTCCGAATGGTATGTAAAAAATCAGCACCACCACCGTGAACAAATGCACCCATACGAGAAGACCGTGCCCATGGCCTTTCAGGAAACTGTAGCTCACTGTGAGCATAAATCCCGTGGCCGTGACGGCAAAGATGATCAGTAACGGCATGATGTCCTCCGTGAAATTCTGTACCGCGCGCACGCCGGCGTTGGTGAGCCTTCGCCAGCCGGCCATCAGCAGGCCAACCAGCACGAAGACTGCGGCGATGTTGAGTATGTTGAACATCAACTTGGCTTCGAGACTATGCACGCTGAACTCGCGCACCACCGCGCCAAACGCCTTCACCTGATAAATCTCCGCCGTGTTGCCGACATCAAAATGAATCCAGCCAAAAACCAGCGGAAATGTCACCACAAACGTCAGTGTGCAACCACCCGAAAGGCACAAGTGCATGATCCAGCGATAATAGCTGCGTTCTTTGATGAACGTCTGCGCCGTCATCTTTTGGCCGCCAGACTTGACCAATAGCCACGGATATCGCCACGCCAGTTCCAGCCCGCGCTTGAAATACATCCGCGAAGGCGGCCGTTGCGCCCACACCGTGAACCGGTATCCCACCGCGAAAGCGCCCAACACACTAGCTACCGCATACCATTTCAGCGCCGGGTCAAAGTCGCGCATTTGGTGAGAGCCAAGATAAATTGCCAGGATCAGCAATCCGGCAAAGACAAGACCGATGGAAAACGGGGTTTTCATGGGTTCAGTAAAATGAAAAGCAGCACGGCGACCACCACCAACAGCGTAACGGCGACTATTTTCCAGAAGGCAAGAGATTGATTGACCCCTTTGATGATGGGTTCGGTGAGCAGGAATTTTTCGTTCGGATGTGTGAGGTCGTGTGCGAATTCGCTGAGCACCTCGTAGCGGTTGTGTGGGTCGATGTCCATCGCCTTGCGCAGCGCACCATCTAACCATACGGGTACGAGGGGGTTGCGCGTGTAGGCGGGCGTGTGACGAAGCTTGGCAAACTCGGCTAGAGTTTGTGCTTTCTCGAAAGGCCGGCCGTAGGGATGTTTGTCTGTCAACATTTCGTAGGCGATGATCGCAAGCGAAAACTGGTCAACGCGCCCATCAGGTCGCTGACCAAGACGGGTTTCAGGCGCGGTGTAGTCAACCGTTCCGAGCACATGATCGCGCTCGAGTGGCGCAGCGATTTCGTCAATACCCGCAACGAAACACGCGCCGAAATCGATAATAACCGGTTTACCTTCTGCATTGAGCACGATGTTGTCGGGCTTGAGATCGCGATGAATAATCTCCCGCCGGTGCAGGGCATTGAGCCCGCGAATGAGCCCGCGAAGTACTTCCACCACCTGCCGCACGTCCCGCTGGGTTTGATGGCGCATCCACTCGCCAAGCGTGGGGCCGTCGACGTATTCGAAGACGTTGTATAGGAACGTGGGGTCTCGCGTGAGCTGCGCCGCCTTCACGACGTGAGGGTTGTCGATGCGCCGTGCGATCCATTGCTCCATCACAAAGCGCTCGAGGTACGCTTCGTCGTCCTCGAAGTTGACCGACGGTGTTTTTAATATAAAGCGCCCGCCGCATTCGCGATCGCGCACTCGATAAATTTGGCTACGCTTGCTAGCGTCAATTTCCGCCTCGATTGCGAAGCCATCAATAACCATCCCCGGCGCGAGGTCGGGTGGGAAGGGTCGCTGGCGAAGCTCTCTCGACAACTCGGCGGCATCCTTATCCGCCGACAAATGGTCGATGCGCAGGAGTTGGCAACTGAGGTTGTCCTGGCTGCCATTGGCGAAGGCGCGCGCGATGAGCGCCTCACAGGTGGCGTCGAGACTACCGTTCAGGCCTGTAAACACATCGGCAAGCCCCGCTTGGTCAAGGTGTTCATGCACACCATCAGTTGTGAGCAGGAAAGTGTCTCCTTCGCGCACATCGGTGACGTGGTAATCCACATCGAGATTGAGATTCAGGCCGGCGGCACGGGTGAGTTGCGTATTGCAGTCGTTGATGCGTAATGCGTGGTCGTGGGTAATCTGCTCAACCTGCCCGCTGCGCAGTCGCCAGACACGAGTGTCCCCAATGTGGAAAATATGAGCTGAGTGCGACTTGATGATGAGCGTGGATAACGTGGTTACGTAGCCGCGTTGCGCGTTTGTGAATCCGCGGCCTAAACTGTAGAGCCAGCGGTTGATGGCCGTGAGCACGCGGTGGCCGGAGGTCTTCACCGCCCACAAATCCGGCGTGTCGTAATAGTCGGTGAGGAACCCTTGCACTGCGATTTCTCCCGCTTCCTTGCCCGCCTCGGCGGCG
>PVBE011179551.1_pt1 | contig 12402 bp, 11 predicted proteins | sample 1631181 | NCBI WGS metagenome assembly PVBE01 (sample SAMN08397723, study PRJNA350692) | Marine metagenome, whole genome shotgun sequencing project. | isolation source: water | place: Pacific Ocean | collected 2012-04 | reverse complement strand
GTCCACCACCACGGCAGCGGCGGTCTTGGGGCCGATGCCTGGCAGCGCCTTGAGCTCGTCGGCGGTGGCCGTGTTGATGTTGACGGCGCCCACGAAGGCCTTGGCGGGGCCGGACGACTTGGCTGCCCTGGCCAGGGGAGGAGGCCGCTGGTCCGCCTTGGCGTTCGGCGGGTTCGCGGCCGTCAGCGCGTCGCCGCCGCCGCCCACGGCGATGAGCGGGCGGAGCTTTTCGAGCGTGCGCGAGCCGATGCCCTTGACCCGGGTCAGGTCGTTGATGCTCCGGAAGGGCCCCTCGGCGGTCCTGGAGTCGATGATGCGTCCGGCGATGGCGTTGCCCACGCCTGGCAGCGTCACCAGCTCCGCCGCGCCCGCGGTGTTGAGGTTGACGCGGCCGCCCGCGGCCTGCGCAGCGGGGGGGGGCGCAGCGATCATCAGGGCGAGGAGCAGCCCGGTCATTGGGCCACCCCCAACGCCGCCGGCGTGTCCACGTTGGCCGCGGGGGCCGCCTGGATGGGCGTATGGGTCGTGACGACCATCACGCGTCTGCCGTCTGTGCGCACCGAGATCGTCCCATGCTGATCGGTACGGTACACCCGGGCGCCGACGGCTTCGAGCCGCCCCAGGGTCTCGGGCGCGGGGTGGCCGTAGCGGTTGCGGTTGCCCGCCGAGATGATCGCGATCTCGGGGTGCACGGTCTCGAGCCAACGCTCGCTGCTGGAGTGGGCGCTGCCATGGTGCGCCACCTTGAGGATCGGACATCGAATGTGCTGCTTGCTGTCGAGGACCCGGTCCTCGGTCGGCAGCTCGGCGTCGCCTGTCAGCACCATGCAGATCTCCCCGTAGTCGAGCCTGGCCACGATGGTGTTCGCGTTGGGGTCGGAGCGGGTGCCGCGGAACAGCGGGTCCTCGGGCGCCAGCAGGACGAGCTTCGTACCCTCGCCCATCGAGATCTCCATGCCGCGACGTGCCACCGTGTATTTGACGCCCTTGTCCTCGACCAGCTTCAAAAAACGCTTGTAGGTCTTGCCCGTGTGGGGGAACGCGGGGTCCACCACCTCGCGGATCTCGATGTTCTTCTTCATCAGCCGCAGGAACCCGCCGAGGTGGTCGAGGTGGGCGTGGGACAGGATGGCGTAGTCGATGCGGTTCGCGCCCATCCGGCGAAGCTCGTCGGAGATCTTCAGCCCGCCGGAGCCGTGGCCCGCGTCCATCACCGCGATGGTGCCGTCGGGGCCGCGGATGATCATGCCGTCGCCCTGGCCGACGTCCACCACCCGCAGCTCAAGGGTGCCCTCGAGGGCGACCGGTCCGAGCACGGTGGGCTGGCCCGTACCTGGGCCGGTGGTGCCGGGGATCGGCCGGATGCCGCCGACGCCGGGTGGAAGCGTGGCGCAGCCGACGACGAGCAGCAGGGCTGGGACAAGGGCGGCGCGTCGCATCGCCCCGGCAGGGTATCAGTCCACCAGCCCCGAGTGGATGGCGTAGCGGACCAGCCCGGCAGTCGTTCGGATCCCGAGCTTGTCCATGATGCGCGCCCGGTGGTTGTCGACCGTCTTCGGGGCCAGCCCGAGCCGTCCGGCGACCTCGCGGCCGGTCAGCCCCTCGGCCACCAGCTGGAGCACCTCGCGCTCCCGCGCCGTCAGCGGATCGGTGACCTCGCCCTCCCCGGCCAGGTAGCCCTGGAGCACGAAGTCGGACACCGCCGGCGACAGGTAGACCTCGCCCCGGGCGGCGGAGCGGATGGCGGCGCACAGGTCGTCCACGCCCGCGCCCTTGACGACATAGCCGCGAGCGCCCGCCCGCAGGGCCCGGTCCACGGTCGGGGCGTCGTCGCGCATGGACAGGACCACCACGGCCACGTCCGGGCGGCTCTTCTTGAGGCGGGCGGTGGCGTCCGCGCCGTTGAGGCCGGGCAGCCCGAAGTCCATGACCACCACGTCGGGGCCCTTGTCCTCGGCCATGGCCACGGCCGCGGGGCCGTCCTCGACCTCGCCGATCACCTCGATGTCCTGCACGTCGTCGAGCAGCGCGCGCAGCCCCTGGCGGACCATGCGGTGGTCTTCGGCCAGCACGACTCGCAGGGCCCGGCTCAGTCGCAAGCTCCGGTGACTTGCGGGACCGCGCCCTGGACCGCCAGGACCTCCCACGCCCGGTTGAGCGCACGATCGAGCTGGGCCAGGGCGCGCTGGTGCAGGGCGTCGTCCGTGGCCGTCGCGTCCGGGTCGAGCCCCCTCCAGCAGCGAAGCCCGAGGAGGGCCGTGAACACGGACTCGTGGACCTGCGGGTGGGCCTGGGCGATCTCGCCAGCGAGCCCCAGCTGGGCGTCCTCGAGCTGCTTGGCCCCTGTGTAGTAGGCCCAAGACGAGTCGCAGTCCCGCTGGGTGGTCGCGCAGGTGAAGGCCTCCTTGTAGGTGGACACCCAGTAGAACCAGAGCAGGCCCGCCCGGACCTTGGCGGCGTTGCCCGACGGATCTTCGCCCGCGATGCCGGCCTCGAATGCGTCGAGGATCAGCGGCTCTATTCGTGCGGGGCCGACGCAGTAGTCCGGCCAGCGCTCACCTGCGTCGTCGGCCTTGCAGTCCGCGTCCTGCGGTGGCGTGAGGTGGGCGTCGTAGCGCTTGGTCACGCGGCTGCCGACGCCGCCGTCCTCGCCATAGATGCCTTGGGCGGCGATGAAGTCTTCGCTGCCCGGGACGCACGGGTTGCGCCAGAGCAGATCCCCGATGGCCTCATACGCGGCGACGCGCGCCGCGCTCGACGGCGTCTCCTCGCCCGCAAGGACCCACTCGCCGTCATCGCTGACGCAGGCGTCCCAGGTCTGCCCGGGGTAGTCGTCGTCGACGGCGTCGCAGGGCGCCTGGGCAGGCCCTTCGCCGCGGATCGGGGTCTGCGGGCTGCACTCGCCCTCGCCCTCGGAGATCGGGGTGTCGGTGGGGTCGTCGGCCGCGCAGCCGGCGAGCAGGAGCAGCAGGAGGAGTCGGTTCATGGTGTCAGCTCGAGGGTGATTGTGGCGGAAGTGGCCGTGCCCAGCACGCCGGCGCCGTGGACCCGCCAGGGTTGGTTGGTGACGTTGTCGATGACCGCGCGCAGCCGGACGTGGTCGCTCCATCGCATCCCGAGCCGCAGCTCGGCCACGGCGAAGCCCGGCGTGCCGCCGTACGGGATCCGGGAGTCCAGCAGGTCGCCATCCGACAGGCGGTCCTGGTCGGCGGACCAGCGCAGGCCCGCGCCGATGTATGCGCCGGTGCCCGGCTGCCTCCAGGTGGCCTCGGCGCCCCCCTGTAGCGGGGGCACCCGGGACAGCGGGGTCCCGTCGCCGTCCTCTCCCACGGTCCAGGTGCCGAAGCCGCGCAGCTCCAGCCCGCCGCCCGGCCGCCAGCCGGCGTCCGCTTCCGCGCCTGTCAGCCGTGCGGCGCCTGGCAGGTTGATCAGCCGGACCGGCGGCGCCCGTCGGGCTGCTGCGCACTCCCGGTCGCCGGCGGGGCACGTGGTCCGCTGGCGCTCCATGGCGTCGGACAGCCAGGTCTGGAACAGCCAGGCCTGGGCGTACCAGCGCCGGCGCTGCACCCGCACGCCCAGATCGACGGAGGTGCTGCGCTCCGGGGTCAGCGCGGGGTTCTCGAGCTGCCGGCCTTGACCGGTGAGCTGCCGGGCGGTCAGGTCGTCGAGGTTCGGCGGGCGAAACCCCTGGTCCAGCCCGACCTGGACGGTGACCCCCTTGACGGGCTTGGCCACGAGGCCGGCGGAGGCCACCACGGCGCTCCAGACCTTGTCGATGGCCGCCGTGTCGCTTTCCTGCTCGGCGGGGGACTGGGCCGCGGCGAACGCCCAGCGGCCGCCCGCCCGAAGCGTCAGCCGGTCACCGATCTCCAGGCGGGGGGCGAGCCAGGCGCCGCCTTGCTGATACTGGCTCCCCTCCACGTACTGGCCCCGGGGGTCATGCCGGATCACGTCGCTTCGGGGGAGGGTGAACCAGCCGGACGACGACACCTGCTCGGCGCTGGCGTCGGCGCCGTACGGCACCCGCAGGCGCAGCTGGTCACCCACGGCCCACGCCCTCGGGCGCACGCGGGTGCGAGCCTCCACCACGTCGATGTCGTCGCGGCCGCCGTTGATGATGTGCCCCTGGTCGTTGCTGCGGCGCTCGTGCTGCCGCTGCCAGGACAGGGCCGCCGTCAGGCGATCCGCCCAGCGGGCGCCGGGCGCGAGGTCGGCCTTTCCGTACACGTGCGTTCGGAACTGCTCCTCGTACAGCAGGCACTCGTCATCGCCCGCCTCCGGGGGCGGGCACTGGTCCGTACGGGGGCTGTCGAGCTGGCGGAATGCGTAGCCCGCGACCGTCAGCCGCCCGTCCCCGTCCACCCGCCGGACCACGCGGGCGTCGGCGGACAGCACGTCGAAGCCGGTACCGAGCTGGGTCCGTCCGTCCGCCTGCAGCCGGGGCACCTCCTTGAGCGCGCCCGCGCCGGACCGCTCCTGCAGCGGGGCGAGGTGGCCCACGTGGCCCGCGGACTGAAGCCGCCCGGCGGTGCGACCGCCCACCCCGAACAGCGCGGCCCAGTCGCCGCCGGCCTGCACCTCGGCCTGCACCCGGGCGGCGTGCTCCTGATCGGCGGTGTTGTGGCGATAGGTGGCGCGGGTGGCGCCGCGCAGGCCCTGTCCGGCCGACAGTCCAGGCTCGGCAGGCAAGGTGAGGATCGCCCCGCCCACCGCGTTGGCGCCCAGCTCAACGCCCGCGGCGCCGCGCACGATCGCGATGCCGGCGAGGCTGCCGGGGTCGACCGTGAACAGGTACTGGTTGGGCCCCTGGCGGAACAGGGCGTGGTTGAGGCGCAGGCCGTCGAACAGCAGCAACGTCCGGCGGCCGGTCACGCCTCGGACGTAGGGAGACCCCTGGCCGTGGGCGGTCTGCTGGACGGCGACGCCGGGCGCCCAGCGCAGGGCCTCCGGCGCAGACCGCGCCTGCCGCTCGTCGAGCTGTCGCCGGCCGACGGCCGTGACGGGCCGGCCCTCGCCCGGCTCGTCCTCGGCGTCCGGGCGCGCAGGTCCTGTGCGGACCTCGGTTCCGTAGTCGTCGGCGCTCGCAGTCGACGTCGGCAGCGACAGGGCCATCAGCAGGATTGCTCCGATGCCTGTCAGCTTGGCGGATCCGGTCATCTCCCGCATGGTCGGATCACCCAGACGGGGAGGGGAGTTTCCCCTACGCCAGCGGCAGCTGGATCCGGACGGACGTGCCGCCCCCTTCGGCCTCGCCGACGTGCACCTGACCGTCGAGGAAGTCGCATCGCTCGCGCACGGTGCGCAGACCGGACAGCGCGACCGCGGGGGTCACCCCCTTGCCGTCATCGACGATGGCCAGGGCGACGTGTCCGCCCTGCACGGTCAGCCGCACCCCGATCTCCGTGGCCTCTGCGTGGCGGGCGGCGTTTCCGAGCCCCTCCTGTAGGCAGCGGAGCAAGGTGGCGCCTACGTCTTGGGACACCTCGAGGCCGTCGGGCCCGCGGAAGGACACCGGCAGCCCGGAGCGCCGCTCGAACCGCTCGGTGCACGCCCGCAGGGCCTCCACCAGGCCACCCTCCTCGAGATCCGGCGGGCGCAGGTCGGCGACCACCCGCCGCAGCTCGGCCATGGCCTCGTCGCTGGCGGCCAGCGCTTCGTCCGTGCGGCCGCCCTCGACCGCCATGCGCAGGGCGGTGAGCTCTTGGCCGAGGCCGTCGTGGAGGTCCCGGGCCACCCGCCCTCGCTCCTCTTCCTGGCCGCGCAGCACCGCGCGCCCTTCTTCCAGTCGCGTGGCCTGGCGGCGGACCACCGCCGTCGGGAACAGGAAGAGCACCAGCCCGACGAGCAGGCCCAGGATCCCGCTGGCCCCGTGGAGCATGGAGCGGGCCGCGGCGGCGCCGCTGTCGTCCCTGCGAACTCCGACCCACGCCACGGTCCCGCGCGGGCTGGCCACCGCCGCCCAGCCGGTGAGGCCGCCCGGCCGGCCGGTCCCCACGCCCAGCCGCTCGGGGGAGAACCAGACCTCCCCGCCGCAGTCCGTGATCGTCACCCCCGCCACGTCCGGCCGGTCGGCCCAGGCCGACGCCGCGTGGACCACCTTCGCGGCGTTGTAGCGCCAGAGCCGCGGCTGGCGTGCGGCGAGCTCCGACAGCGCGTGGGCAAGCCGGCCGGCCTGGTCCTCGGCCGCCGCGAGGCCTGCACGTCGGGCCGTCCACACCTCCACCAACGGGGGGCCCATCCAGACCGCCAGCCCGGCCAGCACGGCCACGGGCGCCATGCGCATGGCGAACCAGCGGGTCATCGGGGCTGGCACCCGGCCGCCTCGATCAACGGGGCCGCGGCCGGGGAGGTGGCGTACTGCGCAAACTCCTTGGCCCGGGGCGGCGCCGAAGGGGGGAGCAGCAGGGACAGCTCCTTGTGCAGCGGGCTGCCCGCAAGCAGCGTCAGGTCCGGGGTCACCGTCGAGCTGTCGAGGAACCCGATGGCGCCCGGATTCGCGGCCACGGCGTCCCGCATCTGCTGGTCGGTGGTGAGGACGGGCCAGCGATCCCGTCGCAGCGCCTCGTCGAGCGCCGCGGCCACCGCAGGCGACCAGGTGCGCAGCAGGGCCTGGCCGCTGTCGCCGGGCTCCCGGAGGAACACCAGGGAGTCGCCCTCGCCGGCGAGCATCGCGGCGAGCTGGCCCCCATGCAGGTCGGTCCGCTCACCCCGCCGGGCGACCGGGCCGAACGGGCAGCGGGCCCAGGGCACGGTCCGCACCCCGCGGTCCTCCTCAGCGGCCGACAGCGGTCGGGAGGCGAGCCCCACGTCGATCTCGCCATCCAGCAGCGCCTGGATCGCGCCGGCCGTGCCGATGCTCGGCGGGACCACCGCGCCGAAGCTCGCGCCAATGCGCCTGGCGAGGGCGAGGTTGGATCCGGAGCCTGCGACGATCAGCGCCTCCGGCCGCCGGGCCGGATCGGCGCAGGGGCCCGACAGGTGCGGGCCGGACGTGGGTTGGACGCACGCCGCCAACAGGAGCAGGAACAGGGGCTGCGGACGGCAGGTCATCGCCCTATGCTCGCGCCGTGATCATCACCGCACACCTGCTCGCCCTCCTCGCCGCCCCCCATGCGCCCGTGACCGAGGTGCACCACGGCGTGCGGGTCGTGGATCGTCACCGCTGGCTCGAGGACGGCAAGGACCCCGAGGTCGACGCCTGGACCCGCGCCCGCCACGCCGAGGCCCGGACCATGCTCGACGCCCTGCCGCTGCGGGCGGCGGTGGCGGACCGGCTGCGGGCCATCTACTCCGCCGACAGGGAGTCCTGGGGTGGGCTGAAGTTGCGGGGCGAGCTGCGGTTCGTGCTCCACCGGCCGCCCGGCGCGCAGCAGCCGATCCTCAAGGTGTTCCCTGGCGATCGGACCCTGCTGGACCCCCTCGCCGAGGACCCGACGGGCAAGACCCACATCGACTGGTACCGCCCCTCGCCGGACGGGGCGGTGGTGGCGGTGTCCTTGTCCAAGGCCGGCACCGAGTCCGGCGACGTCCACCTGCTGCGCACGGCGACCGGCATGCCCATCGCCGGCGAGGTCGTGCCGCGGGTCAACGGCGGCACCGCCGGCGGGGATCTGGCCTGGGCCCCGGACGGCAGGAGCTTCCACTACACCCGCTACCCCCGCCCCGCAGAGCGACCCGAGGCGGAGCTCAACTTCCACCAGCAGCTATGGCGGCACACGCTGGGCCAGCCGGACGACACCTACGTCCTGGGCAAGGAGCTCCCCAAGACGGCGCAGATCCGCTTCGACGTCGGCCCTGGGCGGCGGCTTCTGGCCACCGTGCAGCACGGCGACAGCGGAGTCTTCGAGCTGCATCGCACCGACGACGGTGCCAAGTGGACGAAGATCGCAGCGCCCAACGACGGCATCGTGCAGGGCACCTGGGCCCCCGACGGAGGGCTCTTCCTGATCTCGCGAAAAGGCGCCCCCAAGGGCCAGATCGTGCGGCATCGCGGCGGGGTGGTCGTGCCCGAGGGCGCCGACACGATCATCAGCAACTTCTATGCGTCGCCCACGATGGTGGCCACCGCCGATCGCCTGTTCGTCGGCTACCAGCTCGGCGGCCCCTCGACGGTCCGCGCCTTCGACCACGCCGGCCACGTCCAGCCCGCGCTGCCCATCCCGCCCGTGTCCGCGGTCTCCTCCCTGCAGCCCGTCGGCGGGGACCTGGTGCTGCACGTGGGCTCCTTCACCGATGCTGGCGGCTGGTACCGCCTGACCGCCGGCGGCCAGCTGAAGCCGACGAAGTTCGTGGACCGGTCCGGCGTGCGCTTCGATGACGTCGACGTGGTCCGGGAGCTGGCGCCGTCGAAGGACGGCACCAAGGTCCCCGTCAACATCCTGCGACCCAAGGGCGCGCCGGTCGACGGCACCGGCGCCTGCGTCGTCACCGGCTATGGCGGCTACGGGTTGTCGCTGGCGCCGCGCTTTCGCGACTCCATCCGGGTCCTGCTCGACCACGGCGTCTGCTTCGCCGTGGCCAACCTGCGCGGCGGCGGGGAGTTCGGCGCCACCTGGCACTCCCAGGGTCGCCTGACCGACAAGCAGAACGTCTTCGACGACTTCGCCGGCGTCTTGGAGCACCTGGCCGCCCGCAAGTACGCCTCCGCCAAGCGCATCGCGATCATCGGAGGGAGCAACGGCGGCCTGCTCATGGGGGCCACGCTGACCCAGCGCTCGGACCTGCCCGCGGCCGTCGCAAGCTTCGTCGGCATCTACGACATGCTGCGGGTCGAGCTGTCGCCCAACGGCGTGTTCAACATCCCCGAGTTCGGCACGGTCAAGGACGCCGCCCAGTTCAGGGCGTTGCACGCATACTCGCCGTACCACCACGTCACGACGAGCCGGGCCAAGGCCAAGGCCTATCCGCCCACCCTCCTGCTCACCGGCGCCAACGATCCCCGGGTCGACCCCATGCAGAGCCGGAAGTTCCTGGCCCGCCTGCACGCCGCCGGCGCCACCGGTCGCGCCTGGCTGCGGGTCAGCTTCACCTCGGGCCACGGCGGCGGCGCCAAGCTCGACGAACGCATCGCCCAATCCGCCGACGCCTATTCGTTCCTGCTGCACCACCTGGGGGTCCAGTTGACGGCCGATGTAGGGCGACCTACCGTGAAGTAAGAACTCTCAAGGGAGGTAAGACGCATTGGCGAAGCTCTCGAGCAAGGGGCAGATCACCATCCCCATCGAGGTCCGCCGCAAGGTCGGGCTTAAGCAGGGCGACGAGGTGAGGGTTCGGCTGCGTGACGACGGCACCATCGAGCTGCGGCCCCGGCGCGGGAGCATCGACAGGATCAGGGAGATCCTCGCCTATGATGGGCCGTCCGCCTCCGTCGAGGACATGGACGAGGCCATCGCCGGTGGCGCGACGGACAAGTGGAAGCCCTCGATACCAACGTCCTAGTCCGCTACTTCGTGCAGGACGGCGGCGACCAAGCGGATGCGGCGGAGCGCATCGTGGACGCAGCGACCCGCGGCGGTCGGCAGCTGTTCGTCGGTGACGTGGTGGTCGTCGAGACTGTGTGGGTGTTGGAGCGATTCTACCGGTTCAGCCGCGCCCAGATCGTCGGGGCGCTTGACGAGCTGTTCGACATGGCCGTGTTCGCCTTTGAGTCCAGGCGTCGGCTTGGTCTTGCGCTTGTCCGCTTCCAGGCGGGCCCGGCCGGCTTCGCCGACTACCTCATCCTGGAGGTCGCCCTCGAGCACGGCGCCGACCGGGTTGCGAGCTTCGACCGGGCGTTCGGGAGGTCAGACGAGGTCTTCACGCCGTAGGTAGGCGTCGTCTTCCACGCCCTGAAGCGTCCGTCCGCCGACCCGCGGCAGCAGCCAGACCAGCGCGGCGCACACTGCCAGAAGGAGGCCTGGGGCGGCGAGCACCCAGGAAAAACCCCACTTAGCGACCAGGAACCCGCCCAGCGGCGGGCCGGTCATGCCGCCGATGCCCTTGCCCACGTTCTGGGCGAAGCCGGGGCCGGTGGCGCGCAGGTGGGTGGGGAAGAGCTCCGGGGCCATCGCGCCCATGACCCCGTTGATGCCGTAGCCGGCGCAGATGACGACGAACGCCCAGAGCAACAGCGGCGATGGGGGGGCCCCGGCGTGCCCGGCCGTCAGCGTGAAGAGCCAGGCGTATCCTGCGACTCCGAGCAGGCAGAAGGCGCTGAACACCGGCCGTCGTCCCAGGCGGTCCGACAGGGTGCCGGCGGCGAGCACTCCGAACATCGCGGCGAAGTTCAGGGCCAGCTGGTAGGGCATCTCGCCGGCCCGGTCGAGACCCAGACCCCCGGCGGGGGTGCCGTCGGGCGGGTGCTGCAGGTAGTTGATGAAGACCGTGCTGAATCCATAGAACGCGAAGTTGAGCACGGCGAACAGGCCTGTGATGCGAACCGTGACCGATCGCCACGGCGGCCGGAGCAGGGCGGACAGCGGCGCCCGCGCCAGCTGGGCCTGTAGGTCGGGGTCGATGTCGCCGCGGGCCCGAGCGTCCTGCAGCGCAACCCAAACCGGGCTCTCGGGCACCCGCGTCCGGAGCCAGAGCACCCCTGCCGCCGGCGCGATCATCACGCCGAAGGCCACGCGCCAGGACAGGCCGGCCTGATACAGCCCGATGGCCAGGAAGGTGCCCACGTTGAACATCGCCGTGACGACGCCCCCGACCTTGCCGCGGCTGGCGCTCGGCCACACCTCGGCGATGAGCGCGAACCCCAGGCTCCACTCGCCGCCCGTGCCGATCCCTGCGATGAACCGGAACGCCATCAGCGTGGCGATGCCAGGCGACACGGCCATGCCCGCCGTGGCCAGCGAGTAGACGACGACCGCCCAGCCCAGGGCGCGCACCCGGCCGAACCGGTCACCGAGCTGGGCGAACACGACGCCGCCCAAGGCGCTGCCCAGCAGCCCCACGCCGATGGCGATCCGGATGGACTGGGCCTCGACGCCCAGCCCCTGGGCGACCTGCACCTGGAACAGGATCAGCAGCACGATGTCGACCGCGCTGAACAGCCAGCCGAGGCATGCGGCTGCGACCGCCGAGCGGCGCTGGGATGACGTCATCTGCAAGGCGTTGGCGGCCTTTGATCTCCCCGGGGCGAAATGCTAGAAGCCCCGGGCTTTGCGCTTCGGGGTGGTGCCGTGACCGAGCTGCTTTTCATCGCCATAGGCCAACAAGGTGGAGGGGGCGCTGCCCCTGCGGCCGGGGCCAGTGGGTTCGGCAACCCGATGGTCATGATGGTCCTGATGTTCGTGGTCATCTACTTCATGATGATCCGGCCGCAGCAAAAGCGGCAGAAGGAGCACGACGCCTTCCTCAAGGCCCTCAAGAACGGCGACAAGGTGGTCACCAACGGCGGCATCTACGGCACCGTCGCGGGGCTCACCGAAGAGGTCGCCACCCTTGAGATCGCCAAGAACACCCGCATCCGGATCAACCGGAGCCAGATCGCGGGCGCCCAACGCAAAGCGGACGGCAACAACGCCGAGGCCGGGGCCAAGAAGAAGGCCAAGGCGAGCTAGGCGACGGAAAAAGAGGCTAGATGGAGCGCTCATTGAAGTGGCGAGTCCTGCTTATCGGCGGGCTCCTTGTATTGGCGGCGGCGACCGTCGCCCCCAACGTGACGGACACGTCCGGTCTTCCCAAGTGGATGCCGGCCAAGAAGCTGACGCTGGGCCTCGACCTGCAGGGCGGCCTGCACCTGCAGTACTCCGTCGAGGTCGACAAGGCCGTCAACGACAAGATGGAGTGGCTCGCCCGCGACCTCGAGGCCAAGCTCAAGGCCGAAGACAAGGGCCTCGACGTCAAGGTGCGCGTCAGCGACGGCGCCTCGGTCCTCGCCGAGTTCGGCAGCGCCGACGCCCGGTCCAAGCTCACCGACGACGTGCTGAACGACTACATGGATCTGGAGCGCTCCGAGCCGAGCCCCACGTCGGTCCGGCTGTCCATGGCCGACGACATCATCGGCGGCCTCAAGGATCGCGCGGTGGACCAGAGCATCGAGACCATCCGCAACCGCGTCGACGCCCTGGGCGTCACCGAGCCGGACATCCGCAAGGGCAAGGAGGGCACCGACATCGTCGTGCAGCTCCCCGGTCTGACCGAGAAGGACTTCCAGCGCGCCAAGAAGCTCATCGGCCGCACGGCGCAGCTCGAGTTCAAGATGCTCGACGACGAGGCCGCCGACAAGTGGGCCGAGGGTTTGCGCACCCAGTTCCCCAAGGGCCCCGGTGGCAAGGCCTTGGTGACCACGGGCCGCGACTCCACCGCCACCTACCTGCGGGCCGACCGCAAGGACACGCTGGCCACCTTCTTGGCCGACAAGCTCGACGCCGATCACGACGTCGCTTACTCCCAGGAGGGTGTGAGCCGAAACGGTCG
>PVBE012866252.1_pt1 | contig 12403 bp, 11 predicted proteins | sample 1631181 | NCBI WGS metagenome assembly PVBE01 (sample SAMN08397723, study PRJNA350692) | Marine metagenome, whole genome shotgun sequencing project. | isolation source: water | place: Pacific Ocean | collected 2012-04 | reverse complement strand
GATCGTCTCAGGCGCGTCGTGTTTGAGTGCCACCGCGTGGCCGACGACGTGACCGATCGCGAACGGCTCGCTCGTCGAGATGATGTGCTGCCGCTTCGTCAGCTTGTTGCACAGCGAACGGAGCGTGCGGCGCATCCCGTAGATCGGTGTGCGGTACTGCGTCGAGAAGTCGGCGATGCCGCGGTAGTGGTCGCGGTGCCGATGTGTCATGCAGATCGCCGTGATCGACGCGGGTGTCGCGTCGGATTGGGCGAGGCGCGCTTCGATGTCCTCGAGCGGCAGGCCGATGTCCACCAGGATGCGTTGGTCCCGCGAGCAGAGCAGCAGACTGTTGCCCTTGCTGCCGGACGCGAGCGGCGTGATCCTCATTCGATGTGGACGTGCCGTCCGCCGTTCTCGCTCGCCAGCGTCTTCAGGAAGATCATCTGGTTCAAGATGCCGAACGTGATCGTGTTGATCGTCAGCCGCGTCAGCGCGTTCCTCTCCTTCACGATCCGCAGGATCTCTTTCGTGTCGGTGACCTTGCCCGTCGTCGGAGCGCCGTCGCTCAGCACGTACAACGTGTCGTAGCCGAGGCCGTAGTACTTGTCGTGAAGCCCCCGTCCCCCGAATCCCAGCGCTATTTCCAGGGCGCCGTAGAGGTTCGTCAAACCCGCCGGTTGCAGGTTGTCGAGATAACCGCCGAGCAGGTCGTCGCGCATTTCGTCGTTCATCTTGACGAGAGCCGGGCGCCCGTCCTTTCGTGCCTTCCAGAGTTGCACGTCGTCACTGAACACGATGATGTTGAAGAGATCGCCGTCCTTCAGCGTCAGCACCATCTTCTTCAGCTCTTTGACGACGAGCTTCGCCTTTGTAGTGCTGCGCTTGCCTCCCGCGGACGCGGTGCCGACCCCCTTTCTCTTGATCGTGATGTCTTCGACCATCGATCCGGAGAAATCGACGATGAAGAGCACGCGGTTCGATTCGAGCTCGATGTTGAAGAACTTCTCGTACTTCGGGTCCTTCTTGTCGGTCGGCTTCGCGTCGGCGCTCGCGAACTTGAACGTCGCGCCTTCCTTCTTCCAGAACTGTTCCCAGATCCGAACCTGACCCGCCGGCACCTTCTGTCCGGTCAAACCCTCGAGAGTCTTGTGCAGCTTGATGTCGAGCGCCCACGGATCTTCCTTGCGGCTCAGCTCCGCCTTGAGCCTTTCGATCAGCGCGGGGATCACGTGCTTCGACTTCAATCCGGCGAGGTTCTCACGAGCCGCCACGCGGACCTGCCAGACCCGATCCGAGATCATCGCCTTGCCCATCACGTCGATGGCCGCGTCCCGATGTTTGGCGACCTGCAGGTCGATCTTCTTGTGCACGGTTTCGTCCGTGTGCGGCGCGAGCGCCCTGCCGAGCCCGTTGAAGGCTGCGATACGGACGTACGGTTCCTTGTCGCGAACGAAGCCGAACAGGTGGGGGACGAGCTCGATCGTCGCCGTCATGCTCAACGCGTTGATCGCTTGAACCCGAACCTCGGGTTTGAAGCTGCGGCAGCCCTCGAGCAGCGCTTCCTTCGCCGCGGCGCTCGGTCTCGCGGCGAGGATCCGCAGCGCAGCACCCGCGGCGTCCTTGAAGCCGCTGCCCTTCTTCTTCTTCGCGGTCGCGAGCAGCCAGTCCTCGACTTCCTGGGCGTTCATCCCGGCGATATTCTTGCGGGCCATACTGCGGATCGCGGTGATCCGAATCTGACCGAGGAAGTCGACCTTCGAGGTCGACGACCGCGAAGTCCCTGGTTGCTCGACTTGGAGAGTGGCGATCTCGAACAGCAGTTTCGCGGCCTCCAGGTTGTCATGTCGGCTGACGCCCATCATGAGCTTGCGAGCACGATTCACCTCGGCTTCGACCACCTGGCCCTTCGACACCAGGCGAATGGCGCCGACCTTGTAGTCCTTGAGCCACGACCGGAGAGCTTGCTTGTCTTTGGTGAACTCCGACGTTTCGCTGTCCGCTTGCGCAGGCATCGGGCAAGCGGTGGCAGCCAGAAGGGCGGTCAGGATCCAAGTGCGCATGGGCAAGAGATTAGGCCCGGAAGCCGCGACCGGAAGTCCCGAAGGTGTCGACACCGCGTTTTTGACCCCTCGCTAACGACCGCCGAACCGTTCGGCCATCAACGGAAGCACGAACAGGTCGGCGATCAACGCCGTGACGACGATCGCGGACAGCAGGATGCCGACATCGTGGATCGACTGGAAGTTCGCGGGCAGGAAACACAGGGAGCCGGCGACCAGGATGATGGAGGTCACGACCAATGCCGCGCCGGACGTGCGCAGGCTCGTCAGGAGCGCGGACCGAGTCGACGCACCGGGATCGCGCTTGCGCTCCTGCACGTATCTCGTGAGCAGGTGGACCGTGTCGTCCGCGGCGATCGCGTCGTGTAGCTGATCGGGTGCGGCCAGCTCGGCGTGGCCGATGTCCTTGGGCCAAGTGACCATGGCAACGAGGTGGTACTTCTGGGGGGGGCAACTCCGCCTCGAGCGAGTCGGTCCGCTGCTTGGCCTCTTCTTGCCCTTCGATCAGCGGTGTGATCGAGGGGCTGAACTCGATCTCCGGCATGACCTACGCGGCGGCACTCAGCGCGGCGAACACGACGGCGATCATCAGCCAGCGAAACGCGAGCAGAAATTCCGCGAACCGTCCCATACTCGGAGGCTAATCGATCGGATGTGGAGGGCGCGATTCCCCCGTGGCCATGGGGGGGAGGGGCGCTCGTTCCGGATCCGGGTGCGACTTCTGGAGCTTCGGTGGGGGAATTGCCGAAGACGAGGATGGCATGTCGTCGTCAGCCAACACCCCATTGAATCTGCTGCAGCGCGTGGACCTCGAGTTGGCGCACAGGCTGTCCGACGCGCCCCCGGAGCTGGATGATCTGGCCAGGGGCCGCGGATTGCCGCAGGTTCCGATGGTCAGGCGGGCGGATTGGGTGGCCGGCGTGCTCGGGTTGCGTGGTCTCCAGATCCGTCCGGAGGAAGTCGAGGCGATCGTCGCCGGAGGCAAGACACACCCCGAGACGGAGCACCACGAAAACGTCCTCGTGACCGGGATGTCCCGGGTCTACGACCGGATCGTCGGTGGAACCGGTGCCTCCGACGGGTGGGTGCTCGTCGAGATGTTCAAGGACCTGACCAAGGGTGTCGCCCGATTCCGCAACAACTCCGTCCGACGGGATCTGCCCTGGGACGCGATCCTGTTTGTCGATTATCCGGCGAGCGAGAAGGTGTCCGCCTGCCTCGACGCCTTCCATCGCGAGAACTGCTTCACCGATCTTGTTGCGTGCTTCGAGCGCATGCACCCGGTGCGGCAGGCATTCCGCGTCCTCTGGTTGTTCGCTAGGATCGCGCCGTTCCCGGACTTCAACCTGTCGATGGCCTGGGTCGCGATGAATCTCTATCTGGTCGATTCCGGCTATCCGATGCTCGCCCCCCAGAAGCAGGACCGCGAGCGATTGCACCGCGTGATCGGCGGCCCGGTCCCGATGCGGATCGTCGCCTTCGAGTCCCGCCTCCTCGAAACGCTTCAGACCGGCTAGCTAGTTAGCCCGTCAGGTGTTGTAGGTGGGCCAGCGGGATCTCGGCGTGGCCGTCGAGGACGGCGCGGTAGAGGTCGATGTCGGTCAGGATGCCTTCGACCGTCCCCTCTCCCGTGGTGGCGCGAACGGCCTTGCCCGTGAGACCCAGGCGTTTCTCGAATTCTTCGATCAGGGAATCGACCTCGCCCGAGACGAGTTGGTTCGCGACGTTGGAAACTTCGGTCGCCAGGCGCAGGACTAGCGTGCTGCGATCGAACTCCTTTCCCGTGGCCAACGCCAAGGACGTGCTCCGATCGACGAGCTCGGCAGGGAAAGCGACCCGGTTGACGTTGATTCCGATGCCGACATGGAACGTGTGTGGCGGCTGACCCTCCGTGTCGATCAGAACGCCGCATATCTTGCGACCGTAAAGCAGGACATCGTTTGGCCACTTGATCGTCACGTCCGGGATTTCGTCGACGAGTGTTCGTACGACAGCGACGGGAATCGCCACGGCCAGCACGGTGGGGCTCTCGAGCGCGAGGTCGGCGAACCGGAGCGTGACCGCGATGTCCTGCGCTGGCGCGTCGCGCCAAGACCGGCCTTGGCGCCCGCGACCCGCAGTCTGGTGGTCCGCCCAGAACAACGCCGACTCTGACACATCATCCGCCATCGAGAGCGCTTGCGTCGAATCGCACGACAACACATGCACGATGCGCTGAAAGAGAGTGCTCATTCGGAGGTCAGCCTCAAAGCCCATGCAATGTGTTGTTATCCCGGCAGCGCCTCATTCGACAGCGAAAGATTCGAGGAGAAATCTTCACTGTGCCCAAAAGGTGGACACCTATCTGGTCGAAATCTCCCTTGGCAAGGCGGTCGGCAGTCCGATCCCTGCTTCCCCAAGAGAACCGAACCCCTAAACGAGGCAAAGGTCGACAGAGATGAAGAACTTGAACTTCCCCGGGCTTCCCCGCGTCCTGGTTATCGATGACGAAGAAGGTATCCGTGACGGCTTGCGCACACTGCTCCAAGCAGAAGGTGTCGCAATCGAGACGTCCTTGACAGTCGAGGACGCTGTCGATCGCATCGCACAGAGAACATTCGATGTGATCTTCCTCGATCTCAACATTCCCGGCGCGAACGGACTGGAGGTCCTGCCAGCGCTGCGTCGGGCCACACCCGCTGCGGATGTGGTAGTCCTGACCGGTTACGGCGCGCTTACCAACACTGTCGAAGCGATGCGTCGTGGTGCATTCGATGTCATCGAAAAGCCCTTCACGCAGGATCGCATCCTCTCCGTTGTGCGACGCTGCTTCGAAATGCGGCAACTCCGCAATGAGCTCACCTGGACGCACGACCGCGTCCGCGAACTGGTTTCCACCGACCTGGTCGGATTGTCCCCTGCGATCCGTCAGGTCCAGAGCCGCATCGACCAGGTGTCGCACGTCGCGGACACGCCGGTGCTGATCACTGGCCGAAATGGCACGGGCAAGGAGCTCGCCGCGCGCTGCGTTCACGAGCGCAGCTCCCGGCGGCATGGCCCATTCGTCTCGATCAACTGCGCTGCGCTGACCGAGAACCTCCTCGAGGCCGAACTGTTTGGCTACGAGTCGGGTGCCTTCACCGGGGGCAACCCCGAAGGTCAGGATGGCCTGCTCGCCGCGGCCGCCGGTGGCACGCTCTACCTCGACGAGATCGGCAAGATGGCGACCAACTTGCAGGCCAAGATACTGCGCGTTCTGCAAGAACGGACCTTCCGCCGCGTAGGCGGTGTCCAGGATCTGACCGTCGATGCACGGGTCGTCGCCAGCACGAACCGCGACCTGCGTTTGGACGTCGAGGCCGGCTCGTTTCGCGGCGACCTCTTCTACCGCTTGAGCGTGATGACCGTGCAGGTCCCGACCCTCTCGGATCGCCCGGAAGACATCCCGTTGCTGGCGCACTTCTTCCTCGATCAGATCGGTCGGCAGATGGGCAAGGCTCTGTCCGGCTTCACGGAAGACGCGATGGAGACGCTGTGCGAGTATGCGTGGCCGGGCAATGTCCGCGAACTGCGCAACACGATCGAGCAGGCCGCGATCGTCTGTTCGGCTGGCATGATCGACGAAGACCATCTACCGACGTTCACTGGCGGTGCCCCCGACGGCAGTGACACGATTTCCCGTGGCAGCATCACCCTCGACGTCATGGATCGCTCGATCCGCGCGCTCGAAGGGCAACTCGTCGCCCGCGTCCTCGGAGAGACTTCGTGGAACATCAGCAAGGCTGCGGCGATCCTCGGGATCAACCGGACGACGCTCTACAACAAGATTCGCCTCCACAGTCTCGGCCAACGACCGGTACGCGAGAAGGTGACCATTTCCTAGGAGGACCCCCCCCTCCCCTGACCACGCACGAACCATGATGGACAGTGGTCATCGGGAGACGACGGTGGAACGGGTTCGTTCCACCGTCGACGCCCTTCCCGCGGACGCCCGCGCCCGCGTCGAGTTGATCGACGCGACGATGGGGACCTCATCGTCTCGCCGACGGACTCGTGGCCAGTCGGCGATGAACCGATCGCGGTTGATTTCCACGGCGCTCAAAACTGTGCGCTGGCGCGAATGGAGACGCTTCTCGAGCTCGCCGACGTCGCGGGCCAGGCCGGACGAACCGTCTACTTCCTGAATCTCCCCGCGCCCCTCCGATTGCATGCGGAGGTTTGTGGTGCGCCCTTACTCGTGCCGATCAAGAGAGAGAGAAAGCCGGACCACGCCTCCCCGAGGTGTTGGCCCAGCCGAGGTAGCGCGGAGTCAGGGGAGTTGAGCGACGGGGACCTGGAGGAGGAGAGCGAAGCCTGGACCGCGCCGCGGATCGGCTGGACGATCGAGTAGCCGCGCGTCTCACTTGCGGGTTGCGAGCCAGGGGTCGCCGATGCGCCGCAACAGCGAGTCGAGGGTCGCACGCAACTCGGCCACGACCTTCGGGTGCTTCGCGGCACAGTTTCGCATTTGGAACGGATCGTCTTCTCTGTCTCGCAGCACCGTCGTCTCGCTTCCCGTCACGTCGCGTTCGACCACGAAGGTGTAGCGCTTCGTGCGCACGCCACGGCGCCCCGTGGCGATGTCGCCGGGCGGCGCGGCCATGTACAGCTGGGCCGTAGGTCGCCGTCCCTTTCCCGTTTGGAACAGACCGGCGTAGTCGGTGCCCTCGACCTCGGGGGGCACGTCACCCGAGAGACCCATGAGTCCGAGCAGGGTCGGGTAGAGATCAGGCGTGGACAGGAGCAGCGCGTCGTGCCGAGCCGTGATCTCGCCCGGCCACCGGATGATCAGCGGCACGCGCATCGACAGTTCGTAGTGATTGTTCTTCGAGATCTGGCCGTGGAAGCCCAGACAGTCACCGTGGTCGGATGTGAAAACGACGATCGTGTCATCCTTCAAGCCGAGCCGATCCAGCGTTTCGAGAATGCGTCCGATCTGCGCGTCGACACCTGTCATCATCGCGTACTGGTATCGGAGGTTGTTGCGCGTGTACCGTCCCCACCGCGACTTTGCCGGGAGCAGGTCGGGGCGGTCGCCGATCAGGTCGGCGTTCGAGATTTCGGCGTAACGCTGGACGTAGCGTTTCGGCACATGCCGGTAGGGCATGTGAGGTGGGTTCATCGAGACCACGAGCGCGAACGGTTGACCGGGCACGCGTTCCTCGCCGCTCTTGTTTTGCAGGTAGCGGATCGCGACATCGGCTTCGTGTTCCGGTCCCCACTTGTCGACCTTCAGTCGGTCCGCCCGGGACATGTCGGTTTCCCAATACTCCGGTTTCAGATGCCGATCAAACGTGTTGTACGCGTGCCAGAACGAGAACCCGTGCCGGCGATCGGGAGGCGTCCACTCGTTCCACGCGAACTCGGGCTTGTTGTTGTAGGACTCGACGAAGGGCTCGCGGGGTGACTCGAGGTGCCACTTGCCGATGTAGGCGAGGGAGTATCCTCGATCGCTGAGCACGTCCGACCAGCAGCGGGTCGTCTTCTTCAGCTCGCACCCGTGAGGTGTGGTCCGCGAATTGGCGTTCGCGTAGACACCGTTCTTGAAGGGGAACTGCCCACTCATCCACATCGCGCGAAACGGACTGCAGACCGGGTAGTTGGAGACGGCTTGCGTCAGGACCAGTGACTCTGTGGACAAGCGATCGAGGTTGGGCGTCTGGACCCGCTCTTCGCCGAGGAAACCGAGAGCCTGGCCCCGCCACTGATCGGCGAGAATGAAGACCACGTTCGGGCGACTCGGAGCCACGCATCCGGCGGCGAGAAGCAGAGCGAGAAACAATGGGATTCTCCGCATCTCGACCGACGATATCTTCGGGCAGTTTGGACTGCTAGCTTCAGGACATGCGGATTCCGAAGACGCCGATTGAGGTGATTCCCCTGCCGCAAATCGAAGCGGCGCGCGCGTCGATCGCGGGACTGGCAGTACGCACACCGCTCGTGCGCCTGAACGTGCCGGACGCACCGGCGGAGATCTACCTCAAGCTAGAGAACCTCCAGCCGATCGGGTCGTTCAAGCTGCGCGGCGCGGCGAACGCGATCGCGTGCGCCGACGCCGATGACCTGGCGCGTGGCGTCTACACTGCGAGCGCTGGCAACATGGCACAGGGCGTGGCGTTCATCGCGCGGCAAAAGGGGTTGGATTGTTCCGTCGTCGTTCCTGATCACGCGCCGGCGACGAAACTCGACGCGATCGAGCGTCTCGGCGGGCGCACGGTGAAGGTGCCGTTCGCGAAGTGGTGGGACGTTCTGGTCACGCACGAGTTCGGAGGACTCGACGGGCACTTTGTGCATCCCGTTTGTGATCCGGCGGTCATCGCGGGTAACGGCACGATCGGTCTGGAGATCCTCGAGGACCTTCCCGACGTGGATACCGTCGTGGTCCCGTACGGTGGGGGAGGTCTGAGTTCCGGGATCGCGTGCGCGTTGCGCGCCCTCTCTCCGCATACCCGGGCCTTGGCCGTGGAAGTCGAGACGGCTGCGCCCTTGGCTGCGTCGCTGGCCGCTGGTGAGCCGGTGAGCATCGACTATGAGGCGAGTTTCGTGGACGGAATCGGCGGCAAGAGTGTTCTCGTCGAGATGTGGGAGCTGGTGCGAGAGGTCGTGGCCGACTGTGTCGTCGTGTCGCTCGAGGAGATCGCAGCGGGGATCCGCACGCTCGTCGACCGCAATCGAGTCGTGGCCGAGGGCGCGGGTGCCGCATCGGTCGCGGCGGCTCTCTCCGGTCGCGCTGGAGTGGGCAAGGTGGTGTGCGTCGTCTCCGGCGGCAATATCGACAGCGCGAAGCTGGCCGCGATCCTTCAGGGAGAGCTCCCCGCTTGATCCATGGAAGTTCTAGTATCGGGATGTAGAGACACTTCAATGTCTGCGACGAATTGGGATGGCAGAACAGACGAAACAACGCACCGGGGACTGGCCTCCGAATATCGATCGAGAGACGCCGAAACCTGAGGGCTGGCTCTCTGGTCGCCGTCCACGCTTCCGTCGTTGGATGTCGATCATCGCGGGGGGCATCAACCGCTTCCTCGACAAGCTTCCCCCGGGGCGCTGGATGCACCAGTGGGTGCAGCGCGGGCTCGAGTTCACCGAGGTCGATGTGCCGCTGCGGCGTGGAGGCGCGGGCTTGGACGGACTGCGCATCGCGTTCGTGTCCGACATGCACGCCGGAAGTTACATGAATCAGCGCGACCTGATCGATCTGTTCACCCGAGTCGCGAAACACGAGCCGGACCTTGTGTGCCTGGGCGGGGATCTCATCAACACGCGGGAGCGCGAGATCCACATGTATCGCGAGGCGCTCGCCGTCTTGGACCCACCGCTCGGGATCTTCGCGGTGCCGGGCAACCACGACCACTTCTGGGGGAAGGATCTCGGGCAATGGACGCCGGTGCTCGAGGAGATCGGCGTCACGATCCTGAACAACCGCGGCGTGCGCATCGAGCGGGGTGGCGGCGAGCTGTGGTTGGCGGGAGTCGACGACCTGACGGAGGGTGACCCTTGCCTCATTGACGCGCTCACCGGGTCGCGATCGGACGAGCCGATCATCCTGATGTCGCATCACCCGGACTTCTTCTTGGAAGCGGCGGCGGTCGGCATCGACCTCGTGTTGTCCGGGCACACGCACGGCGGGCAGATCCGACCGTTCGGCAGTACTCCGATCGTGCACAGCCACTTCGGGTACCTGGCTGGGAAATACGAGGAAGTCGATTCGATGCTCTACGTGGGCCGCGGCGCGGGCCTTACCCTGTTGCCGATCCGGATCCGCGCATCCGCCGAGATCCCGATACTCACTCTGTGCTATGAACCTCCCCGAAGTTGAAGCCCTCGATTCGCACACCGCTGGTGAGCCGACGAGGATCGTGACAGGCGGGCTCCCGGAGATTCCGGGGGACTCGATGGCCGCGAAGCGAACATGGTTGCGCGACAACCTCGACTGGTTGCGGACCGCGCTCGTGCTGGAGCCGCGTGGACACGACGCGATCGTGTTGGCGTACCTCGTCCCGCCAGTGAGTGAAGAGGCGGATATCGGCGTGGTGTTCTCGAACGACGCGGACTACCTGGGCATGTGCGGGCATGGGACGATCGGTGTCGTGACGTCGCTCATCGCGGCCGGGAAGATCGAAGCGCAGGAGCCGGAGACGCGAGTCGTGCTCGACACGCCCGTGGGTCTCGTCGAAGCGACCGCCCACATCGAGGGAGGACGACCGGTGGCGGTGACGATGCAGAACGTGCCGTCCTTCCTCTACCGCAAGGACGTGCGGGTCGAGGTGCCGGACTTGGGCGAGCTGCCCGTCGACATTTCGTACGGAGGCAATTGGTTTGGCATGGTCGCCCAGGAGTCGGTGGGTATTCCGATCGAGATGGCGAACCTCCGTGTGCTCATGGGTATCGCTACGCACGTGCGCGACGCGCTCAAGGACGCGGGAGTCGAGGGATTCGATCCGCAGACCGGCGAAGCGCAGATCGTGGACCACATCGAGATCATCGGATCTCGGGACGTGCCGGACGGATTGGGCGCGCGGACGCTGACGCTCTGCCCCGGCACTGCCTACGACAGGTCACCGTGCGGAACGGGCACTTCGGCGAAGCTCGCCGCCCTGCACGCGCGCGGCAAGCTCGCTGTCGGCGAGGAGCTGCGCAACCAGAGCATCACGGGCACCGAGTTCATCGGTCGCGTCGTAGGCGAGACGACGGTGGGCGACTACGCCGCGGTCATCCCCCAAGTGCGCGGCTCTGCCTACATCACCGGCCACCAGCGCTTCGTGTTCGACCCTCACGACCCGCTGGTCCACGGCCTGCGCTGATCGACAGCACGACCCCGCTAGCTGTGGAGGCGCTGGAAGACGATGATGTCGCCCTTGATCGTGAAGAAGGCCGCGAACGCCAGGAAGGCGACGCCGAAGAACATGTGCTGGACCACGTCGTAGATCGTGCCGAGATAGCAGGCCAGTGCCTACCCGCCCCAGCGCGCCGTGAATCCACCGATTCGGAACGCCCAATCCACCTTCTCCTCGAGTTCGTTCGCGGAGTGAACCCGGTGTCCGACGGGTCGGGTTCTTGCCACTTCCTCGCTTCGGACCCGGTCGCGGCGTTCGTGAAGTGCCTGACACTCGCCGCACGACGTCCGCCCGCTGGACCGCACGAGCATGTCGCGCGGGAATTTCTGCTGGCAGAACGTGCAGAGTCCTACGTTCGCAGTTTCGTCTGTGCTGTCGAGAAGGCGGCTCATCTCCGTTTCTTCGACGTTCGAGTCTGACGCCCAAGAAAGGCTGATCTCATTTCGAGTCAGCGGGATGGCGCACTTGCCCGCGTTCGTTCACACTGTGTCGATGCGCCCGATGGCAACGCTGTTTCTCTGCTTGGTCGTGCCCGGGGGCTGCGTGCAAGCTCCGCCACCGGCGTGGGTGACCGAACGTCAGAACGCGGGCACGGAATCGACGGTGATCCCCGTTCCGAAGTGGCAGGAGATCGGTCGGAGCGTCGAGGGTCGACCGATTCGCTACCGGAAGGTCGGATCCGGTCACCGCTGCGTGCTCTGGATTGGCGGCGTCCACGGCAATGAGACCGAGGGCGTCGTCGCGACTTGCGAACTCCCCTCTGCCTTCCTCGCCGAGAAGGGGCTCGCCTCCCGCGCCACGCTCCATCTCGTGGAGGACATGAATCCGGACGGACGCTTCGCACGCACGCGCGGTAACAGCCGCGGCGTCGATCTGAACCGCGACTTCCCCGCGAGCAACCGACGCAATGGGAGGGGCCTCTCGCAGCCGGAGTCGCGCGTTGTCCACGACCTGGTACTGAAGCTCCAACCGGACCTCGTCATCGTCGCGCACAGCTGGCGCGATCGGTGCTTCATCAACTTCGATGGGCCGGCGCGCCGCGCGGCATACATCTTCCACGGGCACAGCAGATATCCGGTTGTGCCTTCGACAAACATCGCCGTCACACCTGGTTCGATGGGATCGTGGTGTGGTTGGGATATGGCGATCCCGATCCTGACGCTGGAGTGGAGACGGGGGACGCCCCCGGGTTTGGCTTGGACCGAGACCAAGGAGGCGATCCTCGCGGTGACCCGCGGGGAGTAAGAGCACACGTTGGTTCCCTTCGCGCTGAAGAGGTTGCTGCACGTGTTGCAGAGAGGTAGCGCGTGGACACACTGGCTCCACGGGTCGGCAAGGTGGCAGGTGCGCCGCAAGTGGAACATCATGCTTGGCCTTGCCGTCCAGACCACGTCCGCCCTCCGAATGAGGGTCGGGTCTCGCCCGTCCGGGCGGGGCGACGCACCAAAGTGGGTACTTTGCATCGCCCGTCCCAGCGGGGCGGCGCAACAAAGTGCAGGGATGTAT
>PVBE012270391.1_pt1 | contig 12403 bp, 12 predicted proteins | sample 1631181 | NCBI WGS metagenome assembly PVBE01 (sample SAMN08397723, study PRJNA350692) | Marine metagenome, whole genome shotgun sequencing project. | isolation source: water | place: Pacific Ocean | collected 2012-04 | reverse complement strand
CTCTGATCGAGCCTGGAATCGGCCACGACACGCGGCCTTCTTTGTCGTAGATGTGTACGACGAGCTCAGCTTCGTTGGTCGACTCAGTGAACAGCGGCACGTCGTCGTCGGAGACGAGCGGGAACACCACCCAGAACCGCCTGTAGTCGTAGTTTCGGCGCTCGACTCCGGCGAGTGCCGTGAGCCGTTCGAGCTCTCGCTTGTTCTCTCCCCTCACATACTCGTCGCTATCGTCGTCCTTTTCCGACGTTCTCTTCCCATGGAGAAACGCCATCCAGTCGAGCGGGACGATGCCGGAGCCCTCTCGCGGATCGATCTCGACCATGATCACCGTGTCACCGATCGCCTCGGCCTCCGCCACCAAAGACCGAGTCTGATCAACATTCAGGCGTCGCCGGAGCTGTTCGAGGCGGGCCGATGCGCGGATGACCTCGGGAATAAGCCACGTCGCCCGGAGCTTGTAGTTGTAGGACCTTTCGGTCTTCAGCAGGCGAGTGTCCCAGAAGCCGCCGACTCGCCCCCTAGCGTTCATCGCCTTGCCAACCGCTTCTGCTCGCCCGGAGCTCCACGTCAGGTAGCTCTCATTGGTCGTTGTCGAAGGAGCCTGGCCGGAAGGGTTCGCGACGAGGAGCAGACCGAGAGCTAAGGCACTGGAGAGCTTCGCTGGTGCGATGATCATGGGCCCTCCTCCGAGATCAAGACATCGAAGAGTTCACTCCGAGATTTCCATTTTGCCCGCCGGATCGGGACCTTTATACACCGACGCCGCCTCCGAACGGCGAGATGTTTTCGTCGCACGTTTTCTTCAATCCCAGGGAGCGAACGAATGCCCGTGCTTCGGGAAAGGGTCGCCACGGCTTCGCGCCGTGCAGTCCCTTCCCGGTCCCAAGCCAGTCGGTCATTCCTTGATACTGGGCACCATAGATCTTTTGCGGGACAGCCGGGATGTCCGCAGGTCTTTCGCCGGACTTGGAGTACTTCCGCCACGCAGCTTGAGTTGTCAGGTTAAGTGCGTGAACGAAGGCACGGGCATCAGCAAAAGGCCGGAACCTTCTGGCCTTGGAACTGACTTTGCCGGTCCCGAGCCAGTCGCCCATGCCCTTGAACCTCGACGGATATGCCGCTTTGGGTCCAGCGGGAATGTCGCCCGGCCTCTCGTCGGATTTGCAGTATGACTGCCACTCAATGGCGTTCCTGAGCCCAAGCGAACGGACGAACGCACGGGCGTCAGCGAACGGTCGCCACTGTCGCACGCCGTGAAGTCCTTTGCCCGTCCCGAGCCAGTCGCCAATACCCTTGAACTGAGCACCATAAACTGCATACGGATTCGTAGGAATATCCAAGGGCTTGTGGCCAGACTTACAGTAGTTCCGCCACTCCGCGTGTGTCGTGAGTCCCAGTGATCGGGCGAAAGCCCGTGCTTCGGGGAAGTGGCGAAATTCCTTGTGTCCCATCTGGCGAGACTCGCTGGGCCGCCTGCGAAGGTTGACACTGTCCGGACCCGACGCGCATGATAGTCGGGACGCCGGCCGTGTGGAAGCACGGACCGGCGCCCCTAAGCACGTCCGCAGCCGGAACTGCTGACGGCCTGCCCCAGATCCTACACTAGCGATCCAGCAGACCGCCGGCCCCAACAGGCGCTCACGCGCCGAAGGAGGCACCATGTCGATAGATGTCGCTGCTTTGTGGAAGGGCTACAACCGCGCGCCCGCTCATGTACAAGAGGCGATCTTTGCCGCGCTTGAGGCGTCGACCGGTGATCCTGCCCCGTCCAAGGAAACGATCGATGCGGTCGCGCGCGACCTCAAGCTTCTTCTGACAAGAGAGAGGGAGGTGGCCGCCACGAGCCGACCGATCGGTAGCGTCTAGGCCCCGAGGGAGACGCGCCTGGGTGTTCAGGGCGACCCTCCGGTCTCGTCTCGGGGCCGGGGGGTTGCCCACGTGTCACACGCATAGAATAGAGACGAAGGCGAGGTGCAATAGATGACGACCACCAAGATCCAGCGTCGCCGAAACGATGGCCTGCGGAAGGTCTGTGGATGCGATCGGCGACGATGGTCGACCTGCCGCCACCCGTGGCACCTCAACTGGACGTGGCAGGGCACGCTGTATCGGTTCAGTCTCGAGCGACACCTCGGCTACCGGCTCGCCACGAAGGCGGCCGCACGGGCTGCTGCCGATGAGATCCGGGCGGCGATACGGCGTGGCGAGTTCAATCAGCGGGGCGAGCCAGACACCGGACCCGCCTCGTCGGCGCCGACGCTCGAGAAGTTCGGCGCCGTGTACGTGGAACGCAGCGTCAGGGCCAGCGGAAAGGTCTCGTGGGGCGAGGACAAGGTCATGATCGGTCGGCTCTGTGCCTTCGAGATCGAGGCCGGCCAACGGTTGGGGGATCGACTGCTCTCGGCGGTGACCACGGACGATCTGGAGCTCTTCTTCCGGGGGCTGAGGGCGAGGGGCCGAGCCGCGTCGACGTGCAATCACTATCGACAGTTGCTCCGGGCCATGTTTAGTTGGGCGCGGAAGAAGGGCTACATCGACCGCGACCCCGCAGCCGAGGCGGACCTCCCGCGACAGAAGATCGCGCGCCGAACCAGACGGTTTGCCGAGGGCGAAGAGACCCGCCTGATGGCCGCGGCGAATCCCCGGTTGCAGAGACTCATCCTGGCCGCGCTCGAGACGGGATGTCGGCGAGGCGAGTTGCGGCGCCTGCTGCGGCGAGACGTCGATCTGCCTCGTCGCCGGATCCGCCTCCTCGCCGGCAACACCAAGGATCGGGAGCAACGGATGATTCCGATCTCAAGTCGCCTGATGGCCGTGTTGGAGATGGGGAGGCTGGATCCGGCCGGTCAGCCCCTGGGGCCGGATGCCTACGTGTTCGGGGACGAGATCGGCCGGCCCATCAAGCGCATTCAGACGGCCTGGGAGAACGCTTGCCGAAAGGCCGGGATCACCGACCTGCACTTTCACGACCTGCGCCACGAGGCCGGCTCACGGCGCCTCGAGGAGGGGTGGCCGATTCATCACGTCAAGGAGCTCCTCGGGCACGCGGACGTCCGCACGACGGACACCTACCTGAACGTCACGTGGCGGGGCCTCGAGGACTCGATGCGGCGGTCGGATCGTCACGCGGAGGCGTTGCCCGCTGGCAAACGACAGGCAAAAAAGCCCGATGACGCCTCACAGCCTCCTCGCCAAGAGGATGACGTCGACGGCACCTAAGCTGTTGTTTCTATGGATGTTATACGTGGAGCGGGAGACGGGGATCGAACCCGCGACCAACAGCTTGGGAAGCTGTGACTCTACCACTGAGTTACTCCCGCCCGGGAGTGACGCCCTCGATCTTATCAGAGACGTAGCCTGCGCCGAAGCGGGCCGCGAGGTCAGCCCCGGATCATCGCCAGGACCTCATCTCGGCGCTGCTCCATGATGGCCCGCGTGGTGCCCTCGAGGTTGAGCCGCAGCAAGGGCTCGGTGTTCGACGGCCGGACGTTGAAGTGCCAGTCGGGGTACTCCACCGACACGCCGTCCATGTAGTAGGGGTTGGCGTCGGCGTAGCGGGACGACAGCGCGTCTAGCTTCGCCTGGACCTCGGCCATGTCGGCGACCTTCGTGTTGATCTCGCCGGAGATGAAGTAGCGCTCGCGCAGCGGTGCCAGCAATTCGCGCAGCGTCTGGCCCTTCTTCGACATGAGCTCGAGAATCAGCAGGGCCGGGATGAAGCCGTTGTCGGCGAAGAAGTTCTCTCGGAAGTAGTAGTGGCCCGTGACCTCACCGCCGAAGACCGCGTCGCCCTCGCGCATCCGCTTCTTGAAGAAGGCGTGGCCCACGCGGTTCATGAGTGCGGTGCCGCCGTAGCGCGCCACGGTGTCCTTCACGGCGTAGCTGGCGCGCACGTCGTAGACGATCGTGGCGCCCGGCTGCTTGATCAGGAAGGCTTCCGAGAGGAGGGCCGTGATGAAGTCACCGGCGATGAACTCGCCACTGCCGTCGATGAAGAAGCAGCGGTCGGCGTCGCCGTCCCAGGCGATACCGGCGTCGGCTCCCTCGGCCACGACCCGCTCGACGATGTCCCGACGGTTCTCCTCGATGAGCGGGTTGGCCTCGTGGTTCGGGAAGGTCCCGTCGACCTCGAAGCACAGGCGCGTCGTCTGGCAGGGGAGTTGGTCGAAGAGCGCGGGGGCGACCGCGCCGGCGACGCCGCTGCCGGCGTCGAGCACGATCCGAAAGGGCTTGATCGTTGACGGATCGATGAACGACAGCACGTGCGTCAGGTAGCGGTCGAGGACGGTGCCCTCCGAGCGCTGGCCCTGCGGGCCGGGCGCCGGGATGGTGCCCTCGAGGATCAGGTCTCGGATGTCGGAGATCCCCGCGTCGCTGCTCAACGGCAGCGCCTCGCGCCGGACGAGCTTGACCCCGTTGTACTGCTTCGGGTTGTGGGACGCCGTGATCTCGGCCCCGCCGTCCAGTCCGTCCCGTGCCACCGCGAAGTAGAGCATGTCGGTACCGATGAGGCCGTAGTCGACGACGTCGGCACCTTGGCTGCGGGCGCCTTCGATGAACGCCTCGGCCAGGGACGGGGAGGAGAGACGCATGTCGCGGCCAACGGCGATCCGGCGGGCACCGAGGTAGACGACGAATCCCCGCCCGATCTGCCGCACGACCTCCTCGTCGATCTCGGTGGGATAGATCCCGCGGACGTCGTACGCCTTGAAGATGTCGGGGTTCACGGGGGACATGTCACCTCGCTCTCGACGGGATGGCGTGGCTGACCCGTCGCACGGAACCGACGGACTCAGCCGCCACTAGCAGCGGCTGTAGTCGGTCAGGACAGACTTGTTGCCGAGGACGGCCCCGGCCTGGACGGCGCTGTTTCGGCCGATGTGGCAGTGCCGTCCGAGGATGGCCTCCTTGACCTCGGCGTCTCGGCCGATGCGGGTGCTGGCCCACACAATCGCGCCCTCGACCACGGCATCCTCTTCGACGTGGCAGTGCCGACCCAGCACCGTGTAGGGGAGGATGCGCGCTCCGGCTTTGACGGTCGCGGCTTCGTCGATGAAGCACGGGCCGACCAGCTGCGCGCCTTCGTCCACGCGGGCCGTGGAGTCGACCCACACGCCGTCGACCGGACGGGCCGCGAAGGGTGGCGCCGCGAAGCGCCCGTCCATGATGTCGCGATGGACCTGCTGATACTTGGCCGGCGTCCCGATGTCGATCCAGTAGCCGTCGTGGATGTAGGCTAGGAAGGTCTCCTTGCGTTCGACGAGCGACGGAAAGTAGCGGCGCTCGATCGACCACGTCGTGTCCTTCGGGATGCGGTCCAGCGTGTCTGGCTCGAGGACGTAGATACCGGCGTTAATCGTGTTGCACGTGATCTCGTCGGGCGTAGGCTTCTCGAGGAAGCGCCGGACGTGTCCCTGCTCGTCGGTTTCCACGAGGCCGTAGGCCGCCGGGTTCTCGACTGGCGTCAGGACAATCGTGGCGCGCGCGCGGTGCTCCCGGTGCCGGCGGATCACCGCTGCCAGATCCACCTGGGTGAGCACGTCGCCGTTGAACACCACGACGGAGTCCTCCAGGAACCGCTCGGAGTATTTCACGGCCCCGGCGGTACCTAGGGGCATCGGCTCGACGACGTAGCGAATCTTGAGGCCTTCGTGCGCGTCGCCGATCACCTCCTCGATCCGGCGCGGTTGGTAGTTGAGGCTGAGGATGACCTCGTCGATCTCGGGCACCTGCCGGAGCAGATCGAGCTGGTAGTACAGGAAGGGCCGGTTGAAGATCGGTACCACAGGCTTCGGCGTGTGCAGCGTGAGTGGCCGCAGCCGCGTGCCCTTGCCGCCGGCGAGGAGAATGGCCTTCATGTCGACCCACGATGATAGCAGATCGTCGGCGTTGGCACCGGCGGTGGTCTCGAGACATGCCCCGCGGGCGGCACCTCGCCTGAGGCCCGTACGGTTCGGCGGTGCGGTTGTTTGGGCACGCCACGCGCGCTACAATGACGGGACCCATCCTGACACCTCTTTGCGAGCCCGGGATGAACCTTCCGAACGCGCTGACCGTCGGCCGCATCTTTCTCGTGCCGCTGCTGGTGGTCGTCCTGCTCACCAATTTCGAAGGCCGCCTGATCTTCGGCGTGCGCAAGGAGCTCGTCGGGGCGGCCATCTTCGGCCTCGCGTCCCTCACCGACTGGCTCGACGGGTACCTGGCCCGTCGCCGGCAACAGGTCACGACGCTGGGCGCCTTGATGGATCCGGTTGCGGACAAGCTGCTCGTGATGGCCGCGCTGATCTCCCTGGTGCAGATGGACCTTGCGCCGGCGTGGATGGTGGCCGTGATCATCGGGCGCGAGCTAGCTGTCACCGGGCTGCGGAGCATGGCCTACACGCGCGGCGTGACGATTCCCGCGTCGCCGCTCGGCAAGTTCAAGATGGTGTCGCAGGTGGTCGCCATCCTGCTCCTGATTCTCGGCAAGGATCACCTGCAGCAATTCTTCGTCCTGGGGCAGCTCGCGCTGTGGGTCGTGGTCGTGATTGCCCTCGCGTCCGCGGCCGACTACTACCGACGGTTCAAGTACGTCCTCCAGCCAAAGGTGACCGACATCGCCACGGCCCGGCGGCGATCGCCTGGGCGGTCGGCCGTCTCGGACCAGCCCTCCGCGAGCCGGTCGAGCGAAGTCCGCGTGACCGCTTCCGGGCGATTGACAAAGGCGGGGCGCGAGTAGGGACTGCTCTGGTGCCTGGGTGGGTCGGCTGCTGCTGGTCGGTTATAGGCCGCTATTTTCGCTCGACCTCGGTCGTACGTATCCAGCCGGTTCGGCGTGTACCGTAGATGTCTGGCGGCAGCACGATCCAGTACCAACCCTCTTCCTCGCGGAGGATGTCGACGACGGTGCCCCGAGCGACTTCGCGTCTGGGACTGTCGAACTCGCGCCATCGCCGCACCGGATCCGGTTCGGTGGCAACCGTCCCGGTCGACCCGGGAAGCCCGAGCGATGACGGTGCCTCGGAGGTTGGCGCCGGGTCCTCCAGGAGCTCGAGGTGCTCGGTTCGGATCCAGACGGACCGGTTCGTGCCGTAGACGTCGTCCTCGAGAATCACCCAGGACCAGTCGCCGTCCTTGGTCAGCAGGTCGACGACGGTGTCTGTAGACACCGTGCGGGTCCAGATGGAGGAGCTCAGCGCCTCGCGCGTCTCCACCGGGCCGTCGACGACCCGGGCACGCTGGGCGCGGGCCGGGCTCACGCCGCCGAGCCACACAAGCAGCGCGACGAGGGTCATCGTGTTCGGGATCCGTGACGGCAAGCAAGTTGGCATGGGTGGTGTCCTTTGCGAGGTGCGGAGGTCGCGACCGAGGACTCTCCCCCGGTTATCGTCCGCTCGAGGCTAGGGCTGCAGGGCGGGGGGCACGCTCGGGTCACTGGGGCGACGTGTCGGTCTGGAGCTCGACGACGCGTTCCCAGGCGTCCTCGAGGAACTCGCTCTGCTCGAATTCCTTGATCAGCAACTCGAAGTAGGAGAGTGCTTCGGTCTTCTTCCCGCTCTCGAGCATCGATTCAGCCAGGTAGAAGTAGACGGCGTCGCGAGCCGTGTAGTCGGGGTTGTCGCGCAGGACCTCTTGAAACCGCTCGATGGCTCCCGGGTACCACTTGACGCGGTAGTAGAACAGTCCGACCCGATAGCCGGATTCGCTGAGCCGATCGCTTGCCTGCCGCATCTGCTCCCGCACCTCGGGCATGAGTGGGCTGTTGGGATAGCGCTCGACGAAGAGCTGGAACTCCCGTAGCGCGTCGAGCGTCGGCGTCTGGTCGCGCTCGGCGGTGCGCATCCGGCCGAAGTAGGACAGGGCGATCCGGTGCTGCGCATAGTCCGCCCTGGGGTGGGTCGGGAAGAACGCCAGGAACTCACGATACTCGCTCACCGCGAGGACCATGGCCTGGTCGGTTCCTTCGCCCAGGTACGTGTCGGCGAGCCCCAGCTTGGCCTCCGCCCGAAACGCGCTCTGCGGGTAGCCGTCGATGATCTGCCGGAAGTACTCCCGGGAGTCGAGCCAGTTTTCGTCCTCGAGGGTCTTGAGCCCCTGATCGATCAGGTATTTGTCGGGTTGGGTCACGCCTACCGGCACGGCGCCAGGGTCGGAGGCGCACGCCAGGAGGAGCGGAGAGACGAGAGCGAGCGCCCATACCCTCCACGGGAACGGTTCGGGACCAGGTCTCGTGGTCACATCGGCGTCCGTTCGAGCAGCCAGCGGTGCTCGGCTGCGAGTCCTTGCTCCAGGGAGAACTCGGGGACGAATCCCAGGTCGGTACGGGCTCGCGAGGTGTCGGCGTAGGTGTCCCGCATGTCGCCCTTCTGCGTGGACTCGGTCACGACCGCGACCGGACGGCCCGTCACCTGGCCGATGAGCGCAAGCACGGTGTTGATCGAAACCCGCGACCCACCACCAATATTGTACACATGGCCCGGGGCGCCCCGTTCGCCCGCCGCGATGGTCGCCGCCACGGCGTCGCCGACGAAGGTGAAGTCGCGGGTTTGCTCGCCGTCGCCGTACACCGTCACCGGCCTGCCTTGGATCGCCGCGTGCAGGAACCGGTGAAACGCCATGTCGGGCCGCTGCCGGGGGCCGTAGACGGTGAAGTAGCGCAGCGAGACGACCGGCAGGCCGTGGTTCAGGTGGTAGAGGTAGCACAGTTGCTCGGCGGCCAGCTTGGTTACGCCGTAGGGCGATAGCGGCTGCGGCCGAGCGTCCTCCCGCATCGGAATGGGCACGTCGTCGCCGTAGACCGACGAGCTGGAGGCGTAGACCAGGCGGTGGAGCGGTCGGCCGACGCACGCCTCGAGGAGCTTCTGCGTCGCCTCGATGTTGTTGACCGTGTAGATCCGGAAATCCCGTCCCCAGCTCTTGCGCACGCCCGCCTGTGCGGCGAGGTGGAAGACACGATCGACTCCTTCCAGGAGGGGGCCGAGCTCAACCTCGTGGAGCGGGGCCTCGACGAAGTCGAAGCCCTCGCGGTCGCGCAGGGCGGCCAGGTTGCTCTCTTTGACCCCGCGCGCGTAGTAGTCCGTGAAGCAGTCGAGGCCGACCACGCGCGCGCCTCGGTCCAGCAGCGTCGTCGCCAGGTGCGATCCGATGAAACCCGCCACGCCGGTCACGAAGGCCTTCATGAGAATGCGACTCGAATCCTTTCTGGCAGACGGCCCGGACGTCCCCGGGCGTTCATGACGGCGTGAATCGTGTGCCCGACGGCGGCGATGGATGCGCCAGACGGTTGAATGACCTCGTAGCGAAACTCGATGCGCACGGGCGACAGCAGCCATCCCGATGTGCGCACCTCGAGCTGGTCGTCGTAGCGCGTGGGCCGCAGGTACTCGCAGGAGGCCGCGATGACGGGCAGCGAGAGGCCCTCGGCCTCCATCTCCCGGTAGCTCCAGCCGAGGTTGCGTAGCCACTCGCAGCGGCCCACCTCGAACCAGACGAAGTAATTGGCGTAGTAGACCACGCCCATCTGATCCGTTTCGGCGTACCGGACGCGAACGCTGGAGGTCGAGGCCTTGGCCGACGGGGCATCGCCCGTGCCCCGGCTCGACGAGGCTGAGGTCGCGCGACGTCGTGCGCCGTGAGGCATCCGGTTCTCGCCGTCACCGCGCCTCATGCGGGCGCGTGTCCCATGGCCGCGGCCTTGAGGGCGCGGGTCGCGCCCTCGGGGTCACCACCGCCGAACACGGCCGAGCCCGCGACGACGATCTCCACGCCCGCGGCCACGACCCGGGCGACGTTGCCCTCGTCGACCCCGCCATCGATCTCGATCACGGCGGCGCTGCTCGCGCGATCGAGCAAGGCCCGTGCCGCGCGTACTTTGTCCTCGCTGCGCCGGATGAAGGTCTGTCCGCCGAATCCCGGGTTGACCGACATGATGAGGACGCAGTCGATGTCGGCGGCGATTTCTTCGAGCGCGCCGACCGGGGTGGAAGGGTTCAGCGCGACCCCCGCCCGCGCACCGAGGCCCTTGATGAAAGCGATCGTGCGATGCAGGTGTGGCAGCACCTCGGCGTGCACCGATACCATGGACGCTCCGGCCTCGACGAAGGCCTCGATGTAGCGATCCGGGTCCGCGATCATCAGGTGCACGTCCAGCGGGACGCTGGCCACGCGCTTGAGGGCGCGCACGACGAGCGGACCGATCGTGATGTTGGGGACGAAGTGGCCGTCCATGACGTCGACGTGGATGAGATCCGCGCCGCCGCGCTCGGCTGCCGCGACTGCCTCACCGAGCGTCGCGAAATCGGCGGACAGGATCGAGGGCGCGATCTTGACGCTCACCGACTGACCTCGAGCGAGATCGGCTCGCCGGGTCGCACCTGGAACCCGGCGGCCGGATGCTGCCGCAAGATCACGCCCGCCGGCACCCCGGGGTACGGATGGTCGCCGACGACGGCTACGCGCAACCCCCGCACGCGCAAGACCTCGGCCGCACGCTCACCGTTGACGCCGATCAGATCTGGCATGACGTAGGTCGCACCGAGTTCGCCCCGGTTCACGAGCAGGGAAACCCGGCTGCCCGGGCTGTCGGCCGGTGGCTCCTGGGCGACGACGGCACCCGTCGGGTAGGACGCCGATCGAATTTCCGACAGCTCGGCGAGGTCCAGGGAATCCTGGGCGAGGCGCACCTGCGCCCCCTGCTGGGTCTCGCCGACCAGCGCTGGAACCGTGTCGGCCCTGGGACCCGAGCTCACCCAGACCCGGACGCTGCGCTGCCGCCGCGTCGTCAGGCCGGCCGCCGGTTCCTGCGCCATGATGTGGCCGGCCGGGATGTCCGGGTCGACTCGCCGGCCCTCCTCGAGGCGGAGTGAGAGCCCGTTGGCGGCCAGCCGCGTGCCCGCGTCGCTGACCGTCTCGCCGACCAGCGATGGCACAGGCACCTCGCGCGTCTTGAGCGCCACGCGCATGGACACGGCCGCGAAGAGCAGGTAGGTGGCCACGAGGGCCCCGGTGAGCAGGACGATCTTCCCAGCGCCGAGGACGCGCTGTTTCAACGCCATCCCACTCAAAGTTACTACAAGTCCTTATGCTTCACAACGTTCAGGAGATCGCGTGTCGTCGAAATCGGAGCTAGCAGCTTCCGCCCGGTCTAGGCGTACGGCGAAGAAGGCGTCGAGCCCGTGATCGGGGGGTGAGGTGCGCAGCCGTCCCTGGTCGTCCAGCACCGCCGCCAAGCCCAGGGGCACTGGTGGCTGTCCAACGCGTGGGTCGGTCGAGCGAAACTCGGGGTGACGTTGGAGGAAGTCCTCGACCACGCGCTCGTTCTCCTCTGGCTCGCTGGAGCACGTCGCGTACACGAGGCGCCCCCCTGGCCTCACGGCGGTACTGGCGTGCTCCAACAGCCTCGTTTGAGCGATGGCAAAGCGCTCGAGATCTGGCTCCGCACGTCGCCAGCGGATCTCGGGGTCGCGGCGAATGACACCGAGGCCGGAGCACGGGGCGTCCACGAGCACGCCGTCGAACGTGGTCCGGAAGGGGAGTTCGGCTGCGACGTCCGCGCGGACCAGTCGCACGGGTGTCGCCCCGATGCGCGCAACCGTTGCAGCGAGAACGGCCAGCCGTCGCGGGCGCAAGTCGGTGGCCACGACCAGTCCACGGTCCTCGACGTCGGCCGCGATGGCGGTGGTCTTCCCACCCGGTGCGGCGCACGTGTCGAGAATGCGCTCGCCCGGCAGAGCCGCTAGCAGCAGGGTGACCAGCTGTGACGCCTCGTCCTGGACGAGGAAGTCGCCAGCGGCGGCCAGCGGGGTGAGGAGCGGGTTGCCCTCGGTGACGATCAGACCGTCGGGCGCATAGCCCGCCGGCTGGGCGCGCACGCCGTGTCCGGCCAGCCGATCGACCAAGGCCTCTCTGGGGCCGCGGCGGCGGTTGGCCCTGAGGCAGAGGGGAGCCGGCGCGTTGTTGAATGCCTCCCATGCCCTGGTCCGGTCGAGGCCGTAACGCTCCAGCCACCGGGCTGCCAGCCAGCGCGGGTGTGACAGGCTGATGCTGAGGTAGTCGAGGACCGCTTCCCGATCGACGGGTTGGGTCGCGTCGTCGGGCAGGGATGAGGGCGCGGGCGGGGCCGCGGGCAGTGGCAGATCGTCGCGGCGGCGATCGATCGAGCGCAGAACCGCGTTGACGAGCCCCGCCGCGCTGCTCTTGTGGACCCGTCGGGTCAGCTCGACTGCGTCGCCGACAATCGCGCGCGGGGGCACGCGCTCGTGATGCAGCAGCTGATAGGCGCTCAGCCGCAGGATGTCGCGCACCTGAGCGTCCAGCCGCTCGACCGGACGCCGTGCGGCGTCGACGATGAGATGGTCCAGCCGTGCCTGCCAGCGCAGTGTTCCGGTCGTGATGTCGGACGCCAGGGCACGATCCCGCTCGT
>PVBE011714963.1_pt1 | contig 12403 bp, 12 predicted proteins | sample 1631181 | NCBI WGS metagenome assembly PVBE01 (sample SAMN08397723, study PRJNA350692) | Marine metagenome, whole genome shotgun sequencing project. | isolation source: water | place: Pacific Ocean | collected 2012-04 | reverse complement strand
TGAACGCATGCGTTCACCATGCATAGGAGACGGATCATGGAAGAGACTATCACATTTGTCGGTTTGGACGTTCACAAGAAGAGCATTTCGGTGGCGATTGCCGAAGATGGCTTGCGCGAGGAGGCGCGGTTTCTGGGGCTTGTCCCCAACACCGCCGGCGCCTTGACGAAGCTGGCCGGAAAGCTGGAGAAGAAGGGGCGGAGGCTTCGCTTCTGCTACGAGGCCGGCCCTTGCGGTTACGGTGTTCATCGGCACCTGGCGGCGCTTGGCCATGAGTGTGTGGTGGTTGCGCCATCGCTTATTCCGCGGCGCCCGGGCGAGCGGGTCAAGACCGACCGGCGCGACGCCCTGGGCTTGGCCAAGCTGGACCGGGCCGGTGAGTTGACGCCGGTGTGGGTGCCCGACGCCGATCACGAGGCGATGCGCGACCTGGTCCGGGCTCGGCGGGCGGCGGTCCGCGCACTTCGCCGGGCGCGCCAGCAACTGTGCGGGTTCCTGCTTCGCCACCAACGCATCCATTGTGCCAAGAACTGGACCCTGACCCACCGGCGCTGGCTAGCCACGGTCCGCTTCGAGCATCCGGCGCAGCAGATCGTGTTGCAGGATCATATCCACGCCGTCGAGGACGCCGAGGCCCGGCGCGACGCACTGACGGCGCAAATCGAGGCGCTTCTTCCCCAATGGTCCATGGCGCCCGTGGTCGGGGCGCTGCAGGCGATGCGCGGCGTCGCCATGATCGTCGCCGTGACCCTGGCCGCCGAGGTCGGGGATCTCACCCGCTTCCAAAACCCCCGCCAGTTGATGGCCTATCTCGGCCTGGTGCCCAGTGAGCATTCCAGCGGCGAGAGCGTGCGCCGGGGCGGCATCACCAAGGCCGGCAACGGCGAGGCGAGGCGCGTCATGATCGAGGCCGCCTGGACGTATCGCTTGCCGGCCAGGGTCGCCAAGCTCCATCTCAATCGCCTGCACGGGTTGCCCAAGGAGGTCCGCGAGATCGCCTGGAAGGCCCAGGTCCGGCTTTGCGCCCGCTACCGCCGGCTGATCGCCGCCGGCAAGCCGACCCCGGTGGTGAGCGCCGCCATCGCCCGCGAGATGCTCGGCTTCGCCTGGGCCATCGCGCAATACGTCACGCCGCGCCAGACCGGCTGAGCGAACAGCACGGCATCCACGAAAATACCACGAAAGGAGAACCACCAGCCAAACAGCCATTCCGCCGGCGCCCATGGTCGGAGGCGGGACCACGGTCAGGGGAACCCTCGTGTGCTCTATGAGCGGGGCAACCGTCCCACGCTCGACGCTAGACCGAGGCAGCCCCGCGACGAACCCCGGGTCATGCGGTTCCAACCCGCGAATCAGAGTGTGATCAACCGTCGTTACGATGGTCTCGCCTCCAGCCGTGCGCGTCGGCTACACTGAAACATCGACACCGGCCAAGCCGGTGGACGGAAAACTCTGTCCGGTACCTTGAAATCGGACATGAGAGAGCATTTTCCGATCGAATGGGATCGCTTCGCTTAGTGCTCCGCCCTTTCCGCTATTCATCCCGTGCCTGTCATTTTGCCCTGACCCAAGGGGAGTTCAAGGCCGAAGCCGCGCGCCGCGTAGCGGCAGCCTTGACGTCCCCTTGGATTAGGGCCACCCCTCCGGCAAGAAATGAATGGCGGAACTGAGGTGGCCACAACCGATAACAGGTAAACTTGATCGGAAAATGCCCTAGCCCCAATACGGTTCACTTAACGATTTCATGTGGAAATCATTAAGTGAACCGTATTGGGGCTAATCGCCATCCATTTTCAATACCGCGATGAAGGCCGATTGCGGGATGTCGACACTGCCGAACTGGCGCATCTTCTTTTTTCCGGCTTTTTGTTTTTCGAGCAGCTTGCGTTTGCGAGTAACGTCGCCGCCGTAGCATTTGGCGGTGACGTCCTTTCTCAGCGCGCCGATGGTTTCGCGAGCGATTACCTTGCCGCCGATGGCAGCCTGGATGGGGATCTTGAACAACTGGCGCGGGATCATCTCCTTCAAACGCTCGCAAACGACGCGGCCCCGGGTTTCCGCCTGGGTGCGGTGGCAGATGAAAGCCAGGGCGTCCACCGGCTCGTTGTTGACCAGGATCGAAACCTTGGCCAGATCCGCCCGCCGGTAACCGTCCATCTCGTAATCAAGGCTGGCATAACCCCTGGAGATCGATTTCAAGCGGTCGTAGAAATCGAATACCACTTCGTTCAGGGGCAGCCGGTAGACGGCCAGGGCGCGGCTGCCGGCGAAGGTCAGTTCGACCTGTTCGCCGCGGCGTTCGGTGCATAGCGCCAGGACGGAGCCCAGGTATTCATCGGGCACCACGATGGTGGCCTTGATCCACGGCTCATCGATGGCGGTGACCTTGTCGGGCGGGGGCATGTCGGCCGGATTGCGTAGGCTGAACTCGGTGCCGTCGCCGAGATGGACGCGGTAGGCGACGGAAGGCGCCGTCGCGATCAGATTCAGGTTGAACTCGCGGGTCAGGCGTTCCTGGATGATTTCCAGGTGCAGGAGCCCCAAAAACCCGCAGCGGAAACCGAATCCCAAGGCCGTCGAGCTTTCCGGCTCGAAGGTCAAACTGGCGTCGTTGAGCCTGAGTTTGGAGAGGGAGTCGCGCAAATCCTCGAAATCGTTGCTGTCGGTCGGAAAGATGGAGCAGAAAACGACCGGCAGCGAGGGATTGAAGCCGGGCAAAGGCGCCTCCGCCGGGCGTTTATCCTCGGTGATGGTGTCGCCGACATGGGTATCGGCGACGGTCTTGATGGCCGCCGTGATGTAGCCGATCTCGCCGGGACCGAGGTCGCCGATCCGGGTCGGCTTGGGCGTGAACACGCCGACCTGTTCGACCTGCTGCACCGCTCCCGTCGACATCATGCGGATCTTCATGCCCTTGCGCAAAAACCCGTCGCGCACCCTGAGCAGGATCATGACGCCGAGGTAGGGATCGTACCAGGAATCTATCAGCAACGCCTTCAGCGGCGCCCGCGCCTCGCCGCTCGGCGGCGGCAAGCGTTCGATCAACGCCTCGAGAACGTCGGGCACCCCGGCGCCGGTCTTTGCCGAGACGGCGATGGCCCGCGAAGAATCGAGGCCGAGCACATCCTCGATCTGGAGTTTGATCCGCTCCGGCTCCGCCGCCGGCAGGTCGATTTTGTTGAGCAGGATGATGATTTCGTGATTGCCGCCGATGGCGAGATAGGCATTGGCCAAGGTCTGCGCCTCGACTCCTTGTGACGCGTCGACGATCAGCAGCGATCCTTCGCAAGCGGCCAACGAACGGCTGACCTCGTAAGCGAAATCGACGTGACCCGGCGTATCGATGAGGTTCAATTGATAGGTCTCGCCGTTCTTCGCCAGGTAGCTGAGCCGCACGGTCCGCGCCTTGATGGTGATGCCGCGCTCGCGCTCGATGTCCATGGTGTCGAGCACCTGGTCTTTCATTTCCCGCTCCGAGAGAGCGTCGCAAAGCTGGATCAGCCGGTCGGCCAGGGTCGACTTGCCGTGGTCGATATGGGCGATGATCGAAAAGTTGCGGATCAGGCTGAGATCGGTCATGGGCGCGCTTCTATCATCGCATGTCCTGGAATGCCATCCCGCCGGCGAAAAAGTTTCTCGGGGCGACCGCCGGCGGGCTCACAGACGCGGCTTTTCGAGGCCTTTCCGATGGCAGGCGGCGATGAGGGTGTTGCGCAACAAGCAGGCAATGGTCATCGGGCCGACGCCGCCGGGAACGGGGGTGATGGCGCCGGCGACCGTGACCGCCTCCTGAAAATCGACATCACCGACCAGGCGGGTCGCGCCGGCGCCCCGATCCGGCGCCTCGACGCGGTTGATGCCGACGTCGATGACCGTGGCGCCTGGCTTGATCCACTCGCCCTTGACGAGCCGGGGCCGGCCGACGGCGACGACGAGGATGTCGGCGCGGGCGCATTCCCGCGCCACGTCCCGGGTCCTGGAATGGGCGATAGTGACCGTGCAGTGTTCACCCAGCAGCAAGGCCGCCATGGGTTTGCCGACGATGTTGGAGCGACCCAGGACCAGCGCCCTTTGTCCCGAAAGCTCGCCCAGGTGATCCTTCACCAACATCAGGCAGCCCAAGGGCGTGCAAGGGACCATGGCGGCGCCGTTGCCGGTGGCCAGACGGCCGGCGTTGAGAAGGTGGAACCCGTCGACATCCTTGTCCGGATCGATTTCGCCCAGCACGGCGCCGGGATCGATATGCTCGGGCAAGGGGAGCTGGACCAGGATTCCGTCAACCGCGTCATCCTCGTTGAGGGCGCCAACGAGGCCTTGAAGCTCCTCGCCGCTGGTTTCGGCGGGCAGGCGGTGTTCGAAGGATTGCATGCCCGCCTCCAGCGTCTGTTTGCATTTGTTGCGGACATAGGCCTGACTGGCCGGATCCTCGCCGATGAGCACCACGGCCAAGCCCGGCGTCAAACCGTGCCGGGTTTGGATTCCTTGCACCTCTTCGGCGATCTTTTGCCGCAAACCGGCGGCCAAGGCTTGGCCGTCAATGATTTTTGCTTTTGTCACCGTCTTATCGTTCCGTTGCCGCCCAAGGGATGTTTTGGTATGCCAAGCGCAAGTCGGCGGCAATAGGGAATTTGTCGAAAACTACGGCGCCGCCTTCGGATGCCGTTCGAGCCAGCGCTTGACATTTTCGAGAAGAATTTCCGTGTCGCCTTCAATGAAAAGTGTTTTTCGGCGGCTGGCGGGTCCGGCCGTGATCTCGAACGCGGTTTTCGGCAGGCGCCAGGTTTTGGCCAGGAGTTTGATCAAGGCGGCGTTGGCCTTGCCGCCCTCGGCGGCGGCGGTCACCGATACCTTGAGCCGGGCTTTTCCATCGCCGCCGTCAACGATGCCGCCGACGCGGTTGGCGGACGCTTTCGGAACCAGGATCACCGCGACTTTAAGTCCACCGCCCGTGGCCAGAAAGGGGGCCGCTCGTTCAGTAGCCGCCCGTTCCGATACCACCACCACCGTATTCGCGGAGAAGATTTTGGATGAAATAGACGGCAAGGATCAGCACCACCGGCGAAATATCGATGCCGCCCAAATTGGGCAGCCAACGGCGGATGGGCTTCAGCGCCGGCTCGGTGACGCGGTGCAGGAAATCATAGAGCAGACGGACGAAATGGTTGTGGACGTTGATGATGTTGAAAGAGACCAACCAACTCATCACCACCGCGAAGATCAGAACGAAGACAAACAGACCGAGTACGGTATCGATCAGCATCAACAGCGATTGCATCGGCGATTCCGGAAACAATTAGGTGAGTCCAAGCCCTGAAACTAGCGTCCGCGCCGGCCGTTGGCAAGAGCAACGCTGATCGGCGGCGTCCAGGCGTCCAATCCTTGACAGGGCGGCGGGCATGCCGACATTATCCACCGATTCGTCAGCAAGGGGCCGTAGCTCAGTTGGGAGAGCGCGACGTTCGCAATGTCGAGGTCAGGGGTTCGATTCCCCTCGGCTCCACCATTTGAAAATCAGCGCTTAGGGTCTGTACTCTTAAACCGAGGGTGCTTACCGCCGCATTACGGACCTTTGGAGGCTCCGCCTCGGAGTGCCGGTTTTGATCCGGGGGGACATTGGCGGTGATGCCCCACATGCCGATCTCGCCGTAGATGTAAATCTCGCCGCCGCCGGCGGCGGACTTCATGCGGAACCAACTCTTGGATCTGCTCATGGCCTGGTTCTCCAATGAAAAGGGCGCGCCGGCATGGACAGGCGCGCCCGCAATAATTAGTATTCCCGCCCCGTCACGAATCAACCAAAGGGGTGTGTCATGGCCGAGAAATCCAAGTCCCGTTCATGCTTTGTCATCTGCCCGATCGGCGAGGCCGGATCGAAAGACCGGGCCAGGTCGGACGATATCTTCAATAACCTCATCGAGCCCGTCGCCAAGGAAAACGATTACGAGGCTTTCAGACTCATCGACAAAAGCCGGCCGGGTGATATCACCATGCGGATCGTCGAGGCGGTCACCGAAAGCGATCTGGTGATCGCCGACCTGTCGGGGCGGAACGCCAACGTGTTCTACGAACTTTCCATCCGCCACGCGCTTGGCAGGCCGTACATCCACATGATGGACGACCCGGCATCCGTCCCGTTCGATGTCTTTGCCCTGAACGCCATCACCATCGACCAGGGCAGCTTCGGTGGTATGAAAAAAACCCGCGCCGAACTCGATGCCCAGATCAAGGCCATTCTTGCCGGCAAAGAGAATTTCGGAAACCCGATCTCCCGCTACTACGAAAACCAGGAAATCGAGAAACGGGACAATCCCCTGGAGACGCAGATCGCAAACCTCACCGATAATGTCCTCACTCTTAGCCGTCAGATGGGCGCTCTGGAAGGTAAGGTAAGCGCCGCGACGGACAATGTGTACGGATCCGAGAAGCCAATCGATCGACTATTGTCCGCCATCAAGTTCACAGAGCCCTCCCTCAAGGTGCCCCAGGCCAAAATCCTTGGCAGAAGGCGCGACCACGACTACGACGACGACAACTAGAGCGATGGATCGGGCGATCCCTAATCCACGTTCTCCGTTTCGTCCTCGGGCTTGTCTCCGCCGTCGCCGCCAAGCGGGGCCAGAAGGCCAACCGGCGAAGGCCGGATAAGACCTGCCTCTTTATCTCTTGCGGTGTTCGCTCGCTTGTTGTTCACAAAGCTTTGGGGTCAGGTCTTGAATGTTGAATTTCCGTCTACCGCCCTCTATGCTTCCCCCATGGCACGGCCCTTGCGCATAGCCTGTACGGTATCGAAGCCTCCCATTTTGCCATGACATTATCTCGCCCGACATTTCCTTGCTGGAAGTTCCGAGACACCATACGTATTTATTTTCCTATATCATAAAAGCCTCGTGTTTCGGGGTCATGTTTCGGGGCGGACGGCACGTTCCGTTGCCGAGAAAAGGGGCCTGGAATTGTGAATTCCCAATCCCGATCCGTGTTCGTCCGTTTTTATCCGTGGCTTGTTTTGGGCGGGCCCGTGCCGCGCGGGCATGATGATCTTTTCGGCGACATCGCCGCTTGTCGCGGTATCGCTCGCGGAGGATACGGAATATCTTGAGGAGCTGGATGCCTTGGCGGATGCCGACAAGATATTCTTTGCCGAAGCCATGATTCTATGGCTCTACGAACTCGGGAAAAGGGAAGGCGGAAGAGAAAGGTTCAAGCACGCCCTGGTTATTGAGGAAGGCCATCACGTCCTTTCTCACAACATGCTGAATTCGGGTGCTTTGTCCGGCACGTTGTCCCAATGCTTGCCCGCCGCGATGAGACAGGAATAACCGCTCGGCTGGGTCGAAATGATGGTCCAGGAACCCTCGGCCGATGTCAAAACCTCAATCAAATTGCCGTTTCGAGCGAGGCCCACGGAGGTGAGTTTTTCCGCGAACCCTCCCTCCAGACCCTCAATGATCTTGGCGCGTTCGTAGCAATCGTTCGGGGGGGTCGATTGTGTTTTGGCGCCTAGGGCGTACCCGCCGATAGAAAGGACGACCAGGATCGCGGCAGCCGCGGCAACACAGGTTCTCATGACAAACTCCTTTCGCAGAAAAAATTCTTTTCCCGCGAGAAAGGACATCCCCACCCCCTTTTGGAGAGCCTCTCCCGCAAACCCGAAGCAGCACTTTTGGATGTGAAATTTCAGCGCTTCGATGATGTCCAGGGCCGGTCATCAATAGCAGGTCAATATATATACATAACCAATTTTGTCAAGTATATATCGTATATGTTTCAATACGTTGATGTGAGTACACTATTTTTTTAATAAAGGAATGAATTCTTGCTAATACGGATAATATTCCTTGTATTATTGTGATCGCAATTGCGATTGCGTGGCATCGGCGACGGCAGGCTGGCAATCCCTTTCGGCCGCGGTTAGAGCACCACTATCCGATCGTATGGAAACATATCCTGCATGACGGAAGAAGTTCCGGCATTCCTGAGAAAAGGGGTCAGGACCTGAATTGTGGATTCCCAATCGCGATCCGTGTTCATCCGTATTTTTCCGTGGCTTGTATCGGTAGGCTCATAGGCGGTTGGAGGAAAGGTGCCCAGGAAACACGACGGTGGGTGGGGATCGACCACGGATACACACCGATGAACACGGATAAGGAAGAGCTCGACGCGATTAAAGCCGAAGGTCGAAGTCAAACAGCTGGTATTGTGATGATCGCGATCCGTGTTCATCCGTGGCTTGCTTTGGGCGGTCTCATGCGGCGCGGGCATGACGATTTTTTCGGCGACATCGCTGATTTTCAAGCCCCGATGGCGGCGGTTCGCGGCTCGCTCCCGCCTTTCCGGCTTCCGCCGCCTTGGATGAGCGCGCCGGCAAAGCGGCCCTCGTCTTTTCATAGAGGTTATTGAGGCGCCCGGCGTCCGTTTCGGCGCCGGGGTGGCGCCGGTCCGGGAACGAAATCGTGTGGCCGATAAAAAAATCCCTCCCTTTGCTGGCCATGCTGGCCATGACGGCGCTCGCGGCCTGCGCCGAAACCCGGTACGTGGCGTACGAGGATGACGAGGCCATCGCCAGTCTCTTTTCGCGCTCTGTCGCCTTCAAGGTGGCCGGGGCCTATTACCGGGATCCGCCGGATTGCGCGGTGGTGATGCCGTTCTTGGCGGATGGCCGCCGGCCGGCCAACGCCGCCATCATCGAGAACGCCCTGGCCCGCCATCTGTCGGCGAAGATGTCCAGAGTCGTCGCCGCGGCGGAGCGCCGGCGCCTCGCCCGCACCCTGGCGGTGGACCTTTCCCGGGTCCAAGGCCGGGCGGCGTTGGCCAGGGCGGCGGGCTGCGGTTTCCTTGTCGAGGCGGTGCCCTGGGGCGGCGAGGGTGCCTACGCCCTGGTCTGGACGCAGGCGCGGATCGGCCTGGAAGTCAGGATGATCATGGCGAGGGATGACAGGGTGGTCTGGCGGGCCCGCCACGCCGCCACGCGTTCCGAGGGCGGCTTGCCCTTGTCGCCGTTTTCGGCCGTCACCAACACCCTTACGGCGGCTCGCTTCAACGCCGACGGCGACGTTGCCTTTTCAATGGCCGATGACGCCGTACGCCGGATATTTGAAACCCTGCCGGCGCTGCGGCCGGCGGCACCCAGGCGGGGAAGGGTGATTAAACCCTTGAAACCGTCTACAATCGGCGGCTGAACGCAAGGGGGGAGTCGACATGTCGAGAACTTGGCTGTTCGTCATCGCCGCCGTCACCGGCATTGCCTTGGTCGTGCCGGCCGGCGCCGCCGCCGGTTCGTCCTCGGGCGAAACCGTGGCAAGCGACGCCATCGTCGGCGGCCTCGTCCCGATAACCGGGGACGGGGGACCGCGGTCCATCGACCTCTACGTTGGCTTTGAGATCAATTCGGCCCGGTTGACGAAAGCGGCGCGCCGCCAGCTCGACGAACTGGGCAAGGCGCTGACTTCGCCCCGGCTGGCCAAGGCTAAATTCCAAATCAACGGCCATACCGACGCCTCCGGCGCCGCCGCCTACAACAAGGCTCTGTCCGCGAAGCGGGTGCGGGCGGTGAAGTTCTACCTGGTCGAAAGGTTCGGCGTCGATCGGCGCCGCCTCGCCGCCCATGGCTGGGGCGAGGAGCGTTTGAAGGATTCCCTCGATCCAAACAATTCCGTAAACCGCCGCGTCGAAATCGTCAACGTTTCGCCGCCGGCCGCTGGCCCGGCGGCGCGGCCCGGCGGCGCGACGAAGCCGGACGGCGGCATGCAAGCGATCCAGTGACGGCCTCGCTGTTTAAAATCGCGGGAACGAAAGCGATCACGGTTTTGGGAGACGTAATTCCTCCGAGCGCGCCTGTCGAGCTCGGCGGCGGCAAAGCAGTTACCGGTTGCCGCCGGATGGTCGATCCAGCCACTACCGACAAAGGTTTCGCCTTGACTTACTCTCGGCTAAAGCATTTCTATGTTGATAAGAATCGGCACCGGCCCGCTCCCCCGCCCGGCCACCTACAGCGCACAATGGCGGAGTGGGCTGGTGCTGACCAATCTTGAAATGCTCTAGCTACCAATTTTGGAAAAAAAAGATTTCCTTGCGAGTGGTGAGTTGAAATGCAGGTTGCCGGATCGATAAAGCGGAAGTTGACCGAGGTATTGTCGCCTCGGCGACTGGACGTGGTCGATGAATCCCACCTTCATGTCGGCCATGCCGGCGCCCGGCCGAGTGGGGAAAGCCATTTCCGGGTGGAAATCGTCGCCGCCGTTTTCGCGGGAAAGTCCCGCACCGACCGCCAGCGGATGGTTTACGCCGCATTGGCCGACGAACTGAAGGCCGGACTCCACGCCCTGGCCCTGAAAACCTTGACCCCGGAAGAGGATTCGGCGGCCAATTGCGAGAGTTGAAATATTTTCTCTCCAGAATGTCGGCGGTCAAAAATTGTGTGGCGGCTTTTCGGCATCCATTGGCGCGCTTGCTGACACGCCAAGGCGATTTCGGCGGCGGTCATGGAGCCGGCAAGCAATTTCATATTGACTTCGGTGCCTTTATTCCCTTGCGCCGCCGCCAGAAGGAGCCATTTATGCGCGCCCCGACATAATCTTAGGGGCTGTCCCATTGCATGACCATTTCCTCCTGCCTCTTCTCGATAAAACAAGGCATCCTCTTTATCTGTCGGATAACTCAACGTTTGACGCGGCAACATTTCCCGCCCGGTCGATCGCCAGGATGGAATAAAAGCCAGGTTCCTCGGGGCTCCATGCCACGGAACGCGCTAAGCTTCCAAACCGGATTGGCTTTCCGTTCACGAATACACTGAAAGGGCGTTTGCCGTCGCGCATCTTGATTGGATAGACAGCCGCCGAGCCTGAACCCCGTTGCCAAAGCGGGATATTCGATCCGTCAACCGGGAATGAAATAGAAAACAGTGTAGAGCTTGAAAAATCCGGCTTTTCCCCGACGGTCAAAAGTGCCTTTAGATTCTTCGGCACCTTTTTCTGGACGGCATAAGCTTCAAGCGCGGGCTTTCTTCTTGTCTGTACGGGCAGAAAATCAAAAATACGGAATAGAATGGGCGCCGCCGATCCGCCTCCTGTTTTCCCCGGCATCGGCTTTGCGTTGGGGTGGCCCATCCAGACCCCTACTGTGTATGTATCGTCGAACCCCAAGGCCAGAACATCCCGGTAGCCTGAAGATGTTCCAGTCTTGAAGGCGATCTTCCGATTGGCCGCCCCACCGTACCGCCCTTGCGGTCTTGGTGTTTCCTTTAGGATGTCCGCGACGGCGGCCGTTGCTCTTTGATCATAGAATGGGACGGCTTCCACGGTGTTTAGGCCTTTGGAAAACGATAGGTCCTTGAATACTCCGCCACGTGCAAGTGCGCTGTACATTGCAACAAGCTGTTCAAGGGAAACACCGACGCCACCAAGTGCTACGGCGAGCCCTGGACTGCTCCCGACATTCCCGAGTTTCGGATGAACACCGACGTCATGGAGACGTGAAAGGAACCTTCTCGGCCCGAGTTCGTTGAGCAACATCACCGCCGGAACGTTGAGGGATGCTTGCAAGGCATGGCGGGCCGTAATCCATCCATGACTTAAGCCGTCAAAATTCACCGGACGATAGCCGCCAAAGCGCTTTTCCCGATCGGCAAGAAACGTCTCCGGGTGCGCGATCCCCTCGTCGAAGGCCATGGCGTAGATGAATGGTTTTAGAGCCGAGCCCGGAGAGCGGATCGCCCGGATATAATCCACTTGTCCCGACCGCGATGCATCGAAGAAACCGCTCGACGCCGCGTAGGCCAGAACATTTGCCGTCTTGTTTTCGACTATGATTGCCGCTGCGTTGACACCGGGGTCGGCGCGGCGAACCGCTTCGCCGACAATGTCCGCGGCCGATGCTTGAAAGTCAGGAACGATGTGGGTGCGAATGGTTACCGCGCCAGGATTCTCGGCCAGCAGACGTCTGGCCAAATGGGGGGCGAGAAACGGGAACCGATGCCGCTTTGCCTCTATCGGCGTGTCTTCCGCTTCTTCCGCTTTTCGTGGAGAAACCGCCCCCGTTGATTGAAGCCTTTCCAGAACCTTTGCCCTGGCCATTTTGGCGCTGTCTTGGTGACGGTCAGGCCGATAAATGGAGGGAGATTGGGGCAAGGCGACGAGAAGAGCCGCCTCGGCAATCGTCAATTGACGGGGCGGCTTATTGAAGTACGCCAAGCTGGCCGTCCTTACGCCTTCAATATTTCCTCCGAACGGCGCCAGCGTCAGGTAGATGGACAGGATATCCTGTTTCGAGAGCCGCATTTCCAATTGAACGGCACGGGCCATCTCTATGCTCTTCGACAAAAGGGTTCGAGGCCGTGGTTCCAAAAGCCGCGCCACCTGCATCGTTATGGTCGATGCTCCCGACACGATCCTTCCGGCGCCCGCCCATT
>PVBE010480147.1_pt1 | contig 12403 bp, 12 predicted proteins | sample 1631181 | NCBI WGS metagenome assembly PVBE01 (sample SAMN08397723, study PRJNA350692) | Marine metagenome, whole genome shotgun sequencing project. | isolation source: water | place: Pacific Ocean | collected 2012-04 | reverse complement strand
CTTATATGATTCTGGGCATGGGTATTGGATGCCAGAAACGTCGTCATCGTAGTCCTTTTCTTTTTGCTTCTTTTTCTTTTGTTGGCGGCTGTGGATATGTGGATAACTCCGCGTCGCCGCTTCGGGTTTTTCCTGCTTCGTTCTGTGGGATGATGGAGAGGGAGGCGGAGCTGTTAGCGACCGAGGGCCTTGTGAAGCCCGTCCCAAAGATACCGCCCGCCTCCCTTCCATCGGGGTTGCCATCGAAGACCGTAGATTATCTCGGGCCGAAGCTCGGATTTCGTAAGAGTGGTCAGGCAACCCTTCTAACGACCAAGGAGAGCGTATCATGAAAGACCAAAATGAGCAACGAATTGAAGAAACGCACTGGGTTGGTATGGATGTTTCGAAGCGGACTTTCGACGCCGCTCTGGCTGGCCCGGAACAACGCTTTCCAAGTACGCCGTTACGGGCGTTGCCTTGGAAGGCATTTCCGAGAACACGCGAAGGTGTCAACGAATTCTTAGCCTGGTTGGATGGGCAGGCGCCAATGGAGAAGGTGCGGGTGATCATGGAAGCGACCGGTAGATACTCGGTCGAACTCACAACGTGGCTTTGCGCAAAACGTTCTTCGCTTCGACCGGCTATCGAGAATCCAAAGAACACCAAGGCCTTCATCGATAGCCTTAGCCAGAGGAACAAGACGGATGGCCTGGATGCGCGGGGACTCGCGTTTTACGGGGTCGAACGTCGTCCTACACCTTATGAACCCTTGTCGAAAACGCGCCAGGAACTGCGGGAAATGAATCGGTACCGGGACACGCTCGTCACGCAACGCACGGCCCTGAAGAATCGATCGCACGAGAGAAGCACTTCGAAGGTAGTCACAAAAATGCAGGCGCGGCAGCTCCGTCAACTTGATCGCGACATCGCTTCAGTGGAAAAGGAAATGAAAAGAGTCGTGGAAGAAGACGAGCCTTCTAAACGGGACTTCAACCTACTCACTTCCATCGACGGCGTCGGTCCCATCACAGCCATGACGATGCTTGCCGAGATCGGAGACCTCCGTCGTTTCGAGCGGGCACGTCAACTCACGGCCTACGCCGGAGTGAGTCCCCGCGTTGTTGAATCAGGGACGAGTGTCCGCGGAAAAACGCGGATGTGCAAACGAGGCAATAAGAGAATTCGCCAGGCGCTCTACCTCTCCGCCATGGCGACGCTCAACACGAAAAAGCCGAACACACTGAGTACGATGCACTATCGATTATGCGATGACGGCAAAGAGGGAAAGTCCGCGCTCGGAGCCGTCATGCGAAAGCAACTCACCGTCATGCGCGCCGTCATCATCACTGGAAAACCCTACGACCCGAACTACAAACCGTGTGGAAAAGTAGGCGCGCACCCGACCCAATAAAGGAGAATTTTCCCTTGACAAAAAACAGATTATCTACGGGGACAATCAACATTTGGCGGCCCAGAAATACTTGGTTGTTGGCGATAACCAGCAATAGGTATGCCATCGTCGACATTTTCGCATAACCAACAACAAATCAATCGGTTAGGAACTTTTTCGCTGACCGAGAAGCGATGCCCGGCCGGGCAACAACTGCCCTCGCCGAGACAAATCTGCCGCTAGCCCGTGAAGTCGAGGATTGCCCGCCAAACCTCGAGCTTGTTCTCGCGAGAAAGGGACGCATGGGCGGCACTGGTCGAAGGTAGGACGAGCAACTCGATACAGGGCGCATCCGCGGGTAGCCGTGGCGCGATCCTTCGGAGGAACAACTCGTTCGCTTTTCTGCCATTGAACGCGATCGCCTTCAAGGTGGAATGCTTGGACAGAAGCCCCATCAAGTTATTCAGAACGATCGAGGATTTCTCGATGTTCGAGTCCAGACTGCCCTGCCTCTTACAGGAATGGACCACATCCCACAAGGCCACCTTGCCCGACTTCAGCGCTCGCAGCCGGTCCCGGTATGGAGCGGCGCCCGAAAAGCCCAACAGCTCTCCCATAATGGGCCAGAACGCGTTCGTCGGATGAGCGTAATACTGCCGCGCCCGAAGCGACCTCTCTCCCGGCATCGATCCGAGTATCAGAATCTGGGGTCCGGCGCCGACAACGGCGGGCATGCCTATGTCGGGCTGCTCAGGTTTCCTTGGAAGATCACCCATATCAAATGCGCATGCCTTCACACATTGTGCCCTGTAGGATCCGTCTAAATTATCGCCGAGTTCTTCGGGAAACATGAGACGATCTCCGTTGGCTCATGAGTTTGCAGCCGACCAAACTTGAATCGAGTGTGTTCTTCTGATTAAGTGAGCAGGTATCATCCTCAAAATCACGATGGGCTAACAACGGATGTATTCTCGCACTCTCCAAAGTCGAAGTTCCAGACAAAGATACGGCAAGGTGATTAGCCAAAGGCGGTAAACAACGATGCAGGACAGAACAAGCGCGCTAATCGTATTAGCGCTCAACACGGTGGCGTTCACCGTGTGCTTCGCGTGGTGGATGCATACGGTGATTCAGCGGATACTGCGCAAAGCGGCGCCAGAGGCAGCAAGAAAGTTCGTAGACATCGAGAATTAGGCGAACGAGAAGAGTCGCGGAAAGAACTACTCGCGTACCGTCCAACGCGGAGCGCCGTGTAGGGGAAGATCGGCAGCTTGGCGTTCCGCAACGGAGCCGCGCCCCTGATCCCGTGGTACGAGGTCCATTTCCAGATCCCCGCTGGACTAATGATCGAGGATCCCGAACGCTCCATCGGAACGAGCTGAATACCTATTGAATATACGGTGAAAATGGGATAGACTTGCAGAGTATCGACCTGCGGCAATCGTGAGTAGGTTCAATTGTGTATCCAATTTTTTGTTTCACCGAGCCGTGGCGGTCACCGCGGCATTCAGCAGCCAAAAGGAGGTAATGCCTATGTCAGCGCAAGTTACTCAGTCGGCGCCAAGTTTCTCGACGACGGCCGTCATGCCAGATAATACCTTTAACGACAATTTCGCCCTAGCTGATTACAAGGGCCAATACGTAGTCCTGTTTTTCTATCCGCTGGACTTTACCTTCGTTTGCCCGTCGGAGATTATAGCCTTCGACGACAAGCTGCTCGAGTTCAAAAGCCGCAACTGCCAAGTTATCGGCGCTTCGGTGGATTCCCATTTCACTCATCTCGCGTGGAAGAACACACCGCGCGTCGAGGGAGGCATCGGCAACATCCAGTACCCGCTCGTCTCCGACCTTACAAAATCCATCGCGACGGATTACGAGGTCCTGCTGGGCGATGGCATTGCCCTCCGCGGCCTGTTCCTGATCGACAAAGACGGCCTGCTGCGGCACAAACTGGTCAACGATCTTCCGCTTGGGCGGAACGTGGACGAAGCACTGCGCGTACTGGACGCGTTGCAGTTCACCGAAGAACACGGCGAGGTCTGCCCGGCGAATTGGAACAAGGGCGACGAGGCCATGAAACCGACGGCCGAAGGTGTTGCGGAGTACTTGGCTAAACACAGCGCGTAGACCCGCCACTGCTCAGATACTGTAAACGGGCGCTGTCGATTCCCCATGGAATGGACAGCGCCCTTCTTTGCAGCGCCTTCAATGGACAGGGTATACTCTTCCGGTTGCTTCCACTGTAAACCGGGCAGCGTAAGGAGTCGTTGTGTTACCTAAAGGACTTGGAAATCTCGGCAGCATGGTGAAGCACGCCATAGAGCTTAAAGGGAAGATGGAAGGCATCAAGGAGCAACTCGCTTCCGAGCAAATCGAGGCATCCTCCGGCGGCGGAATGGTCACGGTCGTCGTAAATGGAAAGATGGAACTGCTATCCCTTAAGATCGATCCCGGCATCATCGACAAAGAGGATCCGGAAATGCTGGAAACTTTGGTTCGCGCGGCTGTCAACGAAGGCGTAACCAAAGCCCAGGAGCTGGTCAAAGACAAAATGACCGAGTTGACGGGCGGGATGGATATCCCCGGATTAACGTCTTAGCCGCCCTTTCATTATTCGCTCCGATTTGTGTAGAAAGGCCTTCGTGCGCATCGTATTCTTCGGTACGCCAGAACTTGCCGTTCCCTCGCTCGAGGCCCTCGCCGACGCTCATGAGGTTGTCGCGTTGGTATGCCGCCCAGACAAACCGAGGGACCGGCGCAAGAAGCTCATTCCGCCGCCCACGAAGATGTGGGCTATCGAGCGTGGAATGGAAGTCGTCCAGCCAACCAAGCTTAACGATGGATCCTTCGAGGTGTGGTTGAAGGAACAGAATCCAGACCTGTGCGCTCTCGTGGCCTATGGGCGAATCCTCAAACAACCGATTCTGGATGTTCCGAAACATGGATTCTTGAACATGCATCCAAGCCGTCTGCCCAAATACCGGGGGCCCTCCCCGATCCAGAGCGCGATTCTCGCGGGAGAGACCGAAACGGCTATCTCGATTATGCGCCTCGACGCGAGCATGGACACAGGGGATATCCTGCTCCAAGAACCCGCGGCGATAGACCCAGGGGATACAACCGCCACGCTAAGCGTCCGTCTCGCGGGGCTTGGTGCGAAGCTGATGGTCGAAGGCGCGGCAAGGGTCGAATCGGGACAGGCCTCATTCCGCCCCCAGGGCGAATCGGGCGCAACCGTGACGCGCACTTTCGAGAAGAGCGACGGCCGCATCCATTGGGACACGCCGGCGCGCGATATTGTCAATCTCGTTCGTGCGTCAGATCCCTGGCCCGTCGCGCAGACGCTCTACGACGGGGAGGTGTTCCGGGTCCACCACGCGCAGGCCCTCGGCGAGACGCACGATGCGGCTCCGGGTACCATCTTCTGCGTGGAAAAGGATTCCATTGTCGTCGCGGCGGCGGGGGGCGCGGTGTCCATCGACAGAATTCAGGCGCCCGGCAAACGCGCTATACCCGTTTCCGATTTCTTGCGCGGCCGCTCGGTCAAGCCCGGCGACCGCTTCGAAGATTTCTCTTAGCCATGCCAGCCGACCCGGTACGCGACGCGGCGATCCAAGTCTTGCTGCGCGTTTTCGAGCAGGACGCCTATATCAACCGCGCCTTGGACCGCGCCCTGCGAAGAAAGACTAACCTCTCCCGGCGCGGCACGCGTTTCATGACGCAACTCGTCTACGGCACCGCACGCCACAAGGGCCTCTGCGACTTTGTCCTCGATAGCCGCACACACCAGCCGCTCGAGAAACTGCCCGCGCCCATTCGCTGCATCCTGCGCATGGGCGTGTTTCAAGCGCTATTCTGCGACCAGGTGACCTTTCCGGCCATGGTCCACACATCCGTGGATCTAGCGAAGAAACGTGGCCACGCCGGCACCGCGCGCCTAGTCAACGCCGTCTTGAATCGCGCGCCGAAAGCCCTCGACGAAATCGCGTTCCCCGACCCCGAATCCCAACCGGTCGAGTATCTATCGACGCGCTACTCATTGCCCGCCTGGCTCGTGGAGAAGTGGCGAGCGAATTTCGGGGCGGAAACGGCGGATTCAATCTGCGAGGCAAGCGACACGGAGGCGCCTCGGACCCTCCGTGTGAATACAACCCTGACGACGCGCGAAGGATTGCTGGGTACCCTGAAGAAATCCGGCGTTACCGCCGTGGCGGCGAGCGCCGCACCCGAGGCGATTCATGTGCTCGACGGACCGTTACCCACCGGCGCGAAGGCCTTTCAGCGCGGGCTTTACTACATGCAGGACGAGGCCTCCATGCTCGCGGGGCATCTTCTAGCACCTGAGCCGGGAGATCGCATACTCGATATGTGCTCGGCGCCTGGCGGGAAGACGACGCACCTCGCTCAACTGGCCAAAGGCCGAGCGCGTATCGTGGCGATGGACGAGCACGCCTGGAAACTGGGCCTCGTCCTGGAGAATTCCGAGCGCCTTCAATTGAAGGGGATTAGCCCATTGACGGCGGATGGCGGAAGCCCCCCTTTCGACGGGAAATTCGACCGGATCTTGCTCGACGCCCCATGTTCCGGCTTCGGAACGTTGCGCAGGCATCCAGAGTTGAAATGGCGCGCCACTCCCGGACTCACCCAAGAAATGGCGGCCATCCAGCAGCGGCTATTGCGTTCGGCGGTGCGCCTCTGCAAGAATGGCGGCCTCATCGTGTACTCCGTTTGCACCTTCACGCCCGAAGAAACTTTCGGTATCGCCGAGGAGATGGTAAACGAGCGCGGCGTTGCCTGCGAAGACGGACCGGAGTGGTTATATCAGTGGAAGATCGGCACGGGTCAATATCGGATTCTTCCGAGGAAAGGCCAATCGGACGGATACTTCTTGACGGCGTTGCGGAAACAATCCTAGGCGTTGTCCTTTTTTGTTTCCGCTTCTTCGGATGGACCGTCCGATGGACCTTCGCCACGATCCTCTTCATAGGGATCATGGCCGCGGCCGCATGGTTTGTGTTCAACCAGGCCGTCGAAGGCGGCGCCCATGTGGTCGTGCCGGACGTCATCGGCTGGCCCGTCGACAAGGCCCAACTCGCGCTGAGTCAGGCCGGCCTCGAACTCGGACGTCAAACCCAAAAAGCCAGCGATCAGTTTCCCGAATACCACGTCATGCTTCAACGCCCCTCCGCCAACGATGTCGTGCGCCAGGGCCGCAAAGTCAATTTCACTATTAGCGCCGGCCGTCAGAGCGAAGAAGCGCCAAACCTCGTTGGGAAGAGCTTTGAAGAAGCCATGCAAGACCTCGGCGCGACGCGCCTCCTGGTGGGCAGGAGGGCCTCGATCCATTCCGACGCGCCCAAAGACATGGTTCTCGCCCAAGACCCGGCCGCGGGGCGGATTCTCGAAGGCGGAACGGAGATTAGCCTGCTTGTCAGCGATGGTCCCGCCACCCAAACCATGTTCATGCCCGAGATCGTCGGTCTTTCAATAGACCAAGCCGAGCGCGCGCTCGCGCCTCTGAAGGTGGAGATAGAAAGGTACGCCGTTGAAGGCGTGGGGAAGAATCTCGACATGATTCTTGCGCAGACGCCGACGGCCGGCACGACGGTCCACGAAGGCCGCCTCGTCACCTTTGATGTGAGATACCGGCCCACTTCCCTCCCGCCCGATGCGCGGCGGCGCGCGACCTTCAATTACACCGTTCCCGACATGCCCACCGCCCCGACAATCAGCATTGATGTGCTCGACCGAAATGGTGTGCGCCTGACGCTCTATCCCCCGCGGCAGATTGCCCAGCGGACGCCGCTTAGATGGCCGATCACGTTCATTCAAAGCGCCACCATCGAGTTCTACGTCAACGGGGAACTTGAGCGCACTTATCGCTACGAAAACGGATCCGAACCCGAAATCACCATCATGGATGCCGCCCCGCCGGGCGCGGTCACGCTGAGCCCAATCGACGAACCACCGCTGGTCACCGGATTCGAGCCGCGAGCTACCCGCATAGGGCCGACGCGGTAAGAGCCAACTCACGCCGGAGCCAGTGGAACAGGAACCATCATGTCCAATCCGAAAATCAAAGTAGCGCCCTCGATCCTCGCAAGCGATTTCAGCAAACTTGGCGAAGAGATAGGCCTCGTCATCGAAGCCGGAGCCGACATGATTCACGTGGACGTCATGGACGGCCATTTCACGCCTAATATCACCATCGGGCCGCCTGTGGTCGCGTCTTTGCGCAGCCACAGCAGCGTGCCCCTCGACCTTCATTTGATGATCACCGACCCCGAGGACTATGTCGAAGACTTCGCCGGCGCCGGCGCCGACATTATCTCGTTCCACATCGAAGCGGCGCGCCACCCCTTGCGCCTCATCGAGAAGATCAAGACGCTCGGCTGCCAAGCGGGAGTCGTGCTCAACCCAGGTACCTCTCAGGACGATATCGAATACATCGCCGACGCGGTAGACATGGTGCTCGTCATGACCGTGAACCCGGGTTTCGGTGGCCAAGCGTTCATCCCGGAAATGTTAGAAAAAATCAAGTACGTCCGCGCCATGCTCGGTAGCCGCGACCTTGAAGTCGACGGAGGGATCGACGGCAAGACCGCCGCGGATGTCATCGAAGCCGGCGCGAACGTCCTCGTTTCCGGCTCCTACATTTACAACGCCGATTCCTACATGGAAGCCATAGACGAACTCAAAGCCGGCGGAAGTTGACGGGAGGAGAACGGCGATCCCGAGCGGCAAACGGATTAAGAAGATCCCAGTAAGTTTCCATGCCCAAAAACAGCATCCGTATCCAAGACAAGAATGACGTTATCCTCGACCTTCGCAACGTTCTGAATGAAGTCGAGGGTTGAGTCCGTCTCCAACTGAGGCGGGGGATGGATTCTATAATCCGAAAATCGCAACACCTCGGACACCGCATCCACTTCAATCCCGATAGAGATTTCGCTGTCTCCGTCCTCCAACTTCATCACGATAATGCTTGTGCGTTCATCGCGGGCGCGCGCTTCGAGTCCGAGCCGGACCCGCAGATCAACGACGGGCACGACTTTCCCGCGCAAATTTACAACGCCAAGCACAAAACTCGGTGTACTGGGAACGCGCGTCGTGTTAACGACCCCGGTGATCTCAGAGACACGCCGCGTGTCGATCCCGTACATCTCATCGCCCAATTTGAAGGTCAAATACAAGTCGCTATCTTCTACCATAACCTGCCCTCCGTCGTTCGAATTCGCTCATGGCTTCCTCGCGCGAACCGGCTATCGGGTCAACCCACGGGCTTCCGGTCGATCGCTGCGGCCGCCGCTATCGGCCTCAAGCATCTTGCGCATCGAGAACCGAAGCGTCCGCCTCCGTGCTCACCCGATTGACCCCATCCGATTCCCTTTGTGTATTCGCAAAGTTCACAAGACCGCCTATATCCAAGATAAGTCCCACATTTCCGTCCGGCAGGATGACTCGCCGTCGCGGTGGGAAACCAGTGAACTGTCCGGGCTAGCCGCGCCATCCGTTTGCGCGATAGCGCCTTCACGGAGTATCATGGGTGGATCGTCGAAGTATGCCCTGTTCCTGGCCTGTTGGGAATAAAGCCCTAGGAGGTCGTGTTAGCTGTAACGTAGTTAGTTTAACGGGTTTAGCTATGTGCTAGACCGGTTTGGGGGCCTCTGTCAGCATACCGGTAGGCGGGTTGCAGGTGGTGGTTCCTCTTACGCGGTTTGGCATCTTTCGCGGGGCATGGGTCCCGCTTCGTTATCTAACGCGGCGCTTCTTAGGCCTCTCGGCTTGGAGTTAATACCATGGGTTCGGAAGAAATCCTCGACGCGGAATACACCGGGGATCGAGTCGAGCAGAGCAACACGCAGGCCAAGGAAATGGCCCACCAGGAGTACAAGCATGGTTGGTCTACCGATATCGAGCAGGACACCTTCGCTCCGGGGCTGAACAAGGACGTGATTCGGCGGCTCTCGGCTGTCAAGAAAGAGCCCGAGTGGCTGCTTGAGTGGCGGCTTAAGGCCTACGCCCACTGGCTGACCATGGAAGAGCCTCACGATTGGGCCAATCTCGAATATAGCCCCATCGACTATCAGGCCTCAAGCTACTACTCCGCGCCGAAGAAGACGGCCGAATACAAGAGCATCGACGAGGTCGACCCGAAACTCCTGAAGACTTTCGAGAAACTGGGCATACCGCTGGACGAGCAAAAGCGACTGGCGGGCGTGGCGATCGATGCCGTTTTTGATAGCGTCTCCGTCGCCACAACGCACAGGGATATCCTGGGCAAGCAGGGGATTGTTTTCTGCTCCTTCAGCGAGGCGGTCAAAGAGTGCCCCGAGATCGTAAAGAAGTATCTGGGCTCGGTGGTTCCGGCGAACGACAATTTCTATGCCGCGCTCAATTCGGCCATATTCAGCGACGGCTCCTTCGCCTTCATCCCCAAGGGCGTCACGTGCCCCATGGACTTGTCCACCTACTTCCGCATCAACGCGCGGGAGACGGGCCAGTTCGAGCGGACGCTCATCATCGCCGAGGAAGGCGCGTCGGTCAATTACCTCGAAGGCTGCACGGCCCCCATGCGCGACGAACATCAGTTGCACGCGGCCGTCGTCGAACTGGTTGCCCTTGACGACGCCTCCGTCAAGTATTCGACGGTGCAAAATTGGTACGCGGGCGACGAAAATGGCGTCGGCGGCATCTACAAGTTCGTGACGAAACGCGGCAAGTGCCTCGGCCGGAATTCGCGCATCTCGTGGACCCAGGTCGAGACGGGCTCGGCGATCACCTGGAAGTATCCGAGTTGCCTTCTGATGGGCGACGGTTCGGTGGGCGAGTTCTATTCGGTGGCAGTTAGCAACTTGCGGCAGCAGGCTGACACAGGCACGAAGATGATCCACATCGGCAAGAAAACAAACAGCACCGTTATCTCGAAGACCATCTCCGCCGGCCGCGGCAACAACAGCTACCGCGGCATGGTTAAGGTGATGCCCAAGGCGTCGAATTCGCGCAGCTACACGCAATGCGATTCACTATTGATCGGCGACCGCTGCGGCGCGCACACGTTCCCGTATATCGAAGTGCGAAACACCTCATCCAACGTCGAGCACGAAGCGTCCACCTCGAAAATTAGCGAGGACCAACTATTTTACTGCCGGCAGAGGGGCATGTCGACGGACGACGCGGTGTCCTTGATTATCAACGGCTACTGTAAAGAAGTATTCGATCACCTGCCGATGGAATTCGCCGTCGAAGCGACCAAGCTCCTCGGCATAACCCTCGAGGGCAGCGTCGGCTAGCTCGGATATCTCGCAGGTTTTCGTAGCGAGACGGTGGAGAAGGTTGCTATAACGAGACCTATCCGAAGCTTTTCGGACGACAGCGTGGCGGGTCACGTCGAGGTCGAAAGGCGAGAAAAGTCACGTCAGAGTGGCCTTATCCGCCGTCGCAGTAGAAGAGCGGCGAGATATCCGGGCTAGCCGAGCCCGCCCAACGGAGTAGAAACCAACGCGATGCTTAACGTAAACGATTTGCATGTGAGCGTGGAAGGCACTGAAATCCTCAGGGGCCTTGCCTTGTCGGTCAAGGCCGGCGAGGTACACGCCATCATGGGTCCGAACGGATCCGGGAAGAGTACGCTGGCCCAATGCCTCGCGGGACACAATGTCTACGAGGTCACCAAAGGCTCCGCCACCTTCCTCGACCAGAAGCTTCTCGATATGCCGCCCGAGGAACGGGCGCGGCTCGGACTATTTCTAGCGTTCCAATACCCGGTGGAAGTGCCCGGCATATCGAATGCCTACTTCCTCCAGTCGTCGGTAAACGAAATTCGCAAGAGTCATGGCTTGGACGAGTTGGACGCGATGGAGTTCCAAGAACTCCTCGCGGAGAAGATGGCCATGGTAAATGTAGATCCCCGCTTCGCCGACCGTAATGTAAACGAGGGCTTCTCGGGCGGCGAGAAGAAGCGCAACGAAATCCTGCAGATGGCCGTCATGGAACCGAAGCTCTGCATTCTGGACGAAACGGATTCTGGCTTGGACATCGACGCGTTGCGCATCGTCTCGGACGGCATCAACAAGCTGCGTAGCCCCGAACGCGGTTTTGTACTGGTCACCCACTACCAACGGTTGCTCGACTATGTAGAGCCCGACTTTGTTCATGTTCTGTATAAAGGGAAGATCGTGAAATCGGGCGGCAAAGAGTTGGCGCTCGAATTGGAGGAGAAGGGCTACACGTGGCTGGGTGAAACCGAATATACCGAAACCGACGACATCGAAATCGAAGACACGTAGTCTCTTGAATTGTCGATTCTGTTTTGTGATTGACATGTTTCCGATCTAAGAACACCCCCATTGATCCCTCTTCAAAGGGGGCCTTAGGCGTCATTGAATTGCTAGGAGTCAGAACTATTCATGGCCAACGCTGTTGACCGAAAAGACCGGGAAAACTACCTCGCGGATATCGCGAAGATCAGTGGCCTCGATTCGCCCGAATGGATGCGCACCCTCCGAAACGACGGGGCCACCCACTTCGCGAAGACGCCCTTTCCCCATCACAAACAAGAAGAGTGGCGCTTTACGGATCTATCGCCAATCGTCAAAGTGCCGTTCCGTTCGCTGGCCGATGGAGCGGCTGCAACACCGTCGAAGGAAGAAATCGCCAAGCACTTGTACGGCGAACCCGACTGGAATCAAGTCGTCTTCGTGGATGGACGGTATTCGCCGGATCTCTCAACGGTTCTGCCCGGACCCAACGGCTTGCAGGTGGGAAGCCTTGGCGAGGCTATCGCGTCTGAGAACGAAGTCGTTCAGAACTACTTGGGCAAGACCTCTCAGCAGTCCAATGCGTTTACGAGCCTGAACTTGGCCTTTCTGCAAGATGGCGCGTTTATATATGTTTCCGACGATACCGCCCTCGAAGCGCCTGTGCACTTCTTGTTCATCTCGACAGGCGGGGACAGCCTGGCCGCCTATCCCCGCAATCTTTTCGTCGCGGGGCGCTCTTCCCAATGCACGGTGCTGGAGAGCTACGTTG
>PVBE012300318.1_pt1 | contig 12404 bp, 11 predicted proteins | sample 1631181 | NCBI WGS metagenome assembly PVBE01 (sample SAMN08397723, study PRJNA350692) | Marine metagenome, whole genome shotgun sequencing project. | isolation source: water | place: Pacific Ocean | collected 2012-04 | reverse complement strand
GCATATTCACTTAGTTCAATCCACCATTCAATAGAAAGAGCATCAGGTGACCCAATTTCAGGTCTTAACTCATACTTTAATTTATCCTCAAATTCAACGATAATCCCATTAATTTTTTGTTTGGCTAAATGATCTATTAAATTGAAATAATAGGATTTATTTTCCATATGATGCTTTATATCTATATGAATAGGTCTAAATTTAATTAAAGGATAGTCTTCAATACTAAGCATTGGGAGATTTACATTTTGATCTTTACTGTCTTCAATTAATTGATCTAAAGTTGTAAATGCATAAAATAATCCAGCTTCATCTTTTGCTACAATGGATATTTTATTTTTCAAAACATTTAACTTATATCCTTCTTGATTTAAATTTAAGTTAGAATCAATATGGTAATCAATTGTCGATTCACTTTGTTTATTATTTTTAATATGATTAGTAAAATCAAATCGGATTGGGAGCTCAGTATTGTTAATAGAATATGCAAATTTTATATTTTCAAAATTTAGGTTTGAAAAAGCGTTGCTAAGTTCTAAATCTTGAACTGAGGGTAATAATTTAAATTTTTCTAAATTTTCTATTTTATTTGAACATCCAACTAATAAAAAAGTTATAAGAAGGATTACAATTTGTCTCATTGATCTAATTTAACAAAAAATAGCCTCTTGATTATCAAAGGGTTATTCTTTATATTTATTTATCAAATAAAATAATTCAATTTGAGATTATTAATTTTTCTTTTAATAGGGTTTAATTTAAATGCTCAGTTAAGTAATAATAAAATAAAAAGATGGATCTCTTCTCAAGATAATCTTAAAAATGCTTATGTATCAATAGCGATTAAACCGTTAAAAAAAGATAAAAAAATAAAAGGGGCAAACTTTAATAAGTATATGACTCCTGCATCAAACCTTAAACTACTTACTGTATTAGCGTCAATTAAATCAGGAGACTCTATTAATTCTTTAAAATATAAATTTGTTAGTGACACCTTACATATATCTCCAACAGGCTATCCATTATTAGAACACCCTTTATATCCAGATGCCGAACTATCTAATTTACTTAGATCAGCAAATATTATTGTTTATCACCAAGGTTTCAATGAAATTGAAAAATTTGGACCTGCTTGGGCATGGGATGATTTTATCGAATATTTTTCTCCAGAAAGAAATTCATTTCCTCTTTATGGAAATGTTATAATGGTAACAAAATCAGAAAATGGAAAATTAAAAGTTCAACCAGATATTTTTGATATAAATCTTGATACAACATATGAGAAATCTCATATTCGTCAAGAAAATAAGAATCATTTTACTATTAATCCCTTAAAGATAAAATTAACTGACACATTATTTATTCCATACATTGTATCAGATGAAACTACAAATAGCTTAATAAAACATATAACAAATAGAGAAGTTATAACTGAATCAGGTAAAATAATTAATTCAAAAAAAATCTATTCTATGATTCCAGAAAAAATTTATCAAGCAATTTTAAAAAAATCAGATAATTTAATTTCTGAAAGTCTTCTAGCAAATGTTGGTTATACCTATACAGATACTATTTCAGTTGATAAGGGTATTGATAAAACTCTAGAGAATTTAATTCCAGAAATTCAAAATGGTGTTGAATGGTTTGATGGTTCAGGATTATCTAGATATAATATGATTCAACCAAAAACAATTATATATATTCTTGATGAAATATATAATTATTGGGGTTTAGAAAAAATTAAACTAAATTTTCCAAAGAACTATATCATAGAGGATAAGGAAGACTTTGTTTGGGGTAAAACAGGAACTTTAAGAAATAATCATAATTATTCTGGGTATATTAAAAGTAGAAAAGGAAAATATTATCTTTTTTCAATTATGATTAATCATTTTAACTCAGATCTATCAGGTATTAAGCAATCTATAGTAGATTTTCTATTATATGTTAATCGTAATGGCTGATTGTTTTAGAAAATCCTTAATTTGTAAAAAAAATCATGAAAACTAGTATTAAAATTCTTGCCCTAATCTTTATGATGATAACATCCTGTGATCTTAATACACGATTGTCTACAACTGAACTAGCAGAACAAGTCCAGGTTAGCATGGTAGAGACTTGGGAAGAGCAAGAAGTTGAAGGTATAGAAGTAGAATCCCTTATACTTGTTCATAAATCTGATAATGAGTATTCAGGAGTCTTGAAAACCATCGAAGATGGAGAAGAGATTTCATATACGGTATCTGTGATCTATGATGGAGAGTATTTTAGTTGGCAAATATTGGATTAATGACTAATTAAATAATTATTAGTAACTTTACAGTGTTGTGTGTTGTCTAAGTTAGGCAACTAAATAAGCTTTCCTTTTGGGGGGCTTTTTTTTTACTCCTCAACTAAAGGTCTTTCCAAAGTATCCGAAGTAATCCCTATCTCAGTATTTCCAGAAGATAGTTTAGTAACATCCTTATCTATTTTTTTGAATTCTTTTGAACTATTGTTATAGTGATTTACAACTGTACCAAGACTATTACCCAATTTTTCATGATAACTAACATAGGCTTTCAGATGATTACCTAACTTTTCTATGTTCATTTGAATTTCACTAATAGACTCTTCAACTTTCATATTATTAAGTGCCTTGTTAGTTACTTGTAGCATAGGAAATAAACTCATAGGAGATACTATCATAACCTTTTTTTGATATGCATAAGAAACTAAATCTCTTTGATTGATCTTTAGAGCTCCTACTTTATTATTTAAAAGGTCTTGATATAAACCATCAGCAGGTATAAACATATATGCATAGTCAACAGTTCCTTCATTAGGCCTAATATATTTAGAGGTTTCATCAATTCTACTTTTAATATCAGATTTGAATTTTTTCTCTAAATCATTTAATTTTTCATTGTCTATCTCTTCTGTCTCTATCATCTTATTATAATTATCTAGAGAAAACTTGGCATCAATTGGAATTATATACTCTCCAACTTTAATTATTGCATCTACTATTTCGTTATTACTAAAAGAATATTGCATTTGAAAAAGTTCAGGTGGAAGGACATTTGCAAGAAGATTCTCTAATTGAATCTCTCCAAGAATACCTCTTTGCTTTTGATTTCCTAGAATTTTCTCTAAGGTTTTCATTTGATTAGCAAAAGTTAATACTTGGTCATTAGTCCCCTTAATTTTCTCTAATTCTTTGGTTAGGTTAGTTAAAGTTTCCGTCATCTTGTCTTTATCATCCTTTGATTCCTTTAATTGTTTAGCCATATTTTCAGCAGATGTTAATTTAAAGGACTCAACAAAAGCGTTTAATTTTAATTCCATTTGCTCTTGAGTCTTACTAGAATTAGAATCAATCTGATTTTTGATAAGGATATATAGACCAACACCTAAGGTTAATAATACAATAATTGGAATAGCTATTTCCATATTTAAATTTAATGAAAACTAACTTTAGTTCAGTAAATATTGTAATGAATAATAAAAAAAGCCCTCATTTGAGGGCTTTTATAATAGATTAATTTTATTCAGGAGCAGATTCTGGTTGATAATCATAGTAACCTGCCATAGGATACATAACATGTGCATAGACTGTTCCCGCAAACATTACATAAGGAGCACCTGTTGAAAAGTCAGTAGTCATTCCATCTAATGAGGAAGGATTAGCAGGCATTCTCATTAAGTGAGGGCCAGATTCAATCCAATGACCTTCAGCTGATTCTTCTTCTGTTAAAGTTTTTGGAGTTGTATTATCTTCACCCATATCTCCGTGCAGCATCCATGCATACCCATCTTTATCCATTACAGGAGTCTCATCAGCTAGGTAAGCAGAAATCCATTTAAATACCTCAGCATCTCCACAAAGTGGCATTGCTTCGTGAGCATCAACCCAACCATTTTCAGGATCAGATTGTCCTCTTGGATTTACTGGTAAACATGTCCAACCATTAGTCCCTTCTCTTAAGACACTCATATCAGGTCCTAGGACACCAGCATCAGCAGCTATATAGTCAGGAGCAGCTGTAGAATATGCCCAAATTTGCCATTCAGCTGATGTGTGAGGGCCTTCAGGCTCTCCATTATCTTGCATTGGACTATCACATGATGTAATTAGAGCCAATGCCAAAATTGTATATAAATATTTCATAATTGATTTGTTTATTATAAAATTACAGAAAAACAGATAATAGTCCAAAGAAGGCAAAGTGAATTACAAGCATATTTGTTGATAAAGTATACTCTTTATTCTTTATTAATCTGAAATAGATATATAGACATATTGCAGAGATTACAAACCAGGAGTTGTAGTTACTCATAGGGACAGTATCATCATAGAATTGCCAATAATCTAGTTTTGGTGCACATATTTCTAGAAAAATATCTAGAAACACCATTAATAATGATGCAAACATTACTTTTAGAGGAAGGGAGTTAGGGATTATTTTTTCTGTGAGACTTCCAGTTAAAAATATAAGTACTAGCCAATTAACAGACATTATAATTGGAACTCCACCTATTTTATATCCTAGATTATTACCATATTCATAAGATCCAAAGAATAGATCATAATTAACACCAAGAAATTCCACCAAAAATCCAATGGTAATTATAGAAATTACAGCAGTAGTAAACCCTTTTTGCTTGAAGTCATAATTTAATAATAGAAGAACAAAGGTTATAAGTATTGCAAATGGAGATGTACTTAAGAAAAAATCTTTTTGATCTGATAAAACACCAAAAAATCCGCTAATATTAATTAACCAGACAAAAAAGATTGAGAATCTTAAAAGTTCTTTATTATTATAAAGTTTTGATAACATATATGCTAAAATAAAAAAACCCTACTAAAGTGTAAGGTTTTTAGTGGTACCACCAGGAATCGAACCAGGGACACAAGGATTTTCAGTCCTTTGCTCTACCAACTGAGCTATGGTACCAAAAGCACTGGCAAATATATTAATTTTAAAACAATTCTAGTGTTCTTCAAATCTTTCTGTAATTTTGATAATTATTGCATTACAATGAACTTAATCTTTGATTTTGGTAACAGTTTAACTAAGTATTTTTTTATTCACGATAATAAGGTAATAGAAAGAGGAAGTTTTACTTCTAGTAAGTTTGATGAGAATATATTAGATGTAAAAAATAAAGGAAAGATTGAAAAATTAATTTACTCATCTGTTATTGATCATAAAGGAAAAGAATTATCAGATGTTTTTAAAAAAACTATAATAATTTCTTTAAAAGATAATAATCTTAAATTGCCTTTTACAAACCAATATAAATCTGAGACTTTGGGAGAGGATAGGGTAGCATTAGTTTCTGCTGGATTAAATTTGTACCCCGACAAAGATTTATTAATTATTGATGTAGGGACATGTATTACTTATGATTTAGTTTCTTCAAATAAAGAATATGTTGGAGGGTCAATATCACCAGGATTTAATTTAAGGTATTCTAGCCTTAATGATTATACTGCGAACCTACCAAAGCTTAATCCTATGTCTATGGAATCTATAATTGGACAATCAACAGAAGAACATATTCATGCTGGAATATATAATGGAATAATAGGAGAGATAAATTACAATATAGCAAGACATAGGGAAGATCTGCCAGATATAGAAACAATTATTAGCGGAGGTGGTTCTAACTTTTTGTTAAATAAGATAAAAAATGTAATCTTTGCTGACCAAGACTTTCTTGCTTATGGCTTAAATCATATTTTACAAACAAATTCTTGATGACTAGATATTTTAAATTAACAATAATACTTTTTTGTTCAAGTATACTTTTTTCTCAGACAAATACTGGTTCGCCATATTCAATAAATGAATTAGGGGAGATAAATTTTTCTGGAAATGTTTCTAATTTATCTATGGGGGGAATTGATGTAAAAATTGATTCAATAGAAGTTAATTTAAATAACCCCGCATCTTATGCGAAATTAAAAACATCAAACTATTTAGTAGGAACTTTTTTAAAAACATCAAATATTTCTAATTCTATTTCTAATGAAAATATTTCTAGTGCAAATATTAACTATATAGCTGTCGCAATACCAACAAAAAAGTTTGGTTTTGGTTTTGGAGTTCTTCCATACTCTTCAACTGGATTTAATTTACAAACAACAGAAGAGTATAATAATGCTAATTCAATTGACACTAGGCTTTATGCAGCAAATGGAGGTATAAATCGAGCTTTTTTATCTATTGGATTCCCTGTAACAAAATTTCTCTCTTTAGGATTTACATCAAACTACAATTTTGGAAAATTTGATTATGAATCATTTGATCTCTACCAAGGAGTTAATTATGGAATATATTCAAATAGTGTTTCTGAGATTTCAGGTTTTAATTATCAGCTTTCTTCAAATATAGACATACCAATCAATAGAGATTTGAAATTTAATATTATGTTGTCTTATTCGCCAAGTTCTATTCTAAATTCCACTAATACTAAATTTCTTTATACTTCAACAACAAATCTTATTAATGCAAATAGTCTAGGTGATTTTGTAGAAGTTAATTTGGAAGATAGAGGTTTAAAATCTACAGAGCTTAGAGTCCCAAAAAAGTATACTTATGGAATAGGTCTTGGGAACACTAAGAAATGGTATATAGGAGCACAAATTGAAAAGAAGTTTTCATCAAATTTTAAAAATGAATTTTTAAACATTAATAATGTAAGGTATAGAGATTCAGAATCTATTTCAATTGGAGCTTCATATATTCCAGAATACTCTTCATTAACTAGTTTCTGGAATAGGGTAGTTTATAGGTTTGGAGTTAAAAATGAGAAAAAAAGTATTATTGTAAATAATTTGCCTATAAATCAATTTAGTTTAAATTTGGGTGTTGGAATCCCACTTGCTGGACTCTCAAAAGCTAATGTTGGTATAGAGTTTGGTCAGATTGGAGAAAAGAATAATGTAAATGTTAAAGAAAATTATTTTTCTCTAAGATTGGGGTTGTCCTTAAACGATGTTTGGTTCATAAGAAGAAAGTATAATTAACAAAATTGAAATGAATACCCCTAAGTTTTTATTTTATTTTATTCTAACGTTTCCATTTTATCAACTACAATCCCAGAATTCTTCTGAAGATTGTAGAGAAAATCTTTCAATATTTGCAGAATCTGCAAAAATAAAGAATTATAAAGCTGCATATGAACCGTGGATGTCTGTTAGGACTAATTGCCCAAAATATAGTTTAGCTACTTTTCAATATGGAGAATTAATTCTTAAGGATTTTATTAAAAATTCTTCTAGTTTACAAGAAGAAAAAGAATATATAGATGACCTTTTACAATTGTACGATGAATGGGCTGCAAATTTTCCTCAAAGAAAAGGTGTAAACCAAATAGGCAAGATATATAGCAGTAAGGGTCAGGCAATGATTGATAATAATTTTGAAGATAAATCAAAAATATATCAAACATTTGAGTATGCCTACAATAATGATATCAATAGCTTTTCTAACCCTAAATCACTTGCCTATTACTTTCAGACAGCATATGATTTATATAAAACTGGGAATTCAGAAGTTAGCTTAGAGGTCCTATTCAATAAGTATGAAGAATTAACTGAAAAATTTGAATCTCTTAGAATAGATATTGCAAAAAAAATAGATGCAATTCTTAAGAAGGAAGAGTCTGGAATTGCATTAACATCAAAAGAGGCAAGAAACAAAAGAATTTATGATACTAATTCTAATGCTGTAGGCGCTTATCTTCAACTTATTGATCAAAGGATTGCAAAAGAGGCAACATGTGATATATTAGTCCCTTTATATTCAAAAAGTTTTGAATCAAATAAAAATAATCCATTATGGATCAAAAGAGCTGCCGGAAGATTAGATGGAAAAGAATGTTCTGATGATCCACTCTTTGTTACCCTAGTGGAACAGCTTCATAGTCTTGATCCTTCAGCAGATTCAGCTTATTATTTAGGTATACTAAATGATAAAAGAGGAAATTCTGATGAGGCGTTAAAATATTATCAAGAATCAGTTACACTTGAGTCGGATAACTATAAAAAAGCGAATATTCTCTATAGAATAGCTATAAAACTTAAAAATTCTGGAAGAAAAACTTCATCTAGAACTTATGCTGAAAGAGCTCTGAGTTTTCAGCCATCTCTTGGTAAAGCTTATCTATTAATAGCCAATCTTTATGCGAGTAGTGCAAATAGTTGTGGTGATTCTCAATTTAATAAGAGGGCAGTTTATTGGCTAGCAGCTCAAACAGCTCAAAAGGCAGGTAGAGTAGATGCTTCAATAAAAAAAATAGCAAATAGAACTGCTGCGAGTTTTAATGGAAGAGCTCCAACAAAAACAGATATTTTTACAGAAGGAAACCAGGGGAAGACAGTAACCTTTTCATGCTGGATAAGGAGAAGTGTTAAAGTTCCAAATTTATAGATGTTAAGACTCAGTCACTTTTTACCATTTCTTATATTTCTTCAATTTATTTCTTGTGATACTTCAGAATACATAAATACTTCTACTCCATCGGATAGAGTGCCCATTGGTATAGCAAAAGATTTTGAAATGATATATACAGATTCCATGAAAATAAAATCGATAATCAATGCCTCAACTCATAAAGATTTTTCTAATCATCCAATTAATTACTCTGAATTTGAGGATGGGATAAAGGTTACACTATATGATGATAATAGAATAACTACTATTACTTCTGATTATGCTATCCTTTATAATAGATTTAGATTGATTGATTTTCAGACTAATGTGGTTATAATATCTAGTGAAGGGCAATCACTTTTTTCTGAACAGTTATATTTTGATACAGAGAATGAGTGGTTATTTACCGAGGGAGATTTTAAATATATTGATGATAATAATAATATAATAGCTAATAGATTGGATTCAAATAGAGAGTTTTCTGATTTATTAACTGGAAACTTAGTAGGGTCAATAAATGTTTCAGATAATAATCAATAAATAATGAGAAGCTTTATTATTTCAGAAATAATATATTGGGTAATTGCTGTAATATCAATTATTAGTGTTTTTCAATATTGGAGCATAAATAGACAAAAGGCGTATATATTTGCTTTTTTTTGCATACTATCTGTTTTTATGGCAATGTTCAGAAGATATTTTAGAAAAAAATATTCAAACACAAATAAATGATAATTATCATTAGTCTTATACTTTCTGCATTTTTCTCTGGAATGGAAATTGCCTACGTCTCTTCAGATAAATTAAATCTTGAAATTCAGAAAAAGAAAGATGGATTTGTTTCAAATATTCTTAAAAGAATTACAAAGGAGCCCTCAAAATTCATATCTACTATGCTAATAGGGAATAATTTTGCACTGGTTGTTTATGGTTTTTTTATGGGAGATTTTATTTTTACAAATCTCTTAAAAGATAAAATCACTGATCTAAATGAAATAAGTTTAGTTCTTATACAAACATCAATTTCAACTGTAATAATTTTAATTGCAGCAGAATTTATACCTAAAGTTATATTCCAAATCTATTCAAACTTTTTCATAAGAATTTTTGCAGTTCCTGCATATGTTTTTTATATAATATTCTCCCCTTTAACTAATACAGTGACATTAATATCAGATTTTATATTGAAAAAATTTTTTAATACAAACACAAAAGATAGTAGACTTTCTTTTACAAAAATTGAATTAGAAAATTATATTGAACATGAAATTCAACATTCTTCAGAAGACATTGATACTGAAATTGAAATTTTTCAAAATGCTCTTGAGTTATCTGAAATAAGAGCAAGAGATGTTATGGTTCCAAGAACTGAAATTACTGCTATAGACTTACAAATGGATATAAAAGATGTTAAGAAAATATTTATTAAAACTGGTTTTTCTAAACTCCCTGTTTATAAAAAATCTATTGATAATATTATTGGATATGTTCATTCATTTGATTTTTTAAAACAGCCAAGTGATATAAAAAGTTTTCTTTTGCCAGTTGAGTTTATTCCTGAACCAATGTTTGTTAATGAAGTTTTACAATTGTTAACCAGACAGAGAAAAAGTTTAGCAGTTGTTATTGATGAGTATGGAGGAGCATCAGGAATCCTTACAATTGAGGATATAGTTGAGGAGCTTTTTGGTGAAATTGAAGATGAACATGATAGTATAGACTATTTTGAAGAAAAAATTAATAATGATACAATTGAAGTTTCAGCAAGACTTGAGGTTGAGTATATAAACAATAAATATAAAATGACATTACCTTTAAGTGATTCATATGAAACTTTAGGAGGACTTATATTTAATGAAACTGAATATATCCCAAAGGAAGAAGAAATAATAATAATCAATGGATACAAGATCATAATTAAAGAGGCAACTTCTTCAAAAATCGAAAAAATATTAATCACAAAAAATATTCAAGAAGAATAGTAAAAATAGATTCTAAGTTGTAATTTCGATGCTTTAAATTTAATGAATGGCAATACTAGGTCAAATAAGGAAAAGATCATTTTTTTTAATAGTTGTTATTGGTATGGCATTATTTGCATTTGTTATATCAGGAGTATTTGTAGGGTCTGGTGTTAGTCAAGGTCAATCAGTTGGTGAAATAAACGGAGAGGAGATTGATTATGAGTCCTTCAATTTGATGGTACAGCAAGCCCAAGATGCATACGGTCTTACCTATAGTAATGCTATAAACTATGCTTGGAATATAGGGGTAAAAAACACTGTGTTAGTTCAAGAGTTAGAAAAATTGGGTATTAATGCTGGAAGAGATCAGCTTGAGCAAATATTATCAGCTGAACCAACAATTGTTTCAAATCCAGAATTTCAGAATCAAATAGGAATTTTTGACTTTAATAAGTTTTCAAGATATATTAACCAGTTAAAGGAAACTAACCCTTCTGCATACAATGCTTGGAAAATTCAAGAACAAAATATTATTTCGCTAGCTGAGCAAAGAATCTTTTTCAATTTAATTGCATCAAGTGTAACATATACAGAATATGAATCAGATCTTGAGTATCACCTAGAGAACGATAAAATAACAATTGATTATGTAAAAGTTTCTTTTGATGAAATTCCAGACTCATTATTCAATATATCTAACTCACAGATTTCAAATTATATAAGAGCTAATAAAGATAATTTTCAGATTGATCCATCAAGAATTATAGATTTTGTCTATATTCCTGATGTTGCTTCTAGTCTTGATGAGAATAATATTAGAACAAATCTTGAGGCATTAAGAGATGGAATTATTCAATATAATGATGTAACAAAACTGGTTGATTCTATTCAAGGTTTTAAAAATGCAAACAACATTCAAGAATTTGTAGATACTTATTCTGAGAAACCTTATGAAGAAATATATATGAGTAGAGATCAACTTCCTGGAGATTTTGCAGATATATTATATGGATTAAGTAAAGGTCAAACTTTTGGTCCATATAAAGATGGAGGATACTATATTTTATCTAGAATGGTTGATAAAAAAAGAGAAGAAGGGGTTAATAAAGTTTTATTAGCTAATATTTATCAACAAATAGTTCCTTCTAATGAATCCTCAAATCAAAACTATAGAGTTGCTTCTCAGATTGAATATGATGCAAAAAATAATTTAATTCTGGAATCAAATGAAAATCCTGTTCAGAATTATGAAAGTCTAGATCCTTTTGATTCACAAATTCCTGGGATAAGCGATTCAAGACAAGTTATCAAATGGCTATATGAAGAGCCAACTAAGGTTAATGATGTCAAAAGATTTAACTTAACAGAAGGGTATTTAATTGCTATAGTTAAATCAATTAATAAGGAAAGACTCCCAGAATTAGTTGATGTCTCTGATGATGTTAAAAGTGAAATTATCAAAACTAAAAAATTTGATTATATAAAAAAGAATTATAAAAATCCATCTTTAGAATCAATACAAGAAAATTTTAATGTTGATATTCAAAGGGCAACAGCTATTACTCAGAATGATCCTGTACTTGTTGGAGCAGGTGTTGAACCTTATATAATAGGGGCTGCTTTTGCTTTAGAACCTGGAGAAGTTTCAAACTTATTATTGGGTAATGATGGGGTTTATATTGTTGAATCTATATCAAAAGAAGTTGCTGAAGATTTAAGTTTAAATATTGCTATTTCTAGTTCAATGACTGATAGAGAAATTGAAAGAATCTCCTCTCTTATTCCTGAGGTTCTTGAATCTAGCGCAGAAATTATAGATAATCGAAGCTTTTATTATTAACCATATCACTATAGTTTATAACTCTGCTAAATCCTTTGCTAATAAAATAATCAGAAGGGTTTGATTTGCTTGAAGATAATATAAAGTCCCCACCCCATGCACCAAGACTTTTAATTGAACCTTCAAAATCAGAGAATAACTCTGTTCTTATAGTATCTCTTTTTAATACAGAAG
>PVBE011918939.1_pt1 | contig 12404 bp, 11 predicted proteins | sample 1631181 | NCBI WGS metagenome assembly PVBE01 (sample SAMN08397723, study PRJNA350692) | Marine metagenome, whole genome shotgun sequencing project. | isolation source: water | place: Pacific Ocean | collected 2012-04 | reverse complement strand
GCGACGCCTCTTCGATGTACCACGCGCTGAGCCGCAACAAGCGCTCCGTCGTCGCCGATCTGACCGACCCGGAGACCGTGGCCAAGCTGCAGCGCTATATCGTCGAAGATGTCGACATCGTACTGCAGAACATGCGCGCTGGCGTCCTGGAACGGTTGGGCTTCAGCGCCGGGGAACTGATGGCGGCGAAGCCCGAGCTGATCTGGTGCAACCTCAGCGCCTTCGGCCAGGCCGGGCCATTGGCGGGACGGCCGGGCTATGATGCCTTGATGCAGGCCTTTTCCGGGATCATAAGCGTTACCGGCGAGGCCGAGGGCGAGCCGGTCCGCGCCGGCGTCTCGGTGGTCGACGAGGGCAGCGGCTTCTGGTGCGCGATCGGCATCCTGGCGGCACTGGAGCGCCGGCATCGGACCGGCCGGGGCGGTGTCGTCGATACCTCGCTATTCGAGACCGCGCTGACCTGGATGGCCTTCTACACCGGCGACTATCAAATGAACGGCAAGGTGCCGACCCGCCACGGCTCCGGCGTTCGCGGACTGACCCCTTATCAGGCCTATCCCTGTTCCGACGGCCGCTTGATCGTGGCGGCACCGAACGACCGCCTGTTCGCGCGGCTGGCCGAGGTGCTGGGCCATCCCGAATGGGCGGTGGACGAGCGTTTCACCACAAGCCCGGCCCGGGCGGTCAACCGCGAGGCCCTGAACCCGCTGATCGAGGCGGCGATGGCGACCGAGTCGCGCGCCCATTGGCAGGCCCGTCTCGATGCCGCGGGCGTGCCGGCGGCACCGATCCAGAGCGTCGACGAGATCATGGCGCATCCGCAGACCGAGGCGGTCGGCCTGCTGCAGCCGACCCCGGACGGCGCCCTGAAATTGACCGGCCTGCCGCTCTCCTTCGACGGCGAGCGCCCGCCCTTGCGCCACCCCGCCCCCGACCTCGGCGCCGATACCGACGAGGTGCTGGGCTGAGCCGCCAGTCTACGCTGATTTCCCTCCAACATGAGGGAAGTCTAGCGAAGCGGATGGAAGGCAGGAACAGTGATTTCGAGGGGCGGGGCGCACCGAAACAATAGAATAATAAACTGTGACATTCGTCGAGCCGCCATGCATTTTGCGATTCTCTAATAAATCGAGTAGATTTCGTATCCACGGAAGTGCCAAAGGCAAGACAGGATCCGAAGAGGAACGCGTATGTCACTGGCCAGCTTGAAGCGTGAACTCAGGACCGGCATCGACGGCCTCGACTACGAGCACCGCGAGCTCGTCGGGGTGATGGAGGCGATTTGCGACAGCTTCGAACAGGCCGGGTCGGCGCGTGAGGTCTCCGATTTGTTCGGCGCGCTCTACGCCGGGGCATCGGCGCATTTAGCACTCGAGGAAAGCATAATGCGTGCGAACAAGTACGCTCTCCTCGAAGCCCACAAGGCCGACCATGAGAAGTTGCTGAACAGCATTCGCGACATGATGGAAGCCTATGAGGGGGGCGTTTGCGCGGACTGCGGCACGAGCCTGCGCGCCTGCCTGGAGGTGTGGTTCGCGGGCCATGTGACGGACGCGGACATCGAGCTGCGCAAGCTGGCGAAAGAGCTGCCGACGATTGCGTGAGAACCGTTGGCGACGGCCCCGCATGCGTCGAGGGCGCTTCAGTCTCGACCGTCGCGATGGCTGCTTTCCGGATTTGCCCTGTACTCTCGGCTGGAACCATGGCGGAGGCATGTAGAGGAGTGTTCATGAAGCTAACCGATGCCCTGCTTGGTGAACACGCGCTCATATACGAGTTATTCGACTATGTTCGCGACACAATCCTGAAGAGCGATGATATCCGGGATATCCACGGCGCCGTCGCCGTCGTGGAGAGGCTGCTGGGTTCGCATGCCCGGATAGAGGAAGATCTGTTGTTTACCCGCCTCGAACCCCACCTTGGGCAGATGGGGCCACTTGCCGTGATGCGCGCCGAACATCGCGGAATCGACGATCTGCTCGAAGCCGCCAGGCGGGAAACCGACGTCACCGCGCTCAAATCCGTGATTGGTCGTCTCTTGGAACTGGCTTATGGTCATTTCCAGAAAGAAGAGAGGATGCTGTTCGCCATGGCCCGACAATGCCTCGGCGAGGCGACATTGACCGAGATGGGCGACGAATGGGCGGCGAGACGCAACGTCTCAAACAACCGCTAGGGCTGCTCGAGCCTGGGCCGACAGCCCAGCAAATCGCCACCATAGCGACCTATTTCCGACCGTCGCGGTCGTCGCGCCAGGGACCGGGCGGATGAACCAATCGGAAAGCGGCATCGCCGCCGCGCCGGCGACGGCGGAGGGCGGACGCGGGCGCCGGCGGGCGACCCTCGGCACGGCGGCCGGCGCGCACTTCATGCACGACGGCTTCTCCGACGTCGTCTATCTGTTGTTGCCGATCTGGCAGGCGGAATTCGCCCTCACCCTGACCGAGGTCGGAATCGTCAAATCGAGCTACTCGGCGGCCTTGGCGATCGGCCAGATACCGGCCGGTCTGCTGGCGGAGCGGTTCGGCGAGCGCCGCCTTTTGGCACTGGGCACCGTGGTGACGGGGCTCGGCTATATCGGCCTCGGCTTCGCCGGCGGGCTGGCCAGCCTGCTAGCCTTGCTCGCCTTCGCCGCGCTGGGCTCGAGTGTCCAGCACCCGCTTTCGGCCTCGATCGTGTCCAAGGCCTACGAGGGCCAGGGGCAGCGCTCTGCGCTCGGCATCTACAACTTCTCGGGCGATCTCGGCAAGGCGGCGGTGCCGGCCGTCGCCGCGCTCGTCATCGCCGCACTCGGTTGGCGCTGGGCCGTCGGCGGCTACGGTGCCATGGGCGTGTTGGCCGCCATCCTCATTCTGTCGTCGCTGGTCTGGCTCGGCGTCGGCGCCGCCCCGGTCCGGCGGCTCTCGCGGGCGGGTGCGGGGTTTTTCGGCGGCGGCTGGGGCATTCGCCACCGGCGGGGTTTTACCTACCTCTCGGCGATCGGGATCATCGACGGTGCCAGCCGCCCGGGCTTTCTCACCTTTCTGCCGTTCTTGCTGCTCGCCAAGGGAGCCGAGGTAGAGGGGATCGGGTTCGCCCTGGCGCTGGTCTTCATCGGTGGCGCCACCGGCAAGTTCCTCTGCGGTGTCCTGGCCGAGCGGATCGGCATCATCCGTACGGTGGTGCTTACCGAAGTGCTTACGGCGACCGGTATCCTGGTATTGCTGGTCTCGCCGCTTTGGGCCGCCTTGATATTGTTGCCCTTTGTCGGTGCGATGCTGAACGGCACCTCCTCGGTGCTCTATGGCACCATGGCCGAGTTCGTCAGTCCCGAGAGCCGGGCGCGCGGCTTCGGCCTCTTCTACACGCTCGGGATCGGCGCCGGCGCGATATCGCCCTGGGCCTTCGGCGTTCTCTCGGACACCAGCGGCATCGAACTCGCCCTCGTGGTTTTGAGTCTCTCGATCCTGACGACGCTGCCGTTGGCGGTACTGTTGGGTAGGCCGCTGCGCGAGGTTGGCCAAATCGATTGAGGCTCAGGCGTCGGCCTCTCCGGGTGGGCGTCGGTGCAGCTTGGTTCGGGCCCGCGCCTTCTTGTCGCCGAGGCGGGCTCGCTTGGCTGCCTTCGACGGCCGGGTTTGGCGACGGGGACGCGGCGGTTCGGCGGCGCTGCAGATCAGGGCGACGAGGCGATCCAGGGCGTCCCGGCGGTTCCGTTCCTGGGTGCGATAGCGGCGCGCCTCGATGACGAGGATGCCGTCCCGGGTCAAGCGCCGGCCAGCGAGGCGGGAGAGGCGGGCGCGAACGCTATCTGGCAACGATGGCGAGCCGGCGACGTCGAAGCGCAGTTGTACCGCCGACGCCACCTTGTTGACGTTCTGGCCGCCGGGGCCGGAGGCGCGGATGAAGTGTTCCTCCACCTCGTCTTCCCCGATCGCGATGTAGGGCGTTACTTGGATCATGAGGCTGGCCGCCGCGTCATTCCTCCTCTTTCGCCGCGTCCTCGATACGGTCCTCGATCTTGACCATCAAGATCTCGAAGCCGTCTTTCTTCAACACCGAGGTGAATTCGGCCCGGAGGCGGGCCAACTCGCTGTACTTGGCCTCGAGGTAGACGTCGACGATACGCCAGCCGACTTTGTACTCCTTGGTCAGATAGTCGAGCCTGATGGCATCACCGTCCGATTTGACGAGATTGGTTTTGACCATGACGAGGCTCTTGACCATCGGCTTCTCGCCGGTGGTCTCGAAATGTTCGCCGGTATAGCCGGTAAATCGCCGGGCATAGGTGGCATAGGTCATGCGGGAGAACGCGTCGACCAGGCGGCTCTTGTCGGCCTTGTTCAACTTGCGCCAATAGAGGCCGATCGAGGCGCGGCTCATCACCCTTAGATGGTAGACCGGCGCCAAGAGTTCGGCGAAGGCCTCGACCCGGCCTTGAAAGCCAAGCTCGTCCGCCTTCCGCATGATCTCCAGCAGGCCGGCGTTCAATCGTGTCACGACGGCACTCGCGCCGTCGCTGGCGGCGGCGGCTGGCGATGCGAGGAAAAAGATCGTCGCGATCACCGCAAGCATTCGAAAAAGGCGCAACATGGGGAAACTCCGACGGTTGCGGTTCGATCGGCGGGGCGCTATCAGGAAGCCGGCGCGGGCGGTGCCATGGCTGCCCGAGTTCGCCTCGGCCACCGGCCTCATTGGGTATATATGTGCTCGTTCGTCCCGTTAAAACAGAGAAGGACAGTCCGATGTTGGACCGATCGGCAGACGATCGGTTGATGCGCCGCCTCGACCTCTGGATCGCTGCCGTGGTCAAGGCTCGCTACGGCGTTGTCTTGGCCGCGGTAGCGTTGACCTTGGCCTCGCTCTGGCTCGCTCAGCGCAACCTTCGCATCGACAGCGATACCAGCGATATGATCTCGCCGGAGGCCCCCTTCCGCCGGAACGCCGCCGATTTCGATCGGGCGTTCCCGCACCTCGACGATACCTTGGTGATCGTCATCGACGGCGAAGCACCCGAGGCGGTCGAGCAAGCGGTAATCGAGCTGATGGAGACGCTTCGCGTCTCGCCCCATTTTCATGAGATTTTCCGGCCGGACGCGGCTGATTTTTTCCGTAGATACGGCCTCCTTTATCTCGACGGGACGGCGCTCGACGACTTGGCGAACCGGCTTGCCGAGGCGGAGCCTTTGTTGGCGACATTGGCGGAGGAGCCGAGCCTGGTCGGCCTTTTCGAGGCGCTCACCCTGGCGCTGGAGAATGACGAGGAAGGCGAGGGCGACGCCCTTCTCGCGTCCGTGATCGACGAAATCGCCACCGTCGCTCGGGCGCAAGCGGCGGGCCGGCCGAAGACCCTTTCTTGGCGCAGGCTGCTGTCGCTAGACGAATTGGAAGGCGAGCAACCGCGGCGGTTCGTCATCGCCCGGCCGAAATTCGATCACGGTACCTTCATTGCCGCCGAGGCGGCGATCGAGGATATCCGGGCGCGGGCCCGAAATCTCGGGCTGGGCGCCGAGAACGGGCTCCGGGTTCGACTCACCGGCTCGGCCGCGCTGGAGCGGGAGGAGATGCAAAGCGCCAAGGACGGCAGTATCGCCGCGGCCTGGCTGTCGCTGGTGTTGGTGGCACTTCTCTTGGGTTTTGGGCTGCGCTCGCTTCGGCTGGTGCTGGCGACCGTGGTGACGCTGTTGATGGGGCTGGTCTGGACCGCCGGTTTCGCGGCGCTGGCGATCGGTCATATCAATTTGATCTCCGTCGCTTTCGCTGTCCTGTTCGTCGGTCTCGCGGTCGATTTCTCGATTCACTACTGCCTTCGCTACCGCGAGGAGGGCGAGCTGGACGGCGATCCCGAGGCTGCGGTGCGCCGGGCCGGGCGGGGCGTCGGTCGATCGCTGGCGATCAGCGCCGCCGGCGCCGGCATCGGCTTCTACGCCTTTCTGCCGACCGACTATCGGGGCTTCGCGGAACTGGGTTTGATCTCGGGCTCCAGCATGTTCATAGCACTGGCCGCCAACTTCACCGTCCTGCCGGCGTTGCTGGCGATCCTCAGGCCCCGTTTTCGGACAGCGTCCTCGAGGCGGGGCGCTTGGCAGCCGCTCGAGCGGCTGGTGACCCGCCACTACCGCGCGACGCTAGTGGCCTCGGTAATTCTGGGCGGAGCCGCCTTGGCGCTGGTTCCCGCCGTCGGTTTCGATTTCAATCCGATGAATCTGAAAGACCCGGCCAGCGAATCGTTCTCGACCTTTCAGGATTTGGCGCGCTCCGAGGACAGTGCCGTATACGCCGCCGATGTACTGGTGTCGGACCTGGACGCGGCGCGACGCCTCGCGGCGTCGCTGGCGGCTCTCGACGTGGTGGCGAAGACCCGAACCCTCGCCAGCTTCGTGCCCGAGGCACAGGAGGAAAAACTCGAGATCATCGACGAGATGACGCTGTTCTTGGCGCCGCTGCTGAACGCCCCGGCCAAGGCGGTGAGCGATCCGTCCCGGCTGGAGTGGGCGCTCGACGACTTCCAGGAGCGGACCCGCTCTCTCGACGGCGGTGGCGGCGAGACGCGGCCGGCACTTCGACGGTTGCATGCGGCGCTGGACGAGCTTCGGCCGGATGCCGGCGGGCTGATCGAGCTGGACACTCGCCTGACACAGTACCTGCCGATGCTTCTCCGCGACCTCGCCGCCACCCTGGATGCGCGGGCGTTGACCCTCGACGATCTGCCGGAGGCGATACGTCGGCATTGGGTCGGCGTCGACGGTCGCCACCGCGTCGTTGTCTTTCCAACCGAGGATCTTGGTGATAGCGCCGCCATGGGCCGCTTCTCGGACGCGGTATTGGCCATCGCCCCCGGCGCCACCGGAACGCCGATTATCGTCAGTGAAGCGAGCGGTGTCATCGTCATGGCGTTTCTGCAGGCCACGATCGTGGCGCTGGCGGCGATCGCGGTGCTGTTGCTTGTGCTCTATCGGCGGGTCGTCTTCGTTCTTCTGACCTTGCTGCCGTTGGCTCTGGCGGCATTGCTGACCTTGGCCGCCGCGGCCCTGCTCGGCCTCCACTTCAACTTCGCCAACGTCATCGTGCTGCCGCTTCTGTTTGGCCTAGGCGTCGCCTCCAGCGTGCATCTGGTGGAGCGCCGGCGGCAGCTGGGAAACGCCGACCGGTTGATGCGTACGACGACGCCGAGAGCGGTGCTGTTCAGTACCCTGACGACGCTGGCATCGTTCGGGAGCTTGGCGATTTCGGCCCATCGCGGTATGTCGAGCATGGGCCAGCTCTTGACGGTGGCTATCGTCTCGACGTTGATATGCACGCTCGTGGTTCTGCCCAGCCTGATGCCCGCCCTGGCTCGTTGGCTGCCGGTCGGCGGCGCCCCGGTCGCGGATTCGGAAATGGAGTAGTGGTTTAAACATGAAGGCTTTGATGCTCGCCGCCGGTATCGGCAATCGATTGGATCGAGGGCCGGAGGCGCCGCCCAAGGTGCTGTTGCGTTTCGGTGGCCGGACGCTGCTGGCGCGGCACATCGAGATCCTGCGCCATTTCGGTATCGCGGAACTGGTGCTCGGTGTCGGTTATCGCTCCGAGGAGATCCGGGCCGAGGTCGAGGCGCTGGGCGCCGGCGATTTCGTCCGTCTGGTCCAGAACCCGAATTTCACCGACGGCGCCATTCGCACGCTTTGGTGTCTGGCGCCGGACTTCACCGGCGAAGAGGATGCCATCTTGATGGATGGAGACGTGCTCTACGACCACCGGATGATGGCCAAGCTGGTGCATTCGGCGCACCCAAACTGCTTCCTGATGGACCGCGACATCGATCCCGGAGAGGACCCGGTGAAGCTTTGCGTCAAGGATGGTCGCATCGTCGACTTCCACAAGCAGCCCGAAGCCGCGCACGACTGGCAAGGCGAGTGGATCGGCTTCGTGCGGTTCTCGCCCGAGATGGCCAGACGGTTGCCCGAAGCGGTGCATCCCTATATCGCGGCCGGGCGCTACGACGTCATCTACGAGCAGACGATCCGTGATCTTCTGGTCGCCTCGCCGCCGGACACCTTTCACTATGAGGACATCACCGGCCTGCCCTGGGTCGAGATCGATTTTCCCGAGGACCTGGAACGGGCCGAGGGAGAGACTTTCGAAGCGTTAGAGGAGTTGCCGCGGTGAGCCGCTCCTTCGTCATAGAGCCGCCTTGGGATCAGTGCTTGGGTAGTCTGATCGCCAGGGCGTTGGCGACCACCGGGATCCATCCGAACACGGTGACGACGGTGAGCCTATTGGCTGGTCTGGCGGGGGGAGTTTTGCTCGGCCTCGGCGGCGGTTGGGCCGATTTGGGCGTCGCCTTGTTCGCCGTCGGCTTCTTCATCGATCATGTCGATGGCGAGTTGGCCCGCATGACCGAAAAATCCAGCGACTTCGGCCACTATTACGACTTCGTCGTCGGCGGCATCATTCTCGCCGCACTTTTCATCGGAATGGGCGTCGGCGTGCGCGAGAGCATCCTCGGCGGCTGGGCGATCCCGATGGGCCTGTTGGCCGGAGCCGCGGTCGCGGTCATCTTCACGGTCCGCCTCGACCTGCAGCTCGATCAGGGCAAGGAAGCAACGCTGCAGCCCAACTTTCTCGGCTTCGAGATCGAGGATGTCATGTATCTGGTGATGCCGATCGCCTGGTTCGGCGGACTGGTCCCCTTCCTGGCGGCGGCTAGCGTCGGCGCGCCGATCTACCTGGCTTGGCAAATCATCGCCTCGCGCCGACTGCGGGCCCGAGGCCCGGTTTAGTGACCACGCTGGTCACCGGGGCCACGGGCTTTGTCGGTGCCGCCGTGACCCGGGCGCTGCTGGCCGCCGGCGAGGTGGTCCGGGTACTGGTCCGGGCGAGCAGCGATCGTCGCAACCTGGTCGATCTAACGGTCGAGGTTGTCGAGGGCGATCTTTTGGACCGGGCCTCGCTCGTCCGCGCCCTCGACGGCTGTCGGGCGCTCTACCACGTTGCCGCCGACTATCGGCTCTGGGTGCCGAGGCCGGAGGAGATTTATGCCGTCAACGTGACGGGCACGCGCGACCTGGTGCGCGCCGCCATGGCCGCCGGGGTCGAGCGTATCGTCTATACCTCGAGCGTCGCCACCCTGGGCCTCGGGCCCGCCGGCACCCCCGGCGACGAGGCGACGCCGGTCGGCCTCGACGACATGATCGGCCATTACAAGCGCTCGAAGTATCTGGCCGAGGAAGAGGTGCATCGTCTGGTCGGGGAAGAGGGAGCGCCGGTGGTGATCGTCAACCCATCCGCCCCCATCGGCCCCCGCGACGTCAAGCCGACGCCGACCGGGCGGATGGTGTTGGAGGCGGCGGCCGGCAAGATGCCGGCCTATGTCGACACCGGCCTCAACGTCGTCCATGTCGACGACGTCGCCCAGGGCCACCTGCTGGCCTACCGCCAGGGCCGGATCGGCGAGCGCTATGTCTTGGGCGGCCACGACATGTTGCTGAAGCAGATCTTGGAGGCGATTGCCCGGATCAGCGGCCGCAAGCCACCCAAGATTTGCATTCCCCACAACGCGATCCTGCCCCTCGCCTATGCCGCCGAATGGTGGGCCAGGCGCGGCGGGGCCGAGCCTTTCGTCACCGTCGACGGCGTTCGCCTCGCGAAGAAGCGGATGTTCTTCTCCTCCGCCAAGGCCATGGCCGAACTCGGTTACCAAGCCCGCCCGGCGGAGGCGGCCTTGGTCGACGCCATCGACTGGTTTCGCCGGAACGGTTATTTGCCTTGACGGCACTTGCTTGGCCGCAACCGTGGTAAGCTCCGGGCTCGGCGTGGGGACCGGGGGTGAGGGTTGGCATCGCTGGAAGGAAGATGACCCATGCAATCCATGACCGGCCGTGAGCGCGTCCTGGCCGCCCTGAATCACCAAGAACCAGACCGCGCACCGATCGACTTCGGCGGCTGCAGCGCCGCCAACATTTATTTCACCGCCTATGAAAAGCTGAAAGATCACCTGGGGCTCGATCTCGAAACGGTGATCGGGCGGCGAATGACACGCACCGCCGTCATCGACGAGACCGTATTGCGGCGCTTCGACGTGGATACGCGCGTTCTGACCTTGGGCGGTTTCGAGGGGGCTGGCCATCAACGCGAGATCGACGACGACAACTATCTCGATGAAATGGGGGCGGCCTGGCACAAAGTCGGTGACGGGCCCTACTTGAACGTCAACGGCCCTTTCTATGATGGGCGCCCGAGCATCGAGGATCTCGATGCCTATAGCTGGCCCGACCCGGACGATCCCGGATACGTCCGAGGACTGGGGGAGAGGGCGCGTGCCCTGAGAGAAGATACCGATTGCGCCATCGTCTTGAACCTCCCTGCCGGGGTCGTTCATATGGGCCAATGGCTGCGCGGTTTCGACACCTGGCTTAAGGACCTCTACAAGAACCGCGAATTCGTCTGCAGATTGATGGACCTCTCCGCCGACTGGTGGTCCAGGCTCGCCGAAAGCGCCCTCGACGAAGCCGGCGAATATGTCGATGTGGTCAATATGAGCGACGATTTGGGGACTCAGGAAGCGGCGCTTCTGGACCCGAAAATTTATCGCGAGCTGATCAAGCCGCGGCACCGGCGGATGGTCGACGCGGTCAAGACGCGCACCGATGCCAAGGTCTTGCTGCACAGCTGTGGTGCCGTCAGGGCGCTGATGGACGACTTCATCGATGCTGGCATCGATGCCATCAACCCGGTCCAGGTCGGTGCCCGGGGCATGGAGCCGAACGACCTGAAGGCCGAGTTCGGTGACCGTATCACGTTCTGGGGCGGCATCGACACGCAGCGGATTCTACCGTTCGGCACGCCGGAAGAGGTTCGGGCCGAAACCCGCCGAATCATCGACATTCTCGGACCGGGTGGCGGCTTCGTCCTCAACAGCGTTCACAACATCCAGGCCGAGGTGCCGCCGGAAAACGTCGTCGCCATGTTCGACGAGGCGCGGTCCTATCGTCGGAACGGAGGCGGCGCCGATTGATGAGCGCGCCGTTCCGGCACGAGGGCGGACCGGAAACGACAGCCATCTCCACGGCGTGACGAGGAGAGCCCTGGACCAGGCGTGATCGCTGCCCCATATTGGGGGTAAGGTGGTCGCCTGGTGGCGACGGCTAGTGTTTGCCGCCAAACCCCGTGGCCCGAGTTCTTTTGCTTCTTGCAGTGAGACAACTTCATGCCCGTGCCCTTGCGTCAACAGGTCCGCGTTGGCGGCTATATCCTCAAGCAGCGTTTCACGGCGCGTCGGCGCTATCCCCTGGTGCTGATGCTGGAGCCGCTCTTCCGTTGCAATCTGGCCTGCGCCGGCTGCGGCAAGATCGACTATCCCGCCAAGGTTCTGAATCAGCGGTTGAGTGTCGAGGAGTCTTTGGCGGCGGCCCGCGAATGTGGCGCTCCGGTGGTCTCGATCGCCGGCGGCGAGCCCTTGCTGCACCGCGAGATCGGCGAAATGGTCCGCGGCCTGGTGGCGGACAAGCGCTTCGTCTACCTCTGCACCAATGCGTTGTTGGTCGAGAAGAAGCTCGACCTCTTCGAGCCGAGCCCCTACCTCACTTTCTCGATCCACCTCGATGGCTTGGAGGCGCATCACGACCGGGCGGTCAGCCAGGAGGGGGTGTTCGAGCGTGCCGTCGCCGCGATCCGGCTCATTCGCGACAAGGGTTTTCGGGTCAATGCCGCCACCACCGTCTTCGATGGCGTGCCGGCCGACGACCTTGCCGATTTTCTCGACTTCGCCACCGACCTCGGTGTCGAGGGGATCACCATATCGCCAGGCTACTCCTACGAGCGCGCCCCTGACCGCGATCATTTTCTGCGCCGGCGCGGCGCCAAGGAGCTGTTTCGCGAGGTCTTCCGGCGCCCGGGGGCCAAGCGTTGGCGGCTCAGCCAATCCAGCCTTTTCCTCGATTTCCTGGCGGGCAACCAGAGCTATCGCTGCACGCCCTGGGGCAATCCGACGCGCAATGTCTTCGGCTGGCAACGGCCCTGCTATCTCTTGAACGAGGGGTACGTGGCGTCCTTCGCCGAGCTGATGGATGAGACCGAGTGGGACCTCTACGGCACAGGCAACTACGAGAAATGCGCCGACTGCATGGTCCATTGCGGCTACGAGGCGACGGCCGTCAACGATACGCTCCGCCATCCCTTGAAGGCGCTTCGGGTAGCCGTGCGTGGGGTGCGGACCGAGGGGCCGATGGCGCCCGAGATCTCGCTCGAGGGCCAACGCCCGGCCGAGTACGTCTTCGAGGACCTGGTCGCCGGCGCGGTCGCGGAACTAGAGCGTTTATCGATCTGACGGAATCGAAAGGGATTCCTGTTTTTGTTGGATTGTGATTCCCTTAAGGCATTGGATCGGCTTGCCTTGAGGTATGTGATGACACGTCCCTATTCGATTGATCTCCGCGAGCGCGTGC
>PVBE012353812.1_pt1 | contig 12406 bp, 13 predicted proteins | sample 1631181 | NCBI WGS metagenome assembly PVBE01 (sample SAMN08397723, study PRJNA350692) | Marine metagenome, whole genome shotgun sequencing project. | isolation source: water | place: Pacific Ocean | collected 2012-04 | reverse complement strand
TATTCTCCGCCTTGAAAACACGAGGCTTGGGATTAAATGCATTTAGAAAAGCCATGGTCAGAATGTCTGAAATAGAAATCCATGACTATATTCTAGCTCTCTTCAAAACAAGTATACCGCGAAAAGCGTTGATAGGATTGGTTCTATGAAAAGAGTTAGGTAATGTGGTCAGCCCCTATCAGGCAGTAACTTACTCAACACTATTTAAGCAATTTTTATTGTTATCCTTCTTGATCAGTGGAGAGAACTTACATACAATAGTCTTCTATAAGAATAAAAGGCGACACCACGCCAAGGGGAAGTAATATATGTCCTTCGTGACAACCAAGCGCCTCACCAATGAGGGCGCAAAAAAAATGATGGCGGCAGCAATCTCCAAAGCCGAAGAAATTGGCATACCAGCCACTGTCGCTATCGTCGATGCCGGTGGCCATATGTTGTTGCTGGAGCGGATGGAGGGTGGCCGCTTTCACACCGTTCATTCATCAACTACCAAAGCGGTAACGGCTTCGTCCAACCGTCGCCCTACCACGACCAGAGGCGCCCAAGGCCAGGACTTGGATACCTTGCATGCTATCGGTTTGTCTTTGGCGGCGGGACCGGGAAGATGGACGGCCATGGAAGGCGGATTTCCGATTTTCGTCGATGGTGAATGCCTCGGCGGCATTGGGGTCAGTGGCGGAGACTGGCAACAGGACCAGGATATTGCCCAGGCCGCTGTTGACGCCGTGGGCGCCAGCTACGGAGATTGATTTTAGGGAATTTCCATTCACTCAATTAAAAAGCCTAACACTAGGGAGAAGAAAATGAAGAAACTCAATTATGTATTTATTGGAGTTGCCGCAGCAGCCCTTTTAATGGCGGGTCAGGCCAGAGCGGAATGGCCGGAAAAATCCATCGAATTTATCATTCCTTTCGGCGCCGGCGGCGGCGCTGATATCGAAGGCCGCCTCATTGCCAAGGCTATGAGCAAGGAATTGGGTCAGCCGGTGGTTCCGGTCAATAAACCTGGCGGCGGCGGCGCCATTACTTACACTTACGTTAAAAATTCAAAACCCGACGGCTACACCGTCGCCTGGAATTCAACATCGATCCTGACCACTACCAATATCGGAAATGTACCTTTTGACTACACGGCGCTGGACAATATCGGACAGGTAGCGCAACAACCGGTTCCGTTCGTGGTCAGTAAAAAAGCCCGCTGGAACAGCCTCAAAGATTTCATGGACGAATGCAAGGCAAAGCCAAATACGCTGAAGGTTGCCTTTGCCGGTTTCGGCAGCGCCACCCACCTGACCGGCGTTGCATTAACTAACCTCTCCGGTTGCAAGGCCATAATGCTACCGGTCAAAGGCCCCGATCGCCGGAAAATGATACTGAGTGGTGAAACCGATGCGGCAGTGGATATTTTCTTCGTACCTCTGAAATTTGTCAAAGCGGGTAAGATGAAATTTCTTGCCATTTCCAGCGGTAAACGCAATCCGGCGACGCCGGATGTCCCGACGGCAAAAGAACTTGGCTACGATATGGAATTCGATTTATTCCGCGGCCTTTCCGTTGCCAAAGGCACGCCGCAAGCCATCAAAGACAAATTGGAAGCGGCCATGATCAAGGCGGCCAACTCCAAAGCCTTTAAAAAGCGCATGAAAAAGCTCAAACTGACTTTGGCGCCCATGGGGCAAAAAGAATTCGGCGCGAAATTAGCTAAAGCCAATGCCAATATCGTATCTATGATGAAGAAGGCCGGGTTATACAAAGTTAAAGCAAAAAAATAGCCGGTAGTATAAGTAACTGTATCGGATGTCCCGCCTTTAATCGAGGCGGGACATCTAATATGAGAGAGAACAAAATACGGCTATGAGCGATATGCGAACCCGAAATCTCGTCGCCGCGATCCTTTTGCTCGCCCTTTGTGCCGGTTACGCCTACTTGACGGCTAATCTACCCGTCCGGGCCATCCAAAACTCGACACAACCATCGTTTTTTCCTTGGGTGATAACGATCATTATGACGGTCCTGTCTTTGTCCCTGCTGATCCAAGGCATTTGGAACATCGGTAGCCGCAAGAATAAAAAGGAGAGTGATTTTCCTTTAAAGCGCAGCCTCCGGGGTCTGTTTGTATTCGTCGTCTATTTTGCACTGCTGCCTTATCTGGGTTTTTTTATTGCCAATATTCCCTTTTTCGCCGCCCTGATGGTTCTCTACGGTGAGCGGCGGCCGGTATGGATCGGCGGCGGCTCGGTCATAATTACGACAGTCATATTTTTTCTGTTCCGCGAGGCGTTTAAAATTCGATTGCCGGCCGGTTTGCTGGATGGAATCATCTGATGAATCCTGACATTATCGACGGTTTCGCCCAGGCCACTCAGTATCAAACAGTATTCGCGACTGCGGCCGGTTGCTTTACCGGTCTGGTCGTCGGCATGATCCCCGGTCTAACCATCTCCACCGGCATTATCATCGTTTTGCCGCTGACTTTTGTATTGCCGCCGGACGTCTCCATCGCCTTGCTACTAGGGCTATATGTCAGCGGCATGACCGGTGGCAGTTTTTCAGCCATTTTGTTAAATATTCCCGGTACGCCCTCGGCGTCAGCAACAGCGATGGACGGTCACCCCATGGCGGCCGGAGGCGACGCCGGACGTGCCCTCGGCATCGCTATAACCGCCAGTTTCATTGGCGGTCTAGTAAGTTTCTTATGCCTCTATTTTATTGCGCCGATTCTGGCCGATATCGCCCTCATATTCCAATCCCCCGACTTGTTTAGCCTGCTGTTTTTTGGGCTGACCATAATTTGCAGCTTTGCCGCTAAATCGCTGGTCAAAGGACTGTTGTCGGCAGCAATCGGCCTCATGATTGTCACCATCGGCCAAGACCCCATGGTTGGAACCGCCCGTTTTACTTTCGGTCAGGTCAATTTGATCTCCGGCATTCACTTTTTAACGGCCTTGATCGGCTTGTTCGCCATCCCTCAATTGGTCGACAATTTTAATGACAAACTAAAATCCGCAGCCGATTCCCATCCGGCAAAAGGAATTACGTGCGTGCTTCCCAGATTGTCCGATCTCAAGGCCATTAAATTACCTGTATCGATCGGTGCGCTGATTGGCTCTTTTCTCGGAATTTTACCGGGAGCCGGCGGGCCTATTGCCGCCTTTATCAGCTACGATTACGCCAAAAAATTAAGCCGCCAACCAGAAGAATTCGGGAAGGGTTCGCCCCAGGGAATCGCCGCGCCTGAAGCCGCCAACAATGCGGTTACCGGCGGCGCATTAATTCCGATGATGACATTGGGCATCCCGGGCGATCCCGTGACCGCCATTCTGATCGGCGCTCTTTTAATTCATGGCCTGGCGCCTGGACCTCTTTTGTTTATCGAGCGCGGCGACTTCGCTTATGGCATCATTTTTTCGTTTTTCTGGGCTAATATTTTCAACATTATTATTGCCTTTATCGGTCTGCGTTATTTGGTAAAGGTTTTGACCATACCCAGAACCTTCTTGATGCCGACGATTGCCATCCTGTGCGTTATCGGCAGCTATGCACTCCGCAATAACTTTTCCGACGTCTATGTCATGTTCGGCTTCGGGCTTTTAGGCCTGACCATGCGTTGGCTGAGCATGCCCGTTGTGCCCTTGTTGCTGGCTTTGGTTCTTGGCCGGCAATTAGAGGAACATCTCAGAGTGACCCTGATAAGTGCCAAAAACGACCTCACCATATTTTTTACTTCGCCTTTCAGTTTATTCTTTTTGTGCTTGGCGGCCGCTTCCGTGGTTTGGTCGTTATATGCGGAAAGGAAATCGAAACTCAAAGAAAAACAAATGGAGACAAAATCATGAGCAATGAACCTGTTCGCGTCGCATCACTGGGCATGGGCTGGTGGTCCGACGTGCTGGCAGAAGCCGTATCATGTGCTGAGGGTATCGAAATTGCCGCCTGTTTCACTCGCTCCAAGGACAAGCGCAACACCTTCGCCAAAAAATTTGGCTGCCGTCCGGCTGCTAGCTACGAGGAAAGTCTGGCCGACGATTCAATCCAGGGTATTATCAACACCACGCCCAACAACATCCACCTTGAAACCACCCGTCAGGCCGCGGAAGCGGGCAAGCATGTCTTTCTCGACAAGCCCATTGCCAATACCGTTCACGAAGGACAGGAGATTACGAAAATCTGCCGCGACGCGGGCGTTAAGCTCGCCATTGGCTTTCAACGTCGCCGCGAACTGCACTTCCGATGGGTCAAGGAGCAGATCGACAAGGGTGAGTTCGGTATACTGGTCCAAGCGGAAGCCAACATCAGCCGCGACCGGTTGGGCAAATTCGACACCGGCCACTGGCGCTATACGGCCGATGGTATGCCGGGCGGTGTTATGCTCCAAATTGGCACCCATTATGTGGATGTACTGGAAGTTTGTCTGGGCCGAGTGGAAAGCGTTTCAGCCATGCTGTCTCAACTGGTGTTGCCGGGCGATAACCCGGATGTGGCCGGCTTGGTAATGGAGCATGAAAATGGCGCCGTTTCGACATTGAACGCGGGCTATGCTTCGGCGGGTGAAAACTACGTGATGAACATTTACGGTAAGGAAGCCTCAGCCCTTTATACCCTTCACAGCGGTATGTGGTATTTGAAACGGGGCGAAGACAAACCCACTCACATGCCGTTTGAGAGCAACGACACGATTGCCGAGGAAATGGTGGAATTCGGCGAATGCATTCGCACCGGCAAAGACCCCGAGGTCACCGGCGAATGGGCGACCCGCTCCCTGGCTGTTATCCGCGCCGGTTTGATTTCCGCCGAAGAAGGCCGGGTTGTGACGATCCAGGAAATCCTGGAACACCAACAATAGTCAAATTAATTCTTTAAACTTAAAACTTTTGGTTGTCATTAGGGGGGCAAGTCGGTTTTATCCCCCTATGATTGAAACCGAGAGAAAAATATCGGGCAATATGTTCGATAGTCAGCCGCTGAAGGGCCAGCATGCGCTTGTCACCGGCGGATCACGCGGCATCGGCGCCGCCATCTCCAACGATCTAGCGCGGCTCGGCGCCGACATCAGCCTCTTGGCGCGCAATGCCGGTACGCTGAATACCCAAGCGGAATATTTGACCTCGGAATTCGGCGTTAATGTTGCTGTCGCTAGTGCGGATATGGCCAAGGAAGAAGATGTCCAGTCGGCCTTTGCCGCCGTAACCGAGGAACTCGGATCGGTTTCAATACTAATCAACAATGCCGGTATTGCTCCCAGCGCCCCCTTCCATAAAATGGATATGAAATTGTGGGAAAACACCATTGGCCTCAACCTGACCGGCACATTTTTGTGCTGCAAGGAAGTCTTCGGCCCGATGCGTGACGCTGGGTATGGACGTATCGTCAACATCGCCTCGACCGTGGGCCTGACATCCTATCCCTACATCGCCGCCTACACGGCTTCCAAGCACGGTGTCGTCGGCTTGACCCGCGCCTTGGCTATGGAAGGGGCGCGTAAAGGCATCACCGTCAACGCCATCTGCCCGGGTTATACGGATACGGACCTGGTATCCGGGGCCATCGATAACATTGTGGGTAAAACCGGAATGGATGCAGGCGATGTCAAATCTGAACTGGCGTCACATAATCCGATGGCGCGCCTGGTGACACCTGAAGAAGTCGCTGAAACCACGGCCTGGCTGTGCCTGCCGTCCTCCGCTTCCATCACCGGCCAGTCTATCGTGGTTGCCGGCGGCGCGGTTATGAACTGATTTTATTAAGGATTTTTTTATGCCCGATACAACATTTCTTGACTGGCCGTTTTTGGAAGATTCACATCGCTCCATGGCGCGTGAATTATGGGACTGGTCGATCGCCGAGATCGCGCCTCTGGCCCATGAAGAGCCCGAAGATGATGAGACGCTAGACACCCTGGCAAGACAGTTTGTCAGCAAGTTGGGTGATGCCGGCTGGCTACAATATTGTGTGCCGGCGGCCTATGGCGGCAAATTGGAAAAGCTGGACGTGCGCAGCTTGGCCATCGCCCGATCGACCCTGTCGTACCATTCCGGTTTGGCCGATTTTTGCTTCGCCATGCAGGGTCTCGGCAGCGCTTCCATCACCATTGCCGGATCGGAAAAACTGAAACAGAAATATTTGCCTGACGTCGGCGCCGGTAAAAGGGTCGCCGCCTTTGCGCTCTCAGAACCCAGTGGCGGGTCCGATGTGGCGGCCATGAAGACCGAAGCCACTAAAGACGGCAATGATTATATTTTGAACGGCGAGAAGACCTGGATTTCCAATGCCGGTCTCGCCCATCAATATGTGGTATTCGCCCGTACCGGAGAAGAGCCAGGCGCCAGAGGACTATCAGCCTTTGTGGTTGATGCCGAGACGCCGGGCCTGACGGTCAGCGAACGTATCCCAGTCATAGCGCCGCATCCGCTGGGCTCGTTGACCTTTGAAGATTGCCGCGTGCCAGCCAGCCAGATGCTTGGGGATCCGGGTGACGGCTTTAAAGTGGCCATGGCGACACTGGATATATTCCGTACTACGGTAGGTTCCGCTGCTTTGGGTTTCGCCCGGCGCGCCCTGGACGAAGCGGTGGCGCGATCAAAGGAACGGCAGGCCTTCGGACAGTACATTTCCGAATTTCAGCTGATCCAACAGAAGATCGCCAACATGGCCGTGCGGATCGATAATTCGGCCCTGCTGATTTTCCGTTCCGCCTGGGTCAAAGACACCCAGGACGCCCGGGTTACGCGAGAATCTTCCATGGCCAAACTTTACGCCACCGACGCCGCTCAGGAAGTCATCGACGACGCGGTGCAAATATTTGGCGGCCGTGGTGTTGTCCGGGGTGTACCGGTGGAAGAACTCTACCGCGAAATCCGCGCGCTTAGGATTTATGAAGGCACCAGCGAAGTCCAGAAACTGGTCATCGCCGGCCAGGTGCTGCGGGAAAATTAATCCAAAAATAGGATGACAGAGTTGCTTATCCTTTAGTTGCGAACAGCGTGGGATTGCGGCTTGTTGGCGGCCAGCAACTCGGCTTGCCGTTCATTTTCCTGTTCGGCTAGGCGAAAGGCCTGGTCCTTGCCGCTGAGATATTGATCCGGCCAATGTTGAGCGCCAAATCCGTATCGGGCGGAAGCATGCAGGGTGAAAAACGGGTCGGCGAGATGCGGCCTGGCCAACGCCACGAGATCCGCTCGGCCAGCCGCCAATATTGTATTAGCCTGATCGGCGCTCGTGATGTTGCCGACGGCAATGGTCGGCACGCTGGCTTCCAACCTCACCTGTTCACTCAAATGAACCTGAAACATACGGCCGTAAACGGGCTGGGCATCCGGTGTCGTCTGACCGGCTGAGACGTTGATGATATCCACTCCTACTTCGTAAAACATTCTAGCGACAATGACGGCGTCATCACCGGTAACACCTCCGTCGCCAACCCAATCGGTCGCCGAAATCCGGACTGAGATCGGCTTACGAGCAGGCCAAACATCCCTGACAGCTGATAAAACTTCCAATGGAAAGCGCATGCTATTTTCTAGGCTGCCGCCGTATTCATCGGTGCGGATATTGCTCACCGGCGAAATAAAGGAAGATAAGAGATAGCCATGGGCCGCGTGTATTTCGATCATATCGAACCCTGCCTCGTCGGCCATTTTGGCCGCAGCGACGAAATCGTCCCGCACTTTATCCATGTCGGCACGGTCCATTTCCTTGGGCTCCTGAGAAGCTTGGTTGAAGGGCAACGGTGACGGGGCCAGAACCTGCCAGGCATCTTGGTCGAGCGGCGCGCCGGCGTCATCCCAGGCCAATTTACAAGATGCCTTGCGGCCGGCATGGGCCAACTGCATGCAGATTTTCGCCGGTCCATTGGCGTGAACGAATTCGACGATCCGCTGCCAAGCCGGCACATGCTCCGCCTTATACATACCGGCGCAGCCGTATGATATCCGCCCCTCGGGCGATACATCGGTCATTTCCGTAAAGACCAAACCGGCACCGCCCTTGGCAAAACCACCGAGATGGACCAAATGCCAATCGTTCGGCGTTCCATCCTCCGCCGAATATTGACACATGGGCGCCACGACGATCCGGTTATCAACAACCATTTCGCCAATTCGAAACGGCGTAAACATTGGCGGCGGCGGGTTGTCCTCCGGCAGATCGAATCCTTGCGCCTTGTTCACCAAGCGGACGTACCAGCGATCCACATCGGCCCCGTATGCCGGATCGCGTAAAGCCAAATTTTCGTAAGTGACGGATTTACTGCGACTGAGAAAATTGAAGACGTATTGCGGCGGCTCGAACACATTGTAGCGGCGGGCATTCTCGTACCAGCTCAAACTGGTTAACGCGCTGTATTGCAGGCGCGACACCTCGTCCATCCGTTTGGCTTCATATTCCAGGTAGGCATTTTCAATACTGTCGGCGGTGAGTAAAGAATCGCTAAGCGCAATGGCGTCCTCCATGGCGATCTTGGTGCCGGAGCCGATGGAAAACTGGGCGGTGTGAACGGCGTCACCCAAGAGAACAACATTTTCGTGGTGCCAGCTTTCCGCCGTGACCACAGGAAAATTCCGCCATATGGATTTGTTGGAAATCAATCTATGACCGTCCAACTCTTCGGCATATAAATCTTCAAAATAAGCCAGCGTGTCAGCTTCGGATGCCTTATCCAGCCCGGCCCGCCGCCAGGTATCCTCATGGGTTTCAAGTATCCAGGTCGAGGCAGCTTTACCGACTCCCTGGCCATATTGATAAGCGTGATTATAGAACCAGCCATGCTCGTTCTCTTTAAAGATGAAGGTAAAAGCGTCGAACCTCTGGGTCGCCCCCAGCCAGACGAACTTGGTCTTTCGGTAGTCGATATGGGGATTGAGATGCTTCTTCAAAGATTCACGAACAATGCTGTTGACCCCGTCGGCGCCCAGAACCACATCGGCATCACGGTAATCGTCGAGATGTGCCACCACCGTCTCAAACTCGAATTTAACACCGAGTTCCCGACAACGTTTTTGGAAAATTTCCAGCAAGGTAATCCGGGCCATGCCGGCAAAACCGTGCCCTCCCGACCGAATATTTTGCCCCTTGTAACGCACCTCTATTTCATTCCAATAGGCGAACTGATTAGTGATTTCCTGATAGGTCTCACTATCCTGACCCAAAAAGTTTTCCAGGGTTTCATCAGAGAAAACGACGCCGAATCCAAACGTATCATCGGCACGGTTCTGTTCGTAGACGATGATATCGTTAAGTGGGTTCGCTTTCTTCATCAACAGAGCGAAATACAGACCGCCGGGACCAGCGCCGATGATGTTGATTTTTAAAGGTTGGTTCAATTTTTCCTCCGATTTACGCTTTACACATTACTATTATTAAAATAAATACCGTCCTACCAACACATATTCCCAATTTATATTAATTGACTCCCGGATGCTGAGCTTCGTCAGTATTTCCTCGAATTTGGAGCCCGAACTTTGGAACAGATTAACGCCAAACGCCCAATGCAGGCCTTTATAAATCCACCAACCCCATCTGCTGGTGATCCGGTGCTGCGTATTTGCACCAATGACCGGGACGAAATGGGCGGACCTGTCTGCGGCAAAAGAGGCGGCGCCGAGATTAAGGTTGAATTGGAAAAAGGCATCGAAGAACGGGGAATCGATATCACCATTAGCACCATCAACTGCATGGGTTATTGCAGTCGCGGCCCGGCTCTTATGCTTGATCCCGGTACTTCTTTTATTTTCCAGGCCGGACCCGAAGATGTCCCGGAAATTCTGGACATCGCTGAAAAACTTGCCGCCGATACCAAGGCCTTGGATCCCTAGTAGTCATATAAATTATTCAAGCAGCCTTTTGCTCGGGTTTTATGCGTTTATTTATTGAAAATTGCGCCCGCTGCCTAGTTCAAAAAGGTTGCCTCAATTCTTTAAAGCGATATTTAGTAATCCAGACAATATGATACCGATGGTGATAAACCGTGTGCTTTCCTTTACCGCCGCATCGATATCCCCCTGCTCAACCCATTTGTGAAATTCGTCCCGTCTGTCGCGGAACTCGATATAGGGAGCAAGGTCATCGTCACCTTCCATCAGCCAGGCCGCCACCGGTTCGATCAACACAAGGCTTCTTAGCTGTGACTGATTGTCCATTGCCGTGCGCAGAGAAACGACGCCGCCAAAAGAGTGGCCAACCAAATGGACTGGATCGCCGATCTGGTCAATCATTTCTGATACAAGCTTGGCTTCTTCGGCGATGAGGGTCTCGTGGCCTTTGGTCCAAAGATCAGTATCACCATATCCGTAGAGATCCTGGGCTCAGACCTGATAATCGTTTTCCAATAATTCCCGGAGAATTTGCCACTGCAATAGCGAACTGGAAGAACAATGAAGCGGGGGGACTGGGTCACCCGAGCCTGACACGTGGTAATTTACTTTCACATCCCCAATTTTCAGCGCTGGCATTTCAACGACGATGCAAAATAGTTAAAGAAATAATTTCAAAATCTGCAAAAAAATTGGCCCGACAGTATTTTCGGTATCGGGCCTATAATTACAAAATTCTTATTATATTATTCGACAATGCTAAGGTTGGATGCTGCAAGTTTCCCATTACGGCCTGGCACCAACTCATATTCGACTTTTTGCCCTTCGTCGAGGCTCACCAATCCGGATTGTTCAACCGCCGAGATATGGACGAATGCGTCGCCTGAACCGTCCTCCGGCATGATGAAACCATAGCCTTTTTGAAGGTTAAACCATTTTACTGTGCCTGTTGGCATTTTATGCTCTCCCTAGAGATAATCGTTAATCAACCCCCGGCCTAAACCGGCTATTTAACCAATCCAACAATTCAAACGAAACGCCTATACTTCGGAAATAAAAGTGGCCCCCGCGGAAACACCGGATAAGATTGGTATTGATTTACAACGGTTTGGGGGAAAGTACAACCAAGAAAGATATTTCTTTCGGGCATGTTTTGATAAGGAATTCAACAGGTAATAACCTTTTACTCGCCGAAATTTATTGTCGAATACTAGATTTCCAATTTTATTCCATCATCTCGCAGCCAAATATAGACGGCTGGAATTACCAGAAGTTTCAGAACAGTTGAAGAAGCAAGCCCAAACAACAGTGACCATCGGATACCAGTGGCTAAAGCTGGCCTTCAGAAAATTCAACCCGACAAAAACGGTAAAGAACAACCAGTAGGGGCTGTGGAAATGGGAAAGAGCAACGCTGGCCAAAATAAAGGTGCTAGCAATCTCTAAAATCAAACGGTCTATGGTGATATTCATTATATTTTTCTCCTGGTTACTTTATTAATTCACAAAATTTTAAATACAGAAATTCGATCAGTTTGCGGACGTCGGAACGGGTAACGGAATAGTAAACTGTCTGTCCGTCCCGTTTTGTTTCCATCAGACCGTCTTTACGCAGCAATGCCAGTTGCTGCGATGCCGCGGCATTCCTCATTTCCAGTGACCGGCGACCCACAATGGCTGTGATTTAGCGGATTATCAGACTTCTACTTTACCATTGTTGAGCACCACCACATCCCTTTCCACCGAACGGGCACGGTAGGAGATAATGTTACCGTCCCGCCACATTTCAGTGCGTACGGTCTCGCCTGGGAAAAATGGCGCGGAAAACCTGACCTGCTGGGATTTAAACTTCGTCACATCGTAATCGCAGTATGTCTTCAAGACGGCATGAGCGGCAACGCCAAAGGTACATAGACCGTGCAGGATCGGTTTGTCGAAACCGGCCCGGGCGGCAAATACGGGTTCGGCATGGAGCGGATTGTAATCGCCGCTCAGACGGTAAATCAGAGCGGCCTGGGGCAAAGTTTGAATATCGCAGATTTCTTCCGGTTCGCTCTCGGGCAGTTTATGGACCGGCGGTGTCGGCGCCGGTCCCGGCTCACCGCCGAACCCGCCATTGCCCCGCAGAAATATCGCGTCTACAGAAGTGGCGCATAGGTCGCCGGTATCAATATTAAACAACTTTTTTTCCCGAAACAGAATGGCGCCCTTGCCTTCACCCTTGTCTAGAATATCAAGAATTTTGGTCTCACAGCGAACACCACCCTCCGGCGGCACCTTATTGTGAATAACAAGACTTTGCTCGCCATGAACCAGCTTGTTGAAATCGATACTGCTCAATTCCGGAATATCCTGGATGCCGACTTTATCGAATCCCAACACCACCGGCATCGTCGGTAAGGCCTTCAAGTTTTTTTCATATACGAAATCCAGTTGCTGCTCGTTCAAGGGATCAGCGCCAAACCCGAGCCCCAAGGCATAAAGAATCGTGTCCTTTGCCTTATAGCGGGTTTCGAACTCCGGGAATTTATAATTCATGATGGTTTCGTAATCGAGGCCCATGAGACTATAGCTCCTGATCGTAAATTAAGTTATATA
>PVBE011787089.1_pt1 | contig 12406 bp, 11 predicted proteins | sample 1631181 | NCBI WGS metagenome assembly PVBE01 (sample SAMN08397723, study PRJNA350692) | Marine metagenome, whole genome shotgun sequencing project. | isolation source: water | place: Pacific Ocean | collected 2012-04 | reverse complement strand
CTCCAGGCAGCTCGAGGCTTCGGCAGGCACAGCTGCGCGCGCGCGGGAAGCGCGCCGCGGGCGCTGTGAGTAGTAGCGCGACAGCGCAAGCAGACGCACGCGCTCGGCGGCCTGAAGCGGCGTCTCCCCCTCCTCGATGCGCCCCCCCGGGGCGTTGATCTTCCCCATTCCGAGGCCGCGCTTCTTGCGGATGAACAGGCCCCGTTCCCCATCGATCACGAAGAGCAGAGTGGCCCGCATGCTGGGCGACCAACTCTCCCAGTCGATGTCCTCGAAGGCGCTCACCAGGAGTTGGGGCAGTCCGGATGGCTGATGTTGCGGCGTTCGGCGACCCATGGGTCGACGTAGCTGGTGTCCCTGTGGTGGGTGCCGGGAATCAGACGCCAGTCGTAGGCCTCGCGAACCATCAGGAAAGTCAGTTCGTGGCAGTAGCTGTCGTTGCCCACGACGACCGTGGACTCGATGCCTTCCGGGACTTCGCGGCTGTAGGTGATCACCGAGTTGTCGTAGCAGAAGTTGTTGATCTGCTGCCCGTAGGTGGGGATGCCTCGCGTGATCATCGTCGATTCCGAGACGTACATCGTGACCGGGGTCGGGCTGTTGCAGTTGTTCATCAAGAGGAAGATGTCCAACCAGAGCTCGGCATCGGACATGTTCCCGCCCTGGTCCGGCACCTGCGACCCGGAGGCCAGTCCGACGAAGAGGGCGAGAGCCCCGACGCTGGTGAGATTTCGCTTGATCACGAGAGACTCCTTCTGAGCCCGCACGCTACCTCAGAAACAGACCAGCGGAGCCTCTCCAGCCGAGCTCGCTCCGCGATCACGCTTGCATCGCGGCTCCACGGCGGCACCACTGGACGACGAGCGGGGCTCGGACGGCACATGCGCCGGAGCGTTCGGTCAGTCCTCGCGAAGAACCAGCCAACCCGCAACGAGCAGGAGAGGCACCGGGAACCAGTAGAGCTGAAACAGCGGGTTCGAGGTAGGCCACCAGCGGGTGTACCGGCCCTTGAGGGTGAGAGCCATCGGGTGCTGCTCTCCGTCCACGACCTCCAGGCCTTCGACCACGCCCTCGAAGGTCGTGAGGCGGGCCTCATCACCCGGGTCAGCCCAGGCCCTGCACAGAAGTCCGACGTCGGAGTAGGTCGTGTAGAAGACGCTGGCCGACACGGGATCACCCAGTGCGTCGCCTTCGACCCGCCAGAGGTAGGCCTCCCGATTGTCCAGGCTGAGCCAGCGAACCGTCTCGGAGGCCTTCACCTCGAGGGGAAGCTCCGTCACCACCTGGGTGACCGTCTCCTCCGTGCCGGTCACGACGCGAACCTTGCCTCCCCGCAAGCGGACCGTCGCGTAGTCCTGGAAGTTCTCCACCGCCCGCATGGACTTGTCGGGGGACAGCACCTCCAGGGCATCGCCGACGCTGGCGTGGCACTCGGCGATCGCCTCGTCCCGCTCCACGTCCATCACGTAGAGCTTGGCCAACCTGGAGTTGAAGGGCCCCTCTCCCGCCAACCGCGTGCGATCCAGGGCCTGGGCCTCCGTGTCCGTGAGGGCACGCCATCCCATCGGCAGCTCGATCGTGTAGCCCGCGTCGGCGAGCACGGTGCCGTAGCGGAGCTCCTCCCGCGGCAGCGGAGGGTCGTGGATCGTGAGGTAGCCAATGACATCGGTGACCACCATCTCCGCCACCCGAAGGTCCACCGAACTCACCGCGCCGAGCCAGACGCCGTGGCCTTCCACAGCGAAGAAGAGGGCGTGGCCAAAGAGATCGCGCTCCAGGAAGTTGTCCCTCACCTGGAAGTTCATGACCAGGGAGTTTCCGAGATCCGGGTGTTCGTAGCGCTGGAGCTCCCCGAAGCGAAACTCCAACTCCGTGTCCTCCAGGTCCAGACTGCCCAGTGCGATGTCCTCCGAGCTGACCTTCAGAGCCTCCACGTCAGGCTGCCACTCCGTCGCCGAGAAGAAGATCTGGGTGAAGCGGTAGTGGTCCACCATGCCCAGACGCACGTCCATCGACGCGTCGTTCTCGATCCAGGTCCAGGGGGAGACGAAGCCCTCAGGCGGCCGGGGAAGCATCACGTCGATGGGAACGCCGGGTACGCTCAACACCTCGTGGCGGTCCGGCTCCCAGTCCTCGGGGTACTCGGGCGGCTCCGGAAGTTGCACCTCCCAGGTCTCCAGGAAGGCGGTCTGAGCCTCCTCGTCCATGAGCCACCAGGGGGCCTGCTCCAAGTCCGCAACGACTGGTGGCGCAGCGGTGTCCTCCTGGGCAAGAGCGAGTGTGGCGATGAGCGCGAGCATGTCCTCTCCGACGCGCCGAAGCTTAACCGACGCGATGGAGACCGGGCGTGATCCCACTCCTCGGCGCCAGCGCTGCAGTCCGTGTGAAGGTGCTGAGTCCACAGGTGGGACCGGCGGAACCGTGTGTTCACGGCTCGGGGCGAGCGGGTGCTCAACTCTCACACCAAGGGGCCCGGTCGGTGGCCGTTCGGTGGCCCCCGGCTAGTCTTCTACGCCACAGGCTCCCGCGATGTGGTCGTAGACGTCTTCCCAACTGCCCGATCCGTCCATCGACACGAAGTTGATCTCGGCCCCATTGGCGTGAATGGTGCGCGGGTTGTCTCCCGTGGGTTCTTTCGCCACGTTGCCCAGGCGATCGACGGCGCGCGCGAAGCTCGCCAGATCCTCCAGAGCAGCCAGAGCCACCGTGCTGATGTCCGGCTTTTCGCCGCGAAGGGTCAACTGAGCACCCGGAACATCTCGGGTCTCTCCGTCGATCTCCCAGTTCGTGAAATCGCTTCCGCTGGCAAGGATCTCGATGTGGGGGTAGTCGCGCTCCGGAATCTCGACCCGCACCTCGATGCTGCTCTCCATGGGCATGTGAAAGGCACCGCGGAGCCAGCGCTCGTAGGCCTGTGCCCGTTTCTTGGCCAGGCTCTTGCAAGCGGGCTCGTCCTTGCACTCCGAAGGCCACGCGAAGCCGTAGATGCTCGCGCCCACGAGCGCCCCCTTGGGCATCAGCAGTTCGTCGGCGATGTCTGGGTAGTCAACCCAGTCTTCCTTGGTGGGAAAGGTCGTCTTCCCGTGTCTGAACGAGGCCAGGTTGCGGCCCGTCTTGCGGGCGACGTAGCACCAGATCGCCCCTTCGTGCTCTTTGATCTGGATGGTGCGACTGGTCTCCCAGACCGGCTCCTGGACCGTGACGCTCCAGCCCCTTCCCAGGAGCTCCTCCGGCGTCGCGGTGCTCTCGACCTCGATACGCACCGGCTTGGTGTCCACAGGCTCGACGATCGGGTCCTTGGGTTCCGGTTCGCCGGTGCAGGCAAAGAGAAGCATCAACATATGCGCGACCATACACTCCCAAGACAATGACCCCATGCTTCTGTTCTCGTCCGAACCGATTGAGTTGCGCGAGCCAGGCTGCAGCCTTGTGACCGGAGCAAAGCGGTGAAGAACTCGTCCTTCGTGGTGGGTCTGGTGGTCCTGACCGGTGTGGCCGTGGTGGCCGGAGGTCTGACCTTCCAGTTTCTCGTGCACACCACCGACATCGAGATCGCGCTCGAGGAGGCCCTGTTCGGGCATTCCGAGGAGACCGCAATCTTCGAGAAGGAGAGGAGCGAGGCCCGCCTTCGCGCCGAGGAAGCCGTCCTCGCCGAGGAAGTTCTCGCCGTCGAGTTGGTGGAAGCCGAAGAGGAAGCCTTCGTGAGCTTCGTGGGTTCCGATGGCCCGAGCCCCAACGTGGACGAGCAGATCCTGATGAAGGTCGCCGACTGGAGTCCCTGCAAGGGGATGCACGGACGGGTCAGCATCATGGCGCTGGTCACCACTGAAGATGCGCTCTCCGTGAACGTGATCAACAGCCAGAACCCCAGCCTGGCGGACTGTGCGACCGAGGTCATCACGAACACCTCCACCGGGGGTGCCCCCAGCGACTACTTCATGATGAGCGCCGAGGTGGAGTTCCATTGATCCTTCTGCTCGCCTGCGTGCCCCGAGCGCAGCTGGATCTCGTCTCTCAGCAGCTCGACCTCGCCACGGAGCAACTCGAGGCCACGAGCCTCCAGATCGACGCCCTGGAGGACCGAGCCCAGCAGCAGGACTGGATCGCCACCGCCGAGCAGCACGTCGCCTGGGTGGAGCGCGCCGAGCTCACGGCCCTGGGGCTGTCCTTCACCGTGGACGACGACCACTACACCTTGACCATGTACCAGGCCGGCCCTCGGGGAACCGTGAAGGCCGAGGTGCAACGCGAGTCCCACGAGGCGACCCTGACCGCGACCCAGTGGCTGGAGCGGGGGGTCCCCCGCTACGCCGAGTTCACCGAACGGGTCGCAGACACCGAGCGTGGAGCCCGCATCTGGCTGAGCGATGGCGACCGGGTCGTGGCGGTGGATGGCTACAGCACCCGGCACGGCAGCGGGGAGCTGCCGACGATCGATCCCGGGCCTCTCCCGGCCTGGGCCACCCAGCTGACCGGTCACACCCTGAAAGAGCTGGATGTTCTGTGCCAGCAGAGCGATGCCGACTGCACGCTCTCCCCGGTGAGCGGCCCCTAGAGACTCTCCGGAAGCGCTTCCTCCACCAGGCGAAAGAGGCCGAAGTCAAAGGGCCTGCCCGGCGCCTCCTCCACGCGCTCCAGGCGCTCGCGGCGCCCGCGCTTCTCCAGCTCCAGGGCCCGGTGGTGGCAGTAGGGCATGTTCCCGCGGCGACCGAGGAGCGTGTGCGCGGTCCAGCTGCAGCCGCCGCGGCACTCCTCGGCGTAGTAGCAGCTCTTGCAGAAGCCCCAGAGCTCCGAAGTGCCCCGCTCCCGCGCGAAAGAGAGGCGTCGGGACTGCCAGATCTCCGCCAGGGGACTCTCTCGGAGGTTGCCACCCACGTAGGGCTCGCTGGGGAGCGAGGGGCAGCCCTTCACGTCGCCGTTGCTCTCGATGCCCAGCACATGGCGGCCCGCCGCACAGCCGTGAAAGTGTTCCAGGCGGAGCTTGTGCTCCTCGGGACCGAAGTAGCCCAGGTTGTTGGCGGCGTTGATGGTGCAGCCCCGCTCCAACGCGCGGTCGGCGATGGCACCCAGGCGCGGCATCAGCTCCAGCATCTCGAAGGGCTGGAGCAGCCACTCCGGCCGATCCGCCGCGCGGCCCATGGGCCCGGTCAGCTGCACCTGCCAGGCCTGGATGTCGACGCCGAGCAGCGCCTCCAGGAGATCCTCCAGCTCCGGCAGGTTGAGCCGGTTGATCTGGGTGTTCGCGAAGGGCTGCATGCCGGCCTCGCCGATGTGGCGCAGCGCGTCCATGGCCGAGCGCCAGGAGCCGCGGACCGCCCGAAGGTGGTCGTGGGTGGACTCCAGTCCGTCCACGCTCACGCTGACGGCCTGGAGCCCCGCCTCGGCCGCCGCTTCGCAGCGCTCGCGGGTGAGGGCGCGGGCCCCGCTGGTCATGGTGACGCGAACGCCACGGCTGCTCAGCGCCTCGACGATGGCGAGCCAGTCCGGCGACAGGTAGGCCTCGCCGCCGATCACGGCGACTTCCTGGGCCCCCATGTCCCCAAGCTGCCGGGCCACATCCAGGGCCTCGTCCAGCGACAGCTCCTGCTCTCGCGGGCGACCCGCTCGGCTGCCGCAGTGCCGGCAGGCCAGGTCACACTTGAGGGTGAGCTCCCAGACTACGTAGCGGGGCAGGAAGGCACTGCTGACCTCGACGTGGCGAGGCCCCAGCTCACCGCTCACCGGCTGATGCAGTCGTCGTCGTCGGTGTCGACCAGGAGGTCGCAGTCGTTGTCCACGGCGTCGTCGCAGATCTCTTCGGCGTCCGGGTGGATCTCAGGGTCCTCGTCGTTGCAGTCGACGCCCTCGTCGTAGCCGTCGCCGTCGTTGTCCACCAGGCCGGTCTCGATGTCGCCGGTGTGCGGCTTGAGCCCGTCGGTGGGCGGCCCGTAGCAGGCCGCGAGGACCACGGATGCAGCACCCACGGACACGATGCCCACGGCGCGGCGAAGGAAGCTGCGGAGATCCCGACCGCAGTGGGGACAGCTCGCTTCGTTGGTACGGACGTGACACGCACAGGTCGGACAAGGCTTCATGTGTGCTCGCTCCTGCCCGGAGTGTACGACTACATCACCCGAGATGGGCTTCGCTACGCCAACGAACGCGGGCTGACATCCCTAGGGCGGCTCCTCCTCCGAGGGCGGCTCCTTCTTGGGCGGCGCCAGCCAGGGGTCCTCCTCCCCCTCCTCCTTTCGGGTCAGCACCGCTTCCAGACGGCCCAGCGCCTCGAACTCGCTCCACTGATCCAGCTCCACCAGCTGGACCACGCGCGGGTCCAGGCCGGCCCGATCCGCCAGCTCCTTGCGGCTCCAGCCGACCTTCTTCCGGCGCTGCTTGAAGTCCATGCGAAGCGCTACTGCTGCAGGTTCTCGACCGTGAACTCCATCTCTACGCGGTCGTCGGATTCCCACTCGCCGGTCTGCATCCACAGGTCGTTGGCGTAGACACCGTCCTCGGTCACCGTGAACATGAAGTCCACGGTGGCCTCCTGGTCGTCGGTGTCGCAGGCGGTGCCCTCGAACATCTTGCCGGAGACCGCCACGTCTACGCTGCGATCCTCGACGTCGAGCAGAGTGGTGAAGGTGATCTCGGCGCGGACCTCGTTCCCTTCGCACTCCTCGAAGTAGACGGTGCCCTTGTGGGCGCTGGGCTCCGCGATCGAAGGCGGCACGATCAGGGTGAAGTCCTCGACCGAGTTATTGGAGGTCTCGTCGTCGTACGGCCACCACTCGTCATCGCGAAGGAAGATGCTGCCCTTGACGACGATCTCGCGGTCCCAGGCCGTGATGCCGGCTTCGATGCCGCAGGTCCCGGACAGGAGCAGGTTCACCTCGACCTCACCGTCGGCGGGCACGGTTACAGGAGCGTCGTAGGCCCCCTTGTTGCCGCTGGTGCAGGCATGAACGCCGATGGGCCCGGCAGGCACCCCGAGCAGCTCGTAGTAGCCCGAGGCATCGCTGACATCGGCGATGTTCATGCCGTCCACGTCGACCACCACGTCCTCGACGGGAGCACCCGCGTAGCTGACCGTGCCGTACACGTCCCCGTAGCCACTGGCGGTCTGCCAACGGTGGACCCTCACGTAGTCGCCGTCGACAAAGCTGTTCGACACGTCCTCCGCGTAGCAGTAGGGCCCGTCCTTGTCGGGCCCGTCCCACCACAGCAGGTCATCCGGCGCCACCGCGTTCCCCGTCCCGGGGGAGCGCCAGCAGTCAGAGTCCTGAGCGCGGTCACCCTCGCCCGCACACGCGTCCGGCGGGTCCTCCTCGCCGCACCAGTCGTTGGCGAAACAGTTGGTGACCTGGTTCGCGGTGTCGTCGGGTGCGTCGGTGAACGCGGTGCCGAACCAGCCCGCCTTGTCGTACACCAGATCGTAGAAGTAGTCGTAGAGGTAGTCGCCTGCGGACAGCCTCTCTTCCTCGGTGTAGTGGTACAGGCCGTCGGTCGGGTCCGCCGAAAGCTGCGCGCCGGCGGCGATGTCCGAGTCCTCGAGCTCCCCCTCCATCGTGAAGCCGGCCGCTTCCAAGGCGAGGCGGACAAAGGAGGTGCAGACGGTGGGGATGGTGCCCTCGGCCCATCCGGCAGACGCGGGCGCCAGCTTGTCAACCACGCCCTGGGTGTAGACGAAGAAGCGGTAGTGCCCGTCGATCTCCAGCGACTCGTCCGCTGCGTCGTGCAGCGCGAGGCGGATGTTCTTCGGTCCCGACTCGTTGTCGGTGTCGACGGCGACCTCGCTCCCGTAGGCCTCGGTCTCGGGGGGCGGCGTCAAGAGGAGCGGGGGCACCACTTCGCCGTCGTCGCGGCAGCCCACCTCGTTGGCCTTGATGCCGATGGCTCGGGGGTTGAAACCGGAGAGCCAGTAGGCCTTGCCCGACTCCCGGTCTTCGTGGAAGGAGCCCAGGTACGCCTGGTCGATGGTCGAGTTGATGGTGCCCGGCCAGCCGAAGCGCAGAATGTCCGTGCGCACCCCGTCCGTGCCGGGCTCGAACTCGCCAATGCCGTAGTCGGGCATGCGGTCGCTCGACGCGGTGGAGTGTCGAAGCTTGTACTGGTCCTCAGTGATGATGCCGGTGTGGGAGTACTTCCCCGGAGGGTGCACCTTGCGGAGCAGGTTGCCGATCATCCCGCAGCCGGCCGAGAGCACCGTGTCTCCCTTCTGAGCACCCTGAAGGTGCGGTGGATCGTAGGCCCACTCGGGCACGACCTCGCCGCCGAGTTCGATGAAGGCGGGCACGCACATCAGGCCCTCGCGGGGAGCCGGCTGACCCTCGAAGCACTCTTCGCCGGCCGCCTGGGCCAGAGCGTTTGGAACGAGCAGGAAGAGCAGGCTCATGGGATCACCTCCCACCCGTCTTCGGTTCGATCGATGACACGGTGCTGTTCCAGTTCGTACAGTTCCTCGGTGCGAATGACGTCGTCATCGGGCACCAGGCCGTCGTCGACCAGCTGCTGGAGAGCCTTGGCCGTCGTGGCATCGCCCACGGTCTGGCGCTGGTAGGGGTTGGGGCGGATCTTATGGTAGGTGCTGCCGCGCGCGACCAGGCCGTCGGCGGTCTGGCCGACCACGTGCAGGCCGAGCGAACACACCTCGGGCGAGACGTGCTCGGGGTCCATCTCCAGCTTGCCGGGCTTCTCGGTGGGGATCACCCGGCGTTCATCACCGTCCTGCGTGCTCGTGGCCGGGTCCATACCGAGCATCCCGGGGTTCGATGGAGGCGCGTTGTTGGTGTTGTGGGGCCACTCGCTGCCCAGTTCGGGAAGTGCGGAGTCGCCGAATACCAGGTGCGCGGAGACCGCCTCCCACCGCGGCGGGCTCAGATCGCAGTGGACGAACTCCAGGTAGTACTCGTCCAAGATCACGTCATGGTCGTAGTAGTTGTAGACGATGAACTCCACGTCGACCGTCCCGTCAGGGAGCTCGGGCGAGGGGTTGGTCTTCACGATCTCGAGCGGGACGTAGCCCATCTGACGGGCGATCCACCAGCCGCTGGCCACGGACAGCTTGCGGTTGATTTCGAAGGTCTCGCCATCCCCGATCTCGCCGGTCACCCGGACATCGAAGGGGGTGTATTCGTCGATGCGGACGACCTGGTCCGAGTAGTCCACGGACGCGTAGGGGCGGAGCACGGAGCCGACGGTCGACGACGGCATCTCCAAGCTTTCCCCATTGCCGAAGTCCCACACGATGTCACCGCTGAAGCCCGGACTCTGCTCCTCGCCGTGGGCCTCGAGCCAGAAGTCGACCGTGTAGGCATCGTAGGGGTTCTTGGTGCTGAACATCTGCACGTAGTGGTGGTTGCGGCAGGCTTCGTGGTCCCAGCCTCGGACGGTCAGTTCGACACTCTGCTGGTCGACCTCACCGGACTGGGTGATGGCCGTCGCGCTCACGATCCGGTCCCCCGGAGCCGTGAACTGGATGTGCTGCGGATTGCCGTACCACCCGTTCACGTAGACCTGCACGGGTGCAGCGGGATCCTTGGGATCTTCGGCGACAACGGTCACCTCGACCTGTTCGCCGAGACAGACGCTGTCGTCGGCGAGGGTGATCGAGAGGATGATCCCATCGAAGTTGGTGGTGTTCGACGAGCTCGGCGGGCAGCCGAGTAGAAGGGACAGGAGCATGACGCCTCCGGTTGGGACGCGGCCATCTGAACACAGGCGATCCATCGTGCGGCCGGAAGTCCGATAAGAGCTTGCATTCCAGATACTTGGTTGCAGCCGGCTGATCCGATCGAAAAACTCTGGACCGGGGCGCTTCCGGCTCAGCCCGGCGAGAAGATGAAGGGGTAGCTGACGATGACGATGCCGCCCCCCTTGGGCTCGGGGAACTGGAAATCCAGGAAGCGCCCGTTGATGCAGTTCTCCACGGCAGGGCTGCCCATGGTGCTGGCCTTGGTGCTGGCCGAGCTCACGGTGCCGTCCTTGGCGATGACGAACTTCACCGTGATCTTGCCGCTCAGGTTCGGGTTGTTGGTCAGCTCACGCTGGTAGCAGTACCGAATCTGGTTCATGTTTCGCTTGATGACGGCGTCGATCAGCGACTTGTCCAGCGCTCCCAGGATGATGGGGTCTCCGCCGATCCGGCCGATACCGCCTTCACCCTTGGCTCCGAAGCCGCCGCCACCGGAGCCATAGCCCGACGTTCCCGAGCCAGTGCCCTTTGTACCCAGCCCACCCAGTCCGTCGGATGTGCCACCGCCGCCAAGCCCGGAACCGCGAGAGCCCAGCCCAGCGGAGCCCATCTGCGTTCCGTCACCACCGATGCCGCCGGCGAGGTCGTCGGCGATGTCGTGGTCCAAGTCTCCGTTAACTTCGTCGAAGTCATCGAAGAAATCCTCGTTCAGTCCGCTATCGCCAAATGTCCCAAGTTCGCCGTCGAGGGAGCCCAGGACACCGGCATTCTCGGCAAGCTCCCGATCGATCTCCGTCCTGTCCATCTCGACCTTGTTGCCCTTCGCCTTCTCCATCTTGGCGTCTGGCTTGCCGACCTTGCCTTCCTCTCGCTTGGCCTTTGCGCCCTCACCCGCGTCGGGGTTTAGAGAGGGCTCGGAACTGGCAGCCACCGGGTCCGGAGAAGCATCCATCACCTCGTCCCAACCCACGGGTGCGTGAGCCACCGGGTCCGCCTCCTCACCGTGCAGCACGAACACAGCGAGACCCCCCAGCCCGACGCAGCACACCAGGCCCAGGCCAGAAGCCAGGACCAGCGGCGCACCCAGCAAGACCAGGCGCCGCCCACGGGAACGTGGCCTTCGTGCGGGCGGTGGGCTGCTGATCGCCCGGCCGGGGTCCGTCGCCTCCGACTCCTCCAGGAAGCTGCCCAGGTCCAGCGACTCCTCGCTCTCTGGCTTCTCTTCTCCAGAGAGGGCAGAGGTCAGGGCCGAGACGAAGGCGCTGGCTCTCGCGAAACGCTCCTGTGGACGCTGGCTCAGCGCCTGCCGGAAGACCTCGCTCGCGGAGCCGGCGGCCTTCAGGTCCAACGTGCCATCGTCCTTCAACACCAGGACGCGGTGCTCCGACAGGTCCTCCGGCCAGGGGAACTGCCGGTACAGCAGGCGGAAGGCGATCATGCCCAGGGCGTACACGTCAGCCCGGGCGTCGACACTCTTGGCGTCGAGGAACTGCTCCGGCGCCATGTAGGCGGGGGTTCCCATCCCAAGACCCGTCCGGGTGTGGCTGGACTCGGGCGTCCGGGCAATACCGAAGTCGAGCAGCACCGGCTGCCCGCCCGGGCGGACTCGGATGTTGCCGGGCTTCAGGTCCCGGTGAACCACGCCCTGGTCGTGCAGGTAGTCCAGGGTCTCGGCGAGCTGCTCCAGGATGCGAAGGGCCTCGGGCCGGTCCGGCTCCAGGTCTTCCAGTTCGCTGCCCTCCACGCACTCCAACACCAGGGCGACGAGCTCGGTGGTGTCGATGAGATCGAAGACCTTCACCACACCCGGATGATCCAGCGCCATCCCCAGCTCCGCCTCGCGCTCGAAGCGCTGGCGGAGTTCAGGGATCCGGGCCAGCTGCGCGTGCTGCACCTTCAGCGCGACCTCGCCCTGCCGCGCAGCCTTCGCCTGGATGCGGTGGCATCCGCGGTAGACCACGCCCATGCCGCCTTCGCCGATGACACCAAGGACCCGGTACGCACCGATGGTTTCGGGGTGACTCACAGGCCACCAGGATACGGGAACACCCCGAGACAGGGCCTTTCCGACAGGCTTTTATGGGAGTAGGGTCAGGCCGATGTTGCGCCCCGGAGCCCGCGATCTGGATCTGAGGGCTCCCCTCGCTGAGTTTGCCGAGCGGGGCTACGCGCGGCTGGGACGGGTGCTCACCACCGAGGGGGCTGGTCGACTGAGCGCTCGAGCGGTGGCCTTGATGGAGGGCGAGCTGCGCTACCCGCGCATGTTCTTCCAGCACGACTCGCCCAGCGGTCGGTACGAGGATCTGGTGTTCAACGAAGGCTGGGTGGGCCCATCCCAGGCGTATCGAAAGCTGGAGCGTCTCGAGCTGGACTCGCTGTTCCTGGCCTGGATCGAGAACCCGCTGTTCGAGCGGATCGCCCACGAAATGCTGGGTCGAGATGTCACCTTGTACCGCTCGGTGCTCTGGAACAAGGCGCCGGGTGGAGGCATGGCGGTGCCCTGGCACCAGGACGACGGCCGCTTCTGGGGCCTGAATCAGCCCCCTTTCCTCCAGGTCTGGACAGCCCTGGACGACGCCCCGACCGAGGCGGGTTGCTTGGAGGTCGTGCCCGGTAGCCACCACGCGGGACTGGCCACACCCGAGGGAGGCACCATCCCCCACGACTGCCTGGACCGGGCACAGGCAGATGTGTGCGCCCAGGCGCTCCCCGCTCGGTGTGGTGAGAGCATCCTGG
>PVBE010929485.1_pt1 | contig 12407 bp, 12 predicted proteins | sample 1631181 | NCBI WGS metagenome assembly PVBE01 (sample SAMN08397723, study PRJNA350692) | Marine metagenome, whole genome shotgun sequencing project. | isolation source: water | place: Pacific Ocean | collected 2012-04 | reverse complement strand
TTCTTCTGCCACCAACGAGCCGTGACATCGTTCGCGACGGCCCATCCCGAAATGTAGTCGCGTGCGGATTCCTCATCGGCGTCCCGGCAATCACGGCCGATGATGACAGCGAGCTCGCCCTCATAGTCAACTTGGGGCCCATGGACATTGCATATCCGGGGAATCACGATGGGGCTCTCGCGGCCGGTGGCTGATGCCGGGTTCTTCATGAACACCGTTGGCCGTTCAGTCGCTGCGGCGTTCATTTCAACTGCATGCGATGCGTAGTTGCGGCCAATGCAGAGAATAGCTGTGGGGTGAGCAGTCATGAGTCACGGTCCTTCGGCACCGGATCCCAGCCAGCACCACCCCATGGATGGCACCGGGCGAGCCGCTTGATGCCCATAAGGCCTCCCTTGAACCCACCATGCTTTTGGATGGCCTCGGCGGCATAGCGGGAGCATGTCGGCTGAAAGCGACAATGCCCGCCAACGAGTGGGCTCAATATCCATTGATACAGTCGGATCCCGCCGATCAGCAGCCGGGCGAGGAGTGTTGGGGATTGGGTCATGGGTTCCGCTCGGTCCGGGGCGCTGCGCTTTGGAAGGCGGCGGCAAGCCACTGGGCATAGTCGGAGAGTTGTCCAGGCTCATGTGGATTGACGACGACAACAACATCGGTCGCCTCGTGACATTGATGCCGTGCACTTCGGAAGGCGGCGCGAATTAGCCGCTTGATACGGTTTCTTTGAACGGCGTTTCCAACTCGGCGGGATACAGCCATGCCAAGTCTGCTGCATCCTGAGCTGGACCTCCGCATATGAATCCGAAGTGGTCCCGACCGTGTGCGCTGTCCTTGCTGTAGGAGCACTGCAAAATCATGCTTTGAGCGGATGCGATTACGTCTTCTAAGTCGTCCTGTGCGATCAGGCATTGTCATGGTCCAGGGCAGCTTGATATCGCTTTATGAGTCGGGTACGAGTGACAAGGCCTGAAACGCGATGCGGATCACCATCGACGAGAACGGGCAGTGCATCGACATCAGATCGCGAGAATTTCTCCAGCACGACATCGAGTGTCTCATCGGGAGTAATGAAGGGGAGATCGGTTCGCTGCAATTCGCTGACCTGTAAAAGTGGGATCGCTTCGCGGAACATCAGCGCGGCCTTCAAATCGTTGTCTGTCACCATTCCGCAATACTCGCCTGAATCATCGATGACGACAAAGTCTCCTGCAGTGTCATGCTCTGCCTGCTCGACCAATGCGGCGACGGAACTTCGAGATGAGATTGTTGAGGGCTCTTCAAGGATCAGATCCTGAACCGTCAGGCGGCTGAGAATAGTCAAATCTCCAGCATTGCCCAAGCGGATTCCGGCTTCTCGAAGCCTGGCGGAGTAAATTGAGTCGGGACAGAGCCATCGTGCCACGATCGTGGCGATCACGGCCGCAAGCATGAGCGGAAGAATGATCTGATAGTGCTGCGTCAGTTCGTAGACGATCAGGATGCCTGTAAGTGGCGCGTGAGTGACAGATGCGACCATGGCGGCCATGCCAACCAGCGCAAAGCGGGCGGGAGTGCCATGCTCAAGCAGGCCAACCCACTCGAGCCCAAGGCCGAGCATGCCGCCGATGAGTGCTCCCATCATGAGTGCTGGAGCGAACATTCCTCCGGCTCCGCCCGAGCCGATGGTGATGCATGTGCCGACAAGTTTGACTGCCAGCATGAAGAGCAGGAGGAGCATGAGTGGTCCCGTTGATGGACTCTCAGAGGACACCTCGTACTCGGCGGGCGAAAGCAGGCGAGTGATCTCTGGATATCCGTTGCCGTAGAAGGGGGGGAGCTCTGGTCCCAGTATGAGTAGGGAAGCCAACCCTAGTACGGCAAGCAATATGCCTCCGATCATCGGGCGAATCCATACCGGCCCGGGCAAGGCAGTGGCCAGTTTGCTGGAGCAGTTCAGCCCGCGGATGAACACGACACCAATGACGCCGCATGCGAGCCCAAGCACGATGTACGCAGGCATGTACAGCATGCGAAAATCGCCTTCCAGGGAAACAAAATCGCCCCCGATCTGGAAGATGGCGGCATCGTGCAGGATGCCCTGAATGGAAGCCGAGGCAACGACAGCGGAAATGACGATGGGCGTGAAGGTTCGCAGCGAGAAGTCTCGAAGCAGAATCTCCATGACGAACAGAACACCTGCAATAGGGGCGTTGAACACGGCGGCGATGCCGGCTGCAGCGCCGCATCCGAGCAAGGTGGTCATGTTCTGTGTGTTGACACCGAGCAGTCGGCCAATGCTTGATCCAAGAACGCTGCCGATCGTCACGATCGGACCTTCGGCACCAGCCGAGCCGCCCGAGCCGATGGTGAGTGTGCTGCAGATCCATTTCTGGACGCCCACCCGAAAACGAAGTCGCCCGCGTTGCCTCAGCACGCCATAAATGACCGTTGTGACGCCCGGGCCTATATACGGGGCATTGATCCATAGGCGGGCAAGCCCCACAAGCAGCCCACCGACAGCGGGTCCGAGGAGCACCAACATCCAGATAACGGTTGGGTCCAATGCGGCTTCAACCGCCTCAATCTTGCGGAGGGGGCCAAGGAAAAGCGTCGCAACAACCCCCATGAGCAGGCCGATGACCGCTGCGAGCAGGTAGAGGTACCAATCGCCCTGAAGCCCGACCCGAAGCCCGGCACGTCGAATCCTTCGTATGGTGCTGGGCATCCTTGAGAAGCTCCGGACGGGAGGCGGAGAGCACACAAAGCGGCGTAGTCTACCCCACAGGCTGCTCGACAGGTCCCCTCTGTTTGGGTAGGATGGCCCGATTCCGGCCCATCTTGGGCCCTGCCGAGGAGTACTCCCCCAATGATTGAAGCCCTGCGAAGCGATGAGATCGTCAATAAGATCGGTGGCCGCTTCAAGTTGTGTGCGCTGATTCAGCGGCGACTGCGAGAAATCACCGTGGATGGTGCCCGTCCTCTGGTCGACCGCGAAGGCAGAACCGACTTGGAGATTGTTATCCAAGAGATCGTGCAGGACAAGATCACTTCACGGTGGGTAGGAGCGACTGACGACTCGTCACCGACGGGCCCTGGCTGGCCACTCAAGGCTGAATGAGCCATGGCAATCTCCGATGAGCGTCGCCATGTCCTCGTTGGCGTCACCGGTGGCATCGCTGCGTACAAGACTGCGGAACTCGTTAGCCTGCTCGTCAAGAGAGGCGATGTTGTTACGGTCGCAATGACCGATGCGGCGAGTCGATTCATAGGCCAAGCAACACTTGAGGCGTTGTCTGGCCAGCGGGTCTATCGAGATCCTTGGACGACAATTGATGATCCCACCAGCCAGCACGTATCGCTCGCTGGCCGTATCGACGCGATGGTGGTGGCGCCCTGCAGCATGCACTCACTGGCAAAGTTTGCCTCAGGAAATGCCGCGGACGCAGTGTCCCTCATGGTTGCGGCGATCGATCGAAGCCGAGTGCCGGTGCTCCTGGCACCTTCGATGAACTCCATCATGCTTGCGCAGCCCGCGACGCAGCGGAACATTGAGATGCTTCGCAGTGACGGTTTCGAGGTGCTGGAGCCGGATACGGGATGGCAAGCATGCCGAGCAGATGGCTGCGGTCGTATGCCGGAGCCCGCAGCGGTACTCGCCGCTGTTGATGCGGCGATTACCAGGATTCAATAGAACACAAGCAGGCGACCTGGATTCAGGCCGCCTGCTCACGAGATCTCGTTCATCACACCGTCAATGACGACGGGGGGGACTCAGCCCTCAATCGGCTTGGTGTCTTCCATAAAGCTGGCCAATCGTCGCCGGCGTACGGGATGCTGCAGTTTGCGAACAGCCTTGGACTCAACCTGCCGGACGCGTTCGCGGGTCACTTTGAAGATGCGACCGACCTCTTCCAGCGTGTAGGTGTATCCATCACCAATACCGTATCGAAGCTTGAGAATCTCACGTTCTCGATACGTCAGTGTTTTCAGCACATCATTGATTCGAGTTCGAATCATCTCGCTGGTGGCTGTCTCAGAGGGAGCCTGCTGCCGTTCGTCCTCAATGAAGTCGCCGAATTGGGAGTCCTCAGACTCTCCAACTGGACGATCCAGGCTGATCGGGTGCCGTGAGATGTTCATGACACGCCTGGTCTCATCAACGCTCATGTCTGCTTCGACTGCCAGTTCCTCGATCGTGGGCTCTCGGCCCATGATCTGAAGCAGTCGCTTCTGAATCGTACGAAGTTTGGACATGGTCTCGATCATGTGTACCGGGACACGGATCGTCCGAGCGTGGTCGGCAATGGCACGAGTAATAGCCTGCCGAATCCACCATGTTGCGTAGGTGGAGAACTTGTAGCCACGCATGTATTCATACTTGTCCACTGCTCGCATGAGACCAGTGTTCCCTTCCTGAATGATGTCCAGGAACGGGAGGCCTCGATTGCGGTACTTCTTGGCAATGGACACGACGAGTCGGAGGTTGCCGCCGCTCAGGTCACGCTTGCCCTGCTCGTACTCTTCAAAGACACCTTCCAACTGCTGGATTCGGCTGGCCAACTCATCAGGTGATTCAAGCACCAGATCTCCGAGTCCTCGCAGTTCTTCTCGCATAACGGCGAGATCATCAGCGTCGTAGCGTGAGGAGCGAGTTTCGGCTCGCTTGAGTTCTCCGCGAACTTCCTGCAACTTCCGATTGACTGATTGAAGCTTTCGAAGCAGGGGCTGGATCTTGGCGGTCCGTAGGCAGCACTCCTCGAGCAGCGTGGCCATGCGTCTCCGCCGTCTGTTCATCGATTCAATGAGGCGTGACCGCGTGCGATCCGCGACACCCTCGCAGATGCGATTCCAGTCGGCCTCATTCGCTTGAAGCATGCGCCGCACCGATCCCATGTTGACCGGAATCCGGCTTGCAATCTTTTCCTTTGCATTCTCTTCGGCTGTGGAAATCCGCATCGTTCTATCGAATGGAAGTTCGCCATCGTGTACCTGCTGCAGAACTTCACAGGCTGCACGGGCTGCAAAGTCTGACTCCAGCACGAGACGCCGGAAGATCATTCTGGTGGTCTCGATCTTTTTCGCGAGTCGGATTTCTTCTTCACGAGTCAGCAGTGGGATCGTTCCCATCTGTGTCAGATACATTCGGATGGGGTCGTCTATCTTCTTAGACCCAGGCTCGCCGATTGCCTCTTGGACAGCTGCGGCTTCTGCTTCATCGAGGAGTGGGTCTGGTGGTTCAATGTGATTCCCGGCAGCTTCCTCGGCAGCACGCTGTTCGGCAGCCTCCTGCGCCTCTTGGGCGAGGATCTCTTCCTCGGTGGCGAGATTAAAGGTTCGCTTTGGATTGTCACGTTTGAACCGCAGGTTTGTCTGCAAAGGCGCATAGAAGTGTGGACCAGCAAAGGTACGCTTGTCCAGGTGGTTCGTAAATTGAATCCCATAGGAAGATGTGATGATGAGCAGTTCGTCCATCTTGTCGGGACGGATGTACTCATCAGGAATAGCAGTATTCAGCTCCTCAAAAGAGATCCATCCTCGGTCACGACCGAAAAGGATGAGGTCCCGAATGGTCGGGTGTGTGGTTGGTGTGTCGGGTGTAATCACTGGTGCAGTCCTCCTGGGATGATCAGCAGACCTTCTATTGCCCGGATGGCCGCGGCATCGCCGCAGCACGTGGGCCAATTCCTCTGAGATGTTCAATGACCTTGGCGGCCGCTTGCGGATCTCTCGCCGCAGACGCTTTCCAGTCAGCCATACGTTGTCGTGAATCAAGTGCGCGGCGGCATCGATCGAGCGCATCGCAGCATGCTGCGATCGCGTCGTCTTGATCGCCTTCAGAAGCTTCAATCAATCGTTCGCCGTCGAAGTAGAGATCGGAGGCGATTTTCCGGTCATCCTCGGCAGGAAGCGAGTCCAGCAGTGTTTGCATTGTGAGCTCGCCGCCGCTTCGATGGGTTTCTTGGATGGCTTGCGCAATCCGCCTTGCCGTTGGATCGGCCAACGGTAGCCCGGAGTGGAGAACTGAGATATCAGCATGCTGCGAATGGATTGCCACAGCGAGGACATCGAGTTCAGCTCTTCGAAGAGCGGGTGCCACCTCGACTTCAGATTCCATTCCCGGAAGCTCGGTGGACTCTTCGCGATTGGAAGTGCGTCCACTTGGATCTCGATCGGCTTTGTGAGCAAGAAGCTCAGCAATGACCGCCGGTGCAACACCTGCCAATTCTGCGAGACGGGATGTCACCATGGCTCGGCGAAGCGGCGCAGCCTTGTGGATGCCGAAGCGAACAACGGCTTGCGCAAAGTCTTCGGTGGCTTTTTGCCTTGCAGAGAGTCCGCTGGTGCTTTGCAGGTCGACTTCCAGCCGGCGGAGCAGGAACTCGAAGGCGTCGACTGACTCGTCGAGCGCTTGGCGGAAGCGACTCTGCCCGTTGGGTTGGCGCAGAAGTGTGTCTGGGTCCGTGTTGTCTGGCAGTACACAAATCAGGACATCGATGTCGTGGGCGAGCACGATGGGAATGGCTCGTTCAGCAGCCCGCTGCCCAGCCTCGTCCCCATCAAAGAGCAAGACCGCCACTTTGCACAGCCTGGAAAGATGGCGGGCGTGTTGCTCGGTCATTGCAGTGCCTAGGGTGGCGACCACATTCGTGAATCCAGCCTGATGGCAAGCGATAACGTCGGTGTATCCCTCGGCGACGATGGCCTGCCCCTCGGCCATGATTGAGCGGCGAGCCAGATGCAGGCCGTAGAGCGTGCGGCTCTTGTGAAAGAGGTCATGTTCGCTTGAGTTGAGATACTTCGGTTCTTCGTCTTCGCTGAGGATCCGTCCGCCAAATGCGATTGGCCTCCCCGTGTCATCGGAAATCGGGAACATGAGCCGATGCCTGAAGGCATCCCAGGTATGTTCATCTTCTCGCTGCTTGAGGAGGCCGGCGGCAACCAACACCTTGGCGGGGAGCGCCTCGCAGGCAAGCTCGTCGCGAAGGGTGCTCCAGCCATCGCCAGCGCAGCCGATACCGAACGCCTCGACCATGGCAGGTGAGATGCCTCGGGCCTCAATCACTTCGCGGGCATCGCGGCCGGATGCATCACCGGCAAGTTGTCGTTGAAAGTGGGCATGCCCCGCATCAAGTGCCTTACGAAGCCAGGTCTTGCGTGAGGCGGTTTGCTCTTGTTCCGGATCATGGCCTCGGGTCAGCTCGATGCCGGCTCGTTCTGCCAGAAACCGGAGGGACTCCCCAAAGTCCTTGCCTAGGTGCTCCTGAACAAACCTGAAACAATCACCAGCTGCCCCGCAGGCGTGGCATTTGTAGAAGGCTGACTCTTTGTGGGTCACGACAGCGAAGGAGGGACGAGAATCGTCGTGGAACGGACACAGCCCGACGTGTTCACGCCCGCGATGCTGCAATGCGACAAACTCGCCAATCAAACTGGCAAGGTCAGTTGCATCCCGTACCCGTTCTATTTCGTCTCGAGTCGCCACTCACAACCCTCATTGCCGCCAGAGCGACATCCCGGCAGGCTCGCATCGTGCGAGACCACCTACACGTTCAACGGACCCGCTCGCTGCGTGCAAATAACGCTGCGTGAGGGCCCAGCAATTTGTTGATACCGTGGATCAGGGAGCGAGGAAGCGGTTGTGAGGGGAGTCAGGCCAGTTTGGCGATGATGCACCCAGGTAAAGTCAAAACGCTCTGAACCGTCTGAATAAGTAGCCTCGAACTGGGGCCAGTTCTATGAAAAAACCGAAAAAACAACTTAACTGGATCGGTTTCAATCAAAAAGCACATGAAGTCAAGCGGAAGCACTTGCAGCGTTCTGTTTGCGAGTCCAGCTGTACTTTCGACGTAAAGGCTTGACCACCAGCCCGTTGCGAATGGACTTGGCGGTGGCCTTAATCCGAGTCGGCTTCCCGTCAATGACAGCCCGTACGGACTGAATATTGGGCTTGATCTTGCGTTTGGAGATGCCACTGGGCTTCAGGCCGATGCCGCCCTGATATTTGGGGCGACCGCGGTAGTGAATCTTCCGACCGGTCGTGGTGCGAGCACCACTGAAATGACATACACGCGGCATATGAGTGCCTCCGGTGCCAAAAAAGGGGGTGAATCCCAGAAGGTATCGCTACTTCGGCTTTCCGTCAAGTGCCGAGCGTCGGAACCGTGGCTGGTTCAGGCCGACTCCCTGGCTTCCTGAGGGCGTTCTAGGCTACTGAGGGTGCAGCCCCCCTGGGTAGCTCGCTCATCAATGACATAAGTGCGGCCAGAGCGATCCCCATCTGGAAGGTCGTACATGAGGTCGAGCATGAATCCATCGATCACCGATCGGAGTGCCCGAGCGCCGGTGCCACGTTCCATCGCGGCTTGCGAGAGGCTCGAGAGCGCGGATTCACTGAACTCAAGCGACGCCCCCTCAAGTTGGAACAAGTGCTGATATTGCCCAACGATGGCGTTCTTTGGCTCGGTGAGAACACGCACCATTTCATCTTCGTTGAGCGGTAGAAGCGGCGCGATCACGGGCAGGCGGCCTATGAGTTCGGGGATCAAGCCAAACTGCAGAACATCGTGAGCGTTGATCTCGGCGAGTATTTCCCGTTCGGGGCGGCTGCTCTCTGTTGACTCTGTCGAGAATCCGATCTGGCTATGCCCAAGCCGGCGCTGAATGAGATTTTCGATCCCCTCAAACGATCCGCCGCAGATGAACAGAATGTTGCTGGTGTCCATTTGGATGTATTGCTTTTCAGGGTGCTTGCGACCTCCTTGAGGAGGCACATTGGCGACAACGCCCTCAAGCATCTTGAGCAGCGACTGCTGAACCCCTTCGCCACTGACGTCACGGGTAATCGAGACGTTGTTGGACGTCTTACCGATCTTGTCAATCTCATCGATGTAGATGATGCCCCGCTGAGCAGCGTCGAGGTCATAGTCTGCGGCCTGAAGCAATTTGAGCAGTAGATTCTCGACGTCTTCGCCGACGTAGCCGGCCTCAGTCAAGGTGGTGGCATCACCAATTGCGAAAGGCACGTTGAGAACTCGTGACAGCGTTCGTGCGAGAAGCGTCTTGCCGGTTCCGGTTGGCCCTAGGAGAAGTACGTTGGACTTGTCGAGTTCGATGTCTCCATCGCTCTCTTCAATGTGAACAAGACGCTTGTAATGATTGTGAACAGCGACCGAGAGCGTTCGCTTGGCGATCTCTTGACCAATCACATACTGATCCAGAAACTCGTTGATCTGCCTCGGCGCTGGAATGGATGTGAAGAGGGGCTGACTGGTGCTCAGTCGTCGCTTCTCTTGGCGAAAGATATTCTGGCAGAGGTCGGTGCAATTCGAGCAGATGTAGATATCGCTCGGACCTTCGACCATCGGGCCAACTTCTCGGCTGGTTTTTCCGCAGAACGAACACGTTGTGACGCGTCTCCCACGGAATCCGCCATCATCTCCGCTTCCACTGCCATCTGATGGGCCGGAATCACTCTCATTCGAACTACTTGAGTCCTGGGGGCCCTTCGGGCTACCGCCTGAACTCCCATGAATGACAGTTGGGAGGTCCGTCTCCTTGCTGTGATCAGGGCCACCGGAGTGTTTTGAACCAGACATGGCGGTCTCTTCTCTCCTGTGCGAACGTGAATGGGCGACTTCGCGACCCCGCCGACCGGAGCCAGTGTACAGTTCGGGCCAAGTGGGGTTACCCCTGAACTTGCCATGAAAACGTATCGAAGGCCACACAATCCGGCCAGTTGGTCATGGATTGGGTGATTTTCGGCGCGGATTCTGGCCAGAGAGCCCCGCCTTGGCTCGTTCAAATTCTTCGTCGCTCAGTGTGCCTGAACGATGCATTTCACGGAGGTTTGCGAGCGTGAAAGTGGTACTTGATTGGGTCGTCCGTGATCGCAGTTGGCGTCGTACAAGCACAAGCGAGATCCACGCAACGATGATGATGCCAGCCAAGACTGCGAGCGGAACATAGATCTGAGAAATATCGCCCGATCGCTGGCCGGAAGATGTACCGAACACCAGAAACAGCGGGATGCAGGGCATCATGATGCGGCGGCTTGAGCCTTTGTCTTCTTGACCTTCTCATTCCAATCGTCGAGCGAGATGTCGGTCACCTTGGCAGCCTCCACCAATCGCTCAGCAGCCTTCCGTTCGCGGATCGATCTGGCCAAGGGCATGATGCGGTCGCTCTTGACCAACTCGGCTCTCAACTTGTCGGGGCGTATGCCTTGTCGCATGGCGGTGGTTGCGATTTGACCATTGATGTCTTGTTCGGACACCTGAATGTCGTTTTCGTTTGCGATACGCTCGAGGACAAACCATGTCTTCATTCTTGATCGCGTTTGCTCGCTTGAGCGATCACGAACCTCTGCGAGTTTGGACTCAACTTCGCTCGCTTCCAAGCCCTGCTGCATAAGTTCCATTCGAACCTGCTCCAGATCGGAGGCAACCTGCTGCCCGGAGAGATTCTCGGGCAGTTCCATTTCGACTGCTTCCGTAACTGCCTTGAGGACTTGTTCTCGCAGGACGGACGACTGTTCCTCGTCCCGCTGCTGCTCAAGGGCAAGTCTGACTTGCTCTCGCAGCACATCCGCGGAGGCAAGTGAGAATCGTTCAATTAGATCCTCCGGCGTGCAGGCGGTGACCCGTTCGGCGAGGAAGATCGTGTATTTGATGTTGAGATCCTTGCCGCGAACGTCTTCACGCTCGTGGCCCTCTGGCCCAGTCGTGGAGATCTCGATCGTATCTCCGACACTCGCTTTGGCAAACATTGAATCCATGCCATCAATCATCAAGCCAAGCAGTTGGCCGGGCTCTCCCTTCTTGGGAATGACGGCAAGAATCTGCTCATGCGAGAAGATTGGTTCTTCGCCGTCCTCTAGATACAAATCGGCGCGTCCAAGCAATCGGTCGGCGGTCTTGAATTTGCCGGTGAGTTCTTCGGCTGTTCCGGCTCTCATGCACTGTCGTTCGAGCTCTTCGTCAATATGTTCATCATTGACTTCGAGTTGCGGTCGTTGGATCTCAATGGTGCTCATGTCAGGAAGTTCAAAGTCGGGAAGGACTTCAAACTCGACGCCGAACTCCATCGACTTGCCAATCTCCATCACGATCTCCGCGTCGGGATCAACCGGCTCCAGTTGGCCCAGCGGCTTGACTCCGAGTTTCTCGAAGGCAAGTCTGCATCCCTCCTGCATGAGTTCGTTGCGTGTCTCTTCTCGCACTGCGGTTCCGAACCGTCGCTCTAGTAGATCCTTTGGAGCCTTGCCCTTACGGAACCCAGGGATCGCAGATTGGAACTGCAGCGTACCCATGGAGGCATCGACCTTGCCCTGAATGGCATCAGCGGAAATTGTGATGAACAGCCGCTTACGGGCAGGGCCAGCTTCTTCGAGTTTGAAGTCATAGCCGTCATACTGGTCGTTGTCGTCGGACATGGCGGGATGTTTTCCTTGCAAAGGCAGAGATGGGGGTAGACCGGGCGCGACCGCTCAGGGTACCAAGATGGGTTGTGAGGGGCCAGCAATCAGGGGCCGCTGAGGCCACTGGCGAGCATTTCAACGAAGTCACGTCCAGCGGAGGCTGGATCTTCCGTATGCTCCATTCGGCGGACCAGCGCGGAGCCGACAATGGCCGCATCACAGTGCGTGGTGGCCTCGCGGACCTGTTCCGGCGTTGAAATGCCGAATCCCGCGGCGATAGGCAGTTGGGTGAACCTGCGAACCTGCTCAGTACGCGGCCCCAGGTCGGGCAGCTCTGCTCGTGCTCCTGTCAGCCCTGTTCGTGCAAGCAGGTACACAAAGCCTCGACAGCGTTGCAGAAGTTGTTGTAGCCGCGTTTCAGTTGTCGTTGGAGCAATCAGCATCGAGAATGAGAGGTCGGCAGCATCGATAGCCGGAAGGAGGGCATCGGCCTCATGGAGATCGATGTCAGGGATGATGACGCCGTCGAATCCAGCGGAAGCAAGTTGTTCAATGAACGCTGCTCCTCCCCGACGGTGAACGATCGAGTGGCTCACCATGGCGACCAAGCCAATCGGTGTGTGGGGCCTGATACGTTGTACGGTGCCGAGGATGGAGTCAATCGTCGTTCCGGATGTGAGCGCCTCGTGCATGGCCGCAGCGATGATGGGGCCATCTGCAATCGAATCGGAAAACGGGATGCCGATTTCCGCGATCGCAGCGCCAGCATCATGCAGGGTGGACAAGAGCATCTCGGTTGTGTCAAGCCCGGGATAGCCCGCGACAACGAAGGGCATGAGCGCTCGTTGCTGGCGGCTTCGCAAGTCATCGAAGATCTGATTGATCCGGGACATGGCTGGGCAGGGTACCTATTGGGCGAGAGGCGTACTACTTCGTGCCGGCGGGGCCGCCATCGACGACGTACTTCTCGTGCACCGCTTGGGCAAGATCGACGCCAGTGATGTTTGCA
>PVBE012920402.1_pt1 | contig 12409 bp, 10 predicted proteins | sample 1631181 | NCBI WGS metagenome assembly PVBE01 (sample SAMN08397723, study PRJNA350692) | Marine metagenome, whole genome shotgun sequencing project. | isolation source: water | place: Pacific Ocean | collected 2012-04 | reverse complement strand
GATAAAACCCCCTTCTACGCTGAATCCGGCGGCCAGGTAGGAGATACTGGTACTATCAGGGGACAGGGTATTGAGCTTAAGGTCAAGGATGTAAAGAAAGACAACCATGCTTTTATACACGTATGTACAGGTGAATTGAATGGTGAGAATATTGGTGAACCGATGACCTGTGCTGTGGATGGATCCCGCAGGGATTCCATTCGCAGGAATCATACGGCAACCCACCTGCTGCATAGGGCCTTGAAACAGGTGCTTGGGGATCATGTGCACCAGGCCGGATCCCTGGTGCACCCGGAATATTTACGGTTTGACCTGACCCATTATGAAAAGGTCACTAAAGAGCAGCAATTGGGGATTGAAAATATTGTTAACCAGCAGATCCTGTTAAATAGCAGTTTAGAAGTTTCAGTTAAAAAATATAAAGAAGCAAAGGAAGCTGGTGTCGAAGCATTGTTCGGTGAAAAATACGGTGAGGAAGTTCGGGTGGTACAGATTGGGGAATTTTCCATGGAACTATGCGGCGGAACCCATGTAAATCGCACCGGGGATATCGGTTTTTTCCATATTATTGAAGAATCATCGCTGGCTTCCGGTGTGCGGCGGATCGTAGCATTAACCGGGAATGGCGCTGTCGCCAGAATGCAGTCCCAGGCTGCAATCCTGGATGAACTGCAGCGTTTGCTGAATATACCTCCTGAAAAATTGCCGGAAAGAATTGGAGCCATGATAGCAGAACGGAAAAAACTGGAAAAACGGCTGCGGCAGCGACTGTCGGATTCCGGATCTGGCTTGACTAAATTACTGGATCAAATAGAAACCGTGAAAGGGCACCAAGTCCTTGTTGAAAAGATTGAAGCCAGCAGTATGGACGACTTGAAACGCATTGGAGATGAAGTGCGGGGAAAACTGACATCAGGAATCGGGGCTCTTTTCATGGCTGGTGATGGGAAACCATCGGCAGTTGTGGTTGTGGCGGACGGTATAATTGCCCAAGGTCAGAATGCCGGTACCCTGGCTAAATCCATTGGCAGTTTTATGGGCGGCGGGGGCGGCGGGAAACCGCACCTGGCAACTGCTGGTGGTTCCGATGTAGAAATAATTGAGCAGGCCATGGATCAAACAAAAGAATTGATTTTAAATTGTTTAACTGAACTGGAATAAGATGCAGTATGAACGGATTGAAAGAGGGTATATGGCCTATGTGGAAAAAGGGGAAAAGATGATGTCGACCCTGACCCGCTTCTGCGCAGCAAATGATATCTTAAATGCACAACTTTCCGGAATTGGCGCTGTAAAATCCATAGAGATTGGTGCCTATGACACTGAAAAAAAAGAATACGTCCGACATGTGCTGCCGGATGTCTGGGAACTGGTCAGCTGCCAAGGCAATGTAGTCCTGAAAGATGGCCTGCCATTTATCCATGCCCATGTCACCCTATCTGATCATGATTTAAACACGAAAGGGGGACACCTGTTTGAAGCCACTGTAGCTGCGGTCGGTGAGTTTTTTTTACGACGGGAAGATAGTACTGCGCTGCGGGAATTGAACCCGGATGTGGGTTTACCCTGTATGTGTCTGGAGAAAACATTCCAGTAGGTTAATGAAAAAAATAATCCATACACTTGACGCTCCTTCCGCCATTGGCACCTACAACCAGGCGGTTCAATCCCACGGGTTTATTTACACATCCGGACAACTGGGCATCAATCCTCATACAGGCAAGCTTGTGGATGGAGGAATCGGTGCGGAGACATTCCGTGCCCTGCAAAATATTGACGTTATCCTGCACGCGGCAGGGGTTGATAAATCACACATTGTGAAATTGACGGTATATGTAACAGATTTAAAGGGTTTTAATTACGTGAATGAGTCTTTTAAAACCTTTTTCCACGGCGTGGAATTTCCTGCAAGGTCGACCGTAGAGGTCTCGGCGCTGCCCATGGGGGCAAAAGTTGAAATTGAATGTGTGGCCTGCACAAGTGAATGAGCACCCGCTGTATCATTATTTTAATTCTGGCAGCAGAGTTTCTATTGGGACAGGGTGTGGATACAACCGCATACAAAAACCCGAAAAAAGCTTTTTTGTTTTCCCTGAGTCCCGGCGGTGGTCAGCTTTATAACGGCAAGTGGGTCAAAGCAATCATGTTCATTGGGCTGGAAGCCGCCGCAACGAAGGCCTGGCTGGGAAATTCTCATATTTACAACGATTATGATAATGGGAATTATCCCCTGCGAAAACACCGCTATCTTGAAAAACGGAATAAGTATGGCTGGTGGATGGGCTTTATTTATCTGTTCGGAATGCTGGATGCTGTGGTGGATGCCCACCTGCAGCCATTTGATGAAATAATGAATACAACTTTAGAAAGTACACAAAAGGAGGAAAACCAAGATGCAGAATAGAGAACACTGGGGGTCTAAACTTGGTTTTATCCTGGCAGCCGCTGGTTCAGCTGTGGGAATCGGGAATATCTGGAAATATCCCCACATGGCCGGGCAAAATGGTGGTGCTGCTTTTACGATTGTGTACCTGTTGTGTATCTTGGTGGTTGGCCTTTCCATTGTGATTGCCGAATTTGCCATCGGCCGCAAAACGCAGTTAAGTCCCGTGGGTGCATTTGAAATGCTGGCGCCGGGTTCAAACTGGAAATGGGTGGGATTTCTGGGTGTTGCCTCCGCTTTTGTAATCCTTTCATTTTATGGAGTTGTCGGTGGCTGGATTATGAAATACGTCACCATTTCATTGACCGGTGGTTTTGAAGCGCTGAAAAACGATCCAGAAGCTGCAGAAGTCCTGTTTGGATCCTTCGTTTCGTCCACCTGGGGTCCCGTAGTGTGGCAGGTATTATTTATGGCCATTTGTGTATACGTGATAGTTAATGGTGTGAAAGGCGGTATCGAGAAATGGTCCAAGATCATGATGCCCCTTATTATTCTTTTATTGATCGTGCTGGCCGTGCGCGGTCTTACGCTGCCCAATGGCTCAGAGGGAATCACCTTTTTATTCCAGCCAAAATTTGAGGATCTTAATGCCTCCAGTATTGTGCTTGCCCTGGGTCACTCGTTTTTTACCCTGAGCCTTGGAATGGGTACCATGATTACCTATGGCAGTTATCTGCATAAAGATCAAAATCTATTGAGTTCGGCCTTGTGGGTCATTTTCCTGGATACTGCCATCGCCATGCTGGCGGGTGTAGCCATATTTTCCACTGTATTTGCCTTGAACGCAGACCCAGCTGGCGGAGCCGGTTTGATCTTTTTTATCCTGCCTTCTGTTTTCCCGCAGCTGGCAGGGGGAGCCGTCTGGGGCACGTTATTTTTCTTTCTACTGTTTATGGCTGCCTTGACCTCAGCGATTTCTATCCTGGAGGTGGTGACTGCTTATTTTATTGATCAAAAAGGCTGGTCCAGGAAAAAAGCTACCATCCAGTTTGGTGTCATTATCAGTGTAGTGGGTATTTTCTGTTCATTATCTATGGGCGGGGGCATCAACATCACCGCCTGGCTGGGTATGTCCTTTTTTGATTTCATGGATTATTTATCCTCCAAATATATGCTGCCTATTGGCGGTATGTTTACGGCGTTGTTTGTTCTCTACCGCTGGGGTGTCCCTGCATTTCTGGATGATCTGCACCAGGGGATGATAGGGAAAAAACTGGATTCCCGGATCGTATCTGTGTTACTCATTATTTCCGCCCTGGTGGTGGGGTTTATTCTTATGAATGAAATTATTGCCAAGTTAACCGGCATTACCATCGTCGGTTAGCATGCTCGTTGCCCGCATTTGTCCGCCAGATTCAGCCCTGTATGAAAAATGGCGTATACCTATAGGTAAACTTGGTGCAATCCTGGATACCTTCGCTGTGATCCGGTTATTTGTCATCTGGTCCCTGACCGTTACGGGAACGGTACTGGCTTCCGGCCTGGAAGACCGATTTCTGTACTGGAATTGGACCACCTGGACCGGCGGCCTGCTCAGGCTGGTGATCAGTTCTCTACTGTTCCTGCTGCTGCTGCATCCCAAGTCACTCTGGATTGCCGGATCCAGGCGACTGAATGAATCGGGTTTTGCTGTCCACGGTGTACTGGCCTTACTGTTCATTCTCATCGGCGGTATCGGCTATACCACTGATCAGGGGACCTTCCTGTTGAACGCCTTACCTTATGTCATTGGATTTACCGCCGGACTTCTGGTGTTTCAGTTTACCTTAACCCTGGATGAAAGCAAGGGGGAGTGGTCAGTGGAGCGCTGGGATCATAAAATAATGCTCCTGGGAATATCCTGCCTCCTTTTCGGCGCGGCCGTACTTTTAGGTTTTTATTTTGACGACCCCATTCTGAGTACCGTGGCCATGGTCAATATACCTTTTTCGCTGGTTGCCATGTTTTTTTCCAGTCATGTACGACACCTGCAGCGGGCCCGTTTTTATCCTCTATTTATATTTTCCTTGTTTTTATGTGTTAGAGCTCCCTGGTTTTTCATCCCCCTGGCTGTTTTATTCTTTACCCTGAGAACAATTAATTATTTTCGTTTCGGTATTGTTTTCCCTTCCTTCGGGGTTGACTTCGACGAAGCATCCCATTATGTATGATGCGGTGATTGTTGGTGCCGGACCTTCCGGCTGCACCGCTGCATTATACGCTCAAAGATACGGTCTCAAAACTCTTCTCCTGGATAAGGCGGTTTTCCCCAGGGATAAGGTCTGCGGTGATGCATTGTCCGGGAAAAGTGTGCGCATATTGAAGGAACTGGATCTGTTGGAAGAGGCGGGCGAACTGGAAGGGTCGGTGATCAATCGAATCACCTTTGGAAGTCCAAAGAATAAAATATTTGACGTTTATCTAAAGGGCACAGAAAATAACGATCAAATCACGAAAGGATTTGTGATTCCCAGGAAGATCTTTGATAATTTTCTTTTTGAGAAAGCAGATGCAGTTACGGATACGAGGCAAGGATTTGCCGTCCAGGATCTTATTTTTGAAAAAGATTGTGTCGCGGGTGTGAGGGGCAAGACAAACAATGGGGATGAAGAGGAAATAAGAGCGCCCCTGGTTTTGGGATGCGACGGACCCACATCCATTGTGGCCCGAAAACTGGGCGTATATGAAATGGAGATGGAACATACTTCAGTGGCGCTCCGGTGTTATTATGAAGGCGTGGAGGGATTAACAGACCAGATTGAACTCCATTATGTGAAGGAGCTGAATCCGGGATATTTCTGGTTGTTCCCCGCTGGCGAAGGCAGGGCAAATATCGGACTTGGACTCAGTAAGAATGATGCAAAAAAAGAGAAAAGAACCTTACGCCAGATCCTGGATGAATTGACAAAGACCGAATATTTCAAGGATCGGTTTGCCAATGCAAGTAAACTGGAAAAGCCGGTAGGATGGAACCTGCCCCTAGGCAGTATTCACCGAAAAAACCATGGTAACGGCTTTATGCTGCTGGGTGATGCAGCTGGCCTGGTTGACCCGTTTACAGGAGAGGGCATCGGAAATGCCATGGTTTCAGGTAAATACGCCATTCAGGTTGCAGCAAAATGCAGGGAAACAGGTGATTTTTCAAAATCAGCACTTACCCAATATGATCAACTGCTGTGGGGCGAGATCGGCAGTGAATTGAGAACCAGCACCAAGCTCCAGAGCCTGGCCCGTTACAGGTTCCTGTTAAATTTTGTGATCAACCGGGGAGAACGAAACGAAGAGGTGAGGGATATCATTTCCAGCATGCTGGCAAATGAAATTCCCCGGGATGAACTTTCCAGCCCCATGTTCTATTTTAAAATTTTATTTTCCTGATTAGATCACAGAATGAATCGAAAAGAAATTCTCAAAACAGTCAATTTATCTCGATTCACTGCATTCGATTTCGAGACCACGGGTCTGGATCCAATGGCGGACCGGATCATAGAGATTGCTGCGATACGCTTTGAAGATGGAGAAATCACCGATCGATTTGTAACCCTGGTGAATCCCGGCCAGCCTATTTCGCCCATGATCACCCGGATTACGGGAATTTCCGATGAAATGGTGCGGGACAAACCGCAGGAGGAGGAAATCATCGATGAATTGCTGGCCTTTTTAGGTGAGGATCCCCTGGTGGCCCATAATATCCGTTTTGATCAGAGCTTTTTAAGATCACTCTGCGAGCGCTGCAATAGAGATGAAGTGACCAATCCACTCTATGATACTCTGCAGTTGGGGCGCAGTTTATTATTTGATCAGGCGGTATTCAATCTGGGTTCATTATCGGAATTTTTCGGTTTATCCGCGCAGGGCGCGCATCGCGCTGAAAAAGATACGGAAAACTGCGGGTTGATTTTTTTGCACCTGCTTGAGGAACTGGCAGGTTATCCCTTGAAAATGATTTCGAAGGTATTGACCTTTGTAAAACATGCTGAGATACCCAATAAAAATCTCTATGTAGACCTGGCCAATGAACTGACCCGGCGGGGAGATCTGACCAGGGGGCTTACTGAAACGAAACACGATCACGGTTTAAAAACAAATACATATCGCTGGGACGGCAGTAATGATGCGGCAGAAATCACAGTGGAAGATGTATTTGGGCCGGAGGGTTTTCTTAAAGAGGTGCACCCGAATTTTGAAACCCGGTATAACCAGATAAAATATGCTTTAAATACAGAACAAACCTTGTTAAAAGACCGCGGCATTGGTGTGGTGGAAGCGGGTACGGGACTGGGAAAAACCATGGCCTATTTGTTTGGTGCATTCAAACGATCCAGTTATGTGGAGCAGGAAGGGCCCACGGTGGTTTCCTGCCATACGAAACACCTGCAGGATCAATTATTCTACAAGGACCTGCCGCAGCTGGCTGAGACCATGGATGTTCCTGTAAAGGCTGTTATGATGAAGGGCAGGAATAATTATATTTGTAAAACGCGGTTCGACTGGATGATCGCAGATGCCAATACCCTGGATGAAATGGATGTGGAAGCATTATTACCAGTAATGTTCTGGCTGCATTGGACCAAAACAGGAGATATTTCAGAATGCTCAGGGTTCTTCAATTCAAGGCGCACCTGGCTTAAATCCTCTTTTTGCAGCGAACCGGGCTTCTGCACCGGGGAAATATGCAACCGTCACCGTGGCTGTTATTATGGACAACTGCGGCAGGCCCTGTACAGGGCCCATACCATTGTGGTAAATCATTCCCTGCTGCTTACGGAAGCAGACAGACCGGGATTTTTGCCGGAGTTTAATGCGGTGATCGTTGATGAGGCCCATAACCTGGTCAAAAGCGCCTATGATCAATTCAAAGTTGAATGGAATGAAAAAGGCACTTCCTTTTTACTGCAGGGTGTTGACCCGGCCCACCCCCGGTCTATGCGCTGGAATAATATCCTGCAGCAGATCAATAATATTACGCCGGGTGTGATCCAGCTGCGGGATGAACTCCAGGATGCGGTAAAAAATACACAGGGAGCGCTGAAGGATTTCATGCAGGCATTGCGTGACGATAATGAAACTCGTTTTAACCCGGCAAAGCAATACCAGGAAAAACCGATCCTGGGTAGCATTAATAAAATATATGCGCCGGTAACCGTAGAACTGCTCACATTAAAACAAGGACTGGAATCGATCCTTTTCCTATTGGAAAAAACCAGGAAATCAGTGCTGGAAATGGATCCTGCCCGTACCGATTATCCCGTACTGCATTCCATTCTGGACCGCGGGCTGGAAACCATGACCACGATCATCAATTCATTGGTCAGGCTTACGGAGCAACAGGATCCAGATTGGGTATACTGGCTGGAGGGTGAATTTCGCCATTACGGAACAGGGAGACAAAAGCTGGATATTTCCCTGCATGCCTCCCTGATTGATGTTGCCGAAACATTGAAAGGTACATTTTTTAAGCGGATGGATCATTGCGTGCTGACCTCGGCAACATTAAAAATCAATGATTCGTTTGATTATTTTTTAAGACGGACAGGGCTGGATGACTGGGATAATGTGCAAACCAGGGAATTCTTAAGCCCATTCCATTATATGGAGCAGGTAAATTACCATCAATACGGCGGTGGACGGGTATTGTCCAATGAACCCGAATACATTGCTGATCTGGTTTATTATCTCCATAAAAAGTTTGAAAAGCGGATCATGGTCCTCTTTACGGCGCGAAAATTATTATCGGATACGGCTGAATGTATGCGGGACAAACCAGGCGGAAGGGATTTGCCCCTGTTCGCACAAATCCGCGGTGCATCCCGGCCGGGCATCATTAAAGGCATGCACCGCAATCCAAACGGGATTTTATTCGGCACCAATAGTTTCTGGGAAGGCGTAGACCTTCCCGGTGATCTGTTGGAAATACTGATCCTGGTGAAACTGCCCTTTGATGTACCTTCGGAACCATTAATAAAATCCTATTCGGATCATATCAGCCGCCATGGCGGCAACAGTTTCATGGAATATTCGCTGCCGGAATGTGCGATCCGTTTCCGACAGGGCTTTGGCCGGCTGATACGCACCTCCTATGATTCGGGCAAATTTATCTGCTTGGACAACAGGGTCGTTACCAAGAGATACGGTGAAATTTTCCAGCGGTCCCTGCCGGTGGAGATGGAAGTGTTCTCGGAATTTGATACTATCAATTAACCCTGATAATTTGTTGACCCGCCATTGGAATGATTTAGGCAAGTTCCATAAATTATCCAATGGAAACCCTGCGGATTTCAACTAGAACCTATACTGCAGAGGATTTTGCGCCTCTGTTTTCCGGTCCGACACGGATCAAGCTCGCAGGCAGTTCCGTTAAAAACCTCAATCAATCCCATAAACGCCTGCAGGAAATTATTGCTTCGGGGAAAACGATCTACGGTGTCAATACGGGTTTTGGGAATCTCAGTCATATACACATTAATCAAGAGGACCAATTTACCCTGCAGCTGAATCTGGTGCGCAGTCATGCCGCCGGTGTGGGTGCACCATTGGAACCCGGCCTGGTACGTACCACCATGGTGCTGAAACTGTTAACTTATGTGAAAGGATTCAGCGGTGTCCGTTTGGCAGTGGCAGAAAAGATGATCCAATTCCTGAATAGAGATATAATTCCGGTGATTCCCGAAAAAGGTTCTGTGGGAGCCAGCGGAGACCTGGCACCCCTGGCGCACCTGGCACTGGCAATTATCGGGGAAGGGCATGTTTTTTACAATGGCCGAAAAATGAGAACCGCAGCTGCATTGAAAAAAGCCCGGGTAACTCCCCTGCAACTGCATCCCAAGGAAGGGTTGAGCCTCATTAATGGAACCCAGGTTTCCACTGCCATGGCTATTAAGGCTCTCCTGGCCGGGCATAATCTTGCTGCCTGTGCCGATGTGACAGGAGCACTTGCAGTGGAAAACAGTCTTTCCAGCCGCAATGTATTTCGCCGGGACATTCATGAACTGAAAGCCCACAAGGGTCAGCGGGATGCGGCGCGAAATGTATTTAAAATGTTAAGAGGCAGCAAAATTGTTGGTTCCCATTCAGATTGCGGTAAAGTGCAGGACCCCTATAGTTTCCGCTGTATCCCCCATATCCACGGCGCCTGCCGGGACAGCATATCCGGCGCTGCACAGATGATTCATAACGAAATAAACAGTGTCAGCGACAATCCCTTGATTTTAACAAATAGCGAGGTGGTCAGTTCGGGGCACTTCCATGCCGAACACATGGCCCAGGCCATGGATATTCTGGCCATATCATTCGCGGAACTTGGCGCCATCGCAGAACGCCGGATTTACTATTTCATGAAAGGGCTTCCGGATGTATTCCCGCCGTTTGTCGCTGCAAAGCCAGGTCTGGAATCGGGCTATATGATGGCCCATGTAACCGCATCTGCGCTGGCTTCAGAAAATAAAACACTGGCCCATCCCGCCAGTATAGATTCTTTGCCCACATCCGGAAGCCAGGAAGATCTGGTCAGCATGGCACCCTGGGCGGGCCGGAAACTTTTCCAGATCCAGAAAAACCTGGAAATCATCCTTGCGATTGAACTGCTGGTGGCAACAGCGGTCAATCACCTGGCTTTCAAGAATTTAACCCCCGGGAAAGGGACCAAACCTATTATGGATCTTGTACATACAATATGTGATTTTGAGTCCGGGGACCGTGTACTGTCCCGGGAAATAGAAACTCTCTCTGAAAAAATAGGATCGGGAGAAATACAGAAAACCGTAACCAGTCATTTAAAATTGGATTGACTATGAATAACCGACCCCCATTCCCCAATGCACTGACTTTCGATGATATTCTTCTGGTGCCCCGGAAATCATCTATACTGCCCCGGGATGTGGAGCTGAAAACCCGACTGACCGGGAAAATTGAATTAAATATTCCCATTATAAGTGCCGCCATGGATACGGTAACGGAAAGCACCATGGCCATTGCCCTGGCTCGTGCCGGCGGCCTGGGCGTAATCCATAAAAATCTTTCAATTGATGATCAAGCTTCCATGGTGGACCGGGTAAAACGGTCCGAAAGCGGCATGATACTAAATCCTGTCACAGTGGGTCCTGCCAGCACTATCGCAGAAGCAAAAAAGATCATGGCCCGGTTTAAGATCAGCGGTTTGCCTGTTGTGGATAAAGATAAGCTGGCGGGGATCATTACTAATCGTGATATTCGATTTCATATGGATGACAGCCTTTCTGTGGACTCGCAGATGACATCAGAGAACCTGGTAACAGTTCCCACTGGTACCTCATTGGAGAAGGCCAAAGAGATCCTGCAGAAGCATCGCATTGAGAAATTGCTGGTGGTGGATGAGAATGGCAATCTGACTGGTTTAATCACGGTAAAGGACATCCAGAAAAAAGAAGATTTCCCTGATGCCTGCAAAGATAGCAATGGGCGGCTGCGGGCGGGTGCGGCGATAGGGGTTGCTGCCGACAGCATGGAGCGGGCTGGCGCCCTGGTGGATGCAGATCTGGATGCCATTTTCATTGATACTGCTCACGGGCATTCAAAAGGAGTACTGAGCCTTGTGGAAAGGATAAAAGCGGAATTTTCTAATGTTGCGGTGATCGCCGGAAATGTAGCCACCGGTACAGGTACCAAAGCGCTGATCGACGCCGGAGCGGACTGCATCAAGATTGGTATAGGGGCTGGGGCCAGCTGTACAACCCGGGTGATTGCCGGGGTTGGTGTACCGCAGTTTACGGCTATCATGGATGGGGTGGATGCAGCCCGGGATCAGGGCATCCCCATCATTGCCGATGGTGGCCTGCGATACAGCGGCGACCTGGCCAAGGCACTGGCTGCTGGTGCCGATTCTGTGATGCTGGGCAGTCTGCTGGCCGGCATGGATGAGAGCCCCGGTGAATTTATCCTGTATGAAGGCCGTCAGTATAAATCATATCGCGGCATGGGCTCCATGGGTGCCATGCAGAGCGGCAGCGGCGACCGCTATTTCCAGGAAGGCGCTGAAGCGACCAAACTGGTTCCGGAAGGTATCGAGGGTATGGTTCCTTTTCGAGGGTCAGTAAAAAACACCATCCATCAATTACTCGGAGGTGTTCGCGCGGCCATGGGCTACTGCGGGTGCGGAACCATTACAGAATTCGGGCAGCAGGCCAGTTTTGTTCAGGTCAGTGCTGCCGGGGTGAAAGAAAACCACCCCCACGAAGTTCGTATCGTGAAGGAAGCGCCGAACTACCAGGTCCCCGATAAATGAAGAGGCCGTTTGAGTCCGGTTTTATTGAATTAACTGAGAGAATTTAGGTGACGGGTAATCTGAGATTTTCTCCGGGCACCCGTATTTTGATGGATCAAGCTCTTTTTCACCGCTTTGTCTATTACGCTCACAGCAGCTGTATATAACTTTTCAGCTTCTGTTTTATCCGAAGACTGCAGTACTTGCTTGATATGGGTCCGGAGCGTAGACATATCGGCTACATTGCGGGCCCGGCGCTTTTGATCCTGGCGTTCTCTTTTTAATTGTTGCGGATGTCTATCCATTTAATATAATTCCTTTAGAAAATAGAACCGTAAATTACATCACAGTTATTTTTAGTGTCAATGAACCGTTATTCTATACCTACAGAAATGGTGAAGTTATGAATTCTGCTGAATATTTAAGATCTGTTTCTATTTTTTCCGATTTATCTGATGTGGAACTTGTATCCATATCCAAAAAAATGACTCCCTATTCTTATTCCAAAGGCGAGTTTATTGTTATGGAAGAGATGGAAGGGGAACAGTGTTATTTTATTACTCACGGCAGTGTCAAGATCACCCGCTCCAGTAAGGAAGGCCGGGAAGTGATTCTAGCGATCCTCATCGGCGGCGAATTTTTTGGTGAAATGTCGCTTTTGGACGGAGAGACTCGTTCAGCCAATGTACTGACCCTGGAAGAAACAAAGGTCCTGGCACTGAATAGAAATGATTTTATGGCCACTCTTG
>PVBE010818472.1_pt1 | contig 12409 bp, 10 predicted proteins | sample 1631181 | NCBI WGS metagenome assembly PVBE01 (sample SAMN08397723, study PRJNA350692) | Marine metagenome, whole genome shotgun sequencing project. | isolation source: water | place: Pacific Ocean | collected 2012-04 | reverse complement strand
TACCAAGGTCCCGATCGATGAACTCTCCAAGCCGAGAATCAGGTCGCCTTCCCAGTGTCCCGGTACGGCACGGTCCTCGGCCTGGGCGAAAAACGCTGACGCCAGGCGGAGGATCTCGTTGGCACGCTTCAGCTCTCGGTTCTCACGCTTGAGCTGCTTGAGTTCCTCGAGTTCATCTGTGGTCGGACCTGACCGTAGACCTTCGTCTCGCTCGGCCCGGCGCACCCATCGCCTCAACGACTCAGCAGAGCAGCCTATCTTGGCCGCAATGGAACGGATCGCCTCACACTGCGAGCTGTACTCGCATGCGTGCTCCAGCACCATCCGGACCGACCGTTCCTTCACCTCGGGCGAGTATCGCTTGCTTCCCATGGCTACATCCTCTCACAACATGCAGCCTCCGGAAATCCCGGGGCGATTCAACGCCCCCGTCATAGACGAAGCCGCGAGCCTCTCCCCGCAAACAGAAGGGGCCTGGCGGGCGTCGCGCACCCGGATCCTCTGCGGTGGCGGCTTCCGGAACCTGGGCCGCCCAGTCGCGGAGCGCAGCAGCACCTGGCCCGTTATCCCCTCAGAACCGCAGCTCCGGTCGACGGATCAGTCCGCCCAGGTGAGCGGTCCAGACCATCGCCGCGAAGGCCAGCAGGGTCAGTCCGCCGACGACCCAAGGCAGGCTGGCGTGGGGTTGTTCATCCTGCCAGTAGGCGAGCAGGGCGACCAGCGACGCGGCACCGGCCAGCGCCATGATGGTGAAGGCCACGCGCCCCCACAGCGCATGGTCCTCGATCCATACCTGGTCCAGTGTGAGCACACCCGAGAGCCACTCCGCCGCGGGTGGCCCGGTGAAATAAGCAGTGACCGACGCCGCGGCTGAGATCAGCACCAAGCCGTAGGCCATCTTGTATTCGGTGACGGACGACGAGCGCCGCGCGCGAGCCAGGAAAAAGAGCGCCACCGGGCTGAACAGGACCGGCATATGCGCCACCATCAGGTGTACCCAGGTTGCTCCCAATTCAGTCGCCCGTTCCGATCGCCTTGCTCGGCTGGACGCCCTGATCGATCTTGGAGTAGTCCAGCTCCGATCCCCGCATGCTGTGGGGGATCAGGTAGACCGCAGTCATCACCAAGGCCGCCAGCAGCACCAGTCCGCGACTGATCCGCTCGTCTTTCTTGGGCCGGGTCCCGATCGCAGCCGCCACGACCAACCAGGCGCCCCACATGATCAGCATCTTGTTGTCGGTCAGGTCACCGCCAAACGGGAAACCGGTCCAGTATTCGCCGAAGGCATACTTCTGGACGATCGGCCCGAGAATCATCCCGCCGAGGGTCATCCCGCCGAGAGCGATGAACGCGAGTGGGCGCATCCGATCCGACTCGAACAGCGCCGCCAGGCCAGCCCGCATACCGATCAGCACGGAAAAAAACATCATGATGATGTGCGGCCAGAGGATGGTATCCGGCACGGGATCCTTGTAGCGCAAGACGATATTGGGCTGGCCTTTCTCGGGCACGCGGGCGGCCAGGCCATCGGCCGAGAGGGTCACGAAATACTCCACCTTGCCGGCGGCCGGCTGGCGAGGAAGATAGGCTACCCACTCCTCCCGCTCCGCGATGAACGGATCCACGACAAACGGATCGTTCGTCTTGTACCTCTTGTGGTGCAGCTGAGCCTGAAAAGAAACGCCGGCAGGAGCGGGAAACACCACGCGCGCTCGCTGGGTCGTTTCCTGCGAGCGGACGAGCCGAAACGTGTAGCTCTTGCCATCGGCCTCGAAGCTCCCCCGAAACGGATAGGTCGGCCCCGTCGTTCGCTGATAGATCACAGCGGAGATCATGATGACCACCGCCAGCCCCCACAATAGACCGGTCTTCATCGCTGGACTCTTCCTGGCTGAACGCCTCACACGCCGGGTGCTACGAACCGCTAGATTCTACTCCCTGTTCGAGCACTCGATCAGCACTTTTGCCTCGAACTGGTTCACACCGACCCCATGACCGCGCCCTCGCTCGCACACCATCAGTGAAGGCGCAGGCATGGGGCGCCGCACCGGAGACCAGACGAGGAACTCGTCTGGGAGGGTGGCCCACCCTGAAGAAACGGTACAATGCGGTGGATGGCCCAAGCCGCCCCTCGCCCACGAGCCTCCAGGCCGGTCCTCGCCTGGAGTCTGGCCCTGCTGCTGGTGCTGATCCATACCGCGCTGCTGATCGGTAGCCTGCGGCAGAAGAGCATCACCCTCGACGAGCCGGAGTACCTCTATACCGGCACGCTCCAGTGGCGCGAGCGGAACTTCCTCAACAACCCGCACCCGCCGCTGATGAAGTACCTGGTCAGCCTCCCCCTGCTCGGCCTGGATCTGGTGCTGCCACCCGGACCGCGCCAGACCGAGCTGGGTCCGGACTGGAACTCGGCCACGCGGTTCTACCATCTGAACCGGACCGACATGCGGACGATGCTGACCCTGGCCCGCCTGCCGGTCGTGCTGCTCACCGCACTGCTCGGCCTGTTCTTGTTCGGTGTGGCGCGGCGACGCTACGGAACAGCTGGCGGCTGGCTCGTGCTGCTGCTCTACCTGCTCTCACCGAACATCGCCGCGCACGGCCGGCTAGCCACCACCGACCTGGGCGGGGCCGCCTTCAGCTGCCTGGCGCTGGTTTCCTGCGGGTGGATGCTCGAATCTCCCTGCGGGCGTCGAGTGCTACTCACGGGCCTGGCGGTCGGAGTCGGACACGCCGTCATTGTAGATCCTGTGGCGATTCCGGCAAAGAAATCGATCGGCGTGGAGAAGGCAAACCAGCAAATCGGTCCTGGTGAGACTCACCCATCTACTTTTCAATGTGTGAATGATCGACATCGTCGGCCCGAGCAGTTTTCAGACCACCCAGTGGTCAGTGGTTGCACGCGCCAAGAACCCAGATGACCCGGGCCGTCGCGCCGCCCTCGAGCAGCTGATTCAAAGCTACTGGAAGCCGATCTACGTCTTCGTCCGCCAGCGAGGACACCAGAGTGACGACGCCAAGGACATCACGCAGGGCTTCATGCTCTACCTGATGGAATCCCCACTGCTCGAGCGCGTCGAACGCCTGGGACGCTTCAAGAACTATCTGCTCACAGCGCTGGACTATTATCTCAGCAACTCTTATCGAAAATCGCGGGCTGAGAAACGGGGGGGAGGACGCGTTTTCAGCGTCGATCTCTCGGCTCCCGAGATTCAGGCCCTGGAAGGCATGCCCTTGAGCGGCACGCCGGAGCAAGCCTTCAATCGTTCATGGGAGTTGACGACCCTGCAACGGGCGATGCAGGCGATGCGCACCGAGTACGAGCAGAGAGACCCCCGCCGCGCCGAGGTACTGCGACGGTACTTCTCGGGAGAAACACCGCGCCCCAGCTACCAGCAGCTGGCGGACCAGCAGGAGTTGTCTCTCTCACAAGTCACCAACTTGATTCACCAGGCCAAGAAGCGCCTGGAGGAGCTGATCCGAGCCGAGTTGAGCCGCACCGTCAACTCGACGGAGGACCTGGAGCAGGAACTGCGTGAGCTGTTCGAAGCCGTCGGTCCCACGGTCTAGGCCCGGCCGACGAATCGAATCAGCGGCTCCCCCAGCCTGCTCCCCGCAGATGGGCCCTCTTGCCCCGTGAAACCACCCTGCCTGTACGACAGCCGAACCGGTCAGCGAAAACCCAGCTGGAAGCGGCCTGCACCGGTTTGTTTTCCCGGGACCATTGCCTGACACGGGGGTTGATCTCTACAATGGCGGCACAAAAGGGGAGAACATCTATGCGCTGGATAGCTGTCTGTCTCGTCTTGATCATCGCTTTGCCCGCACTGAGTCAGGACAAGAAGAAGAAGAAAGAACCCCCAGTCGCCACGAATCCGACGGTGGTCGAGCTGGCGGTCAAGAACCTCACTCGAAGCAACCAGACCAAGATCTCCGTTCGTTTGAGCAAGCTGGCGGGGGTGGGTCAGGTCCAGACCGACGAGAAAAAGAACCTGGTCCAGCTGCACCTGTCGTCGCAAGGCAGCGTCACCTTGACGTCGATCAGCAAGGCACTGAAAGGCAGCGGCGTGACTCTCGACGCCGAGAAACTGCGCCTGCAGGACACGGTCACCGTCGAACTAGAGGCCGAGATGCGCGGCGCGCGCAACAAGCGCAAACGGGGGGGCAAGCAATACACCGGCGCGGGCGAGCTCTCGACAGCGCTGAAGCGCCTCGGCCCGGTCCGCGACGCCCAGTGGACTGACCGCAAGAAGCTCAAGCTGACTCTCACGGGCAAGCTGCCCTACATGACCCTGGTCGGCCTGATCGGCAAGTACGGCTCCACCGCCGCACGCAGCGCCTTCATTCGCAACCTCCACTGGAAGGGCGTCAAGCTGGCCAAACCGCAAACGCCGAAGAAGGAGCCAGCCGAAAAACCAGACGAGAAACCAGCCGAAAAACCAGCCGAGAAACCAGCCGAAAAACCAGCCGAAAAACCAGCCGAGAAACCAGCCGAGAAACCAGCCGAGAAACCAGCCGAGAAACAAAAGCCGGGGCAGGACGGGTAGGCGTTCCCCGACCAGGCAGGGGACGAGCGCTCAAGGTCGCCCCCACCCGGGGCGGCTCGTGAAAGCCCAGTCGAGGGCTGCAAAACTCACGCAGTGAGGTATCCTCGCTCGCCATGCAGACGCCATCCGTGTCAGAGGTGCAGGCCCTCGTCGCGACCCATGCCACGTCCGAGGAGGTGCGGACGCGCTTCGATTACAGCGACCTCGGGTTCGCCATGCACCGCGACCACCTCCGAATAGAGGGGTTCAGGGCTCTCGAGGAGCTCCTCTCGAGCGTCCCGTTGCTGGTCTTCGATTTCAACATGGGACCGGAGGACCTGGCGCAGAACCTCCATGACGGCACATCCGGGTTCCGGGCCGACTATGCCGGAATGCCGGGCCCTCGCGGCGGCACGATCTTTCGAGTCGACCACCACTATCCCGTCGTGGCGCAGCTCAATCAACAGAGCACCACACCGATGGTGCTGAGCTGGTTGAAGGGTCTGCACGCTGCCGGCCAGTCCGACCTGCTGGAAGAGGTCGCGCGCAGCCGCTACCTGGCCAATCACTGGGATTGCGACATCCTCTTCTCGCAGCATCTGGCCCGAAAGGCGGATGACCGGAGCTACCTCGAGGCGGTCGGCCCCATCCTGGAAGCCGCCGCCCTGCGTAACGACCACGTGGAGTTGCCTGAACGAGAACTGGAGACCATGGAGGCGCTGGCCTACAACGCAGGCCAGGCACTGGATGCAAAGGTCACTGCGGGAGAGCTGCGCTACCACGACGTACAGGCGAACTGGCTGCCCAGGTTGGGGCGCTGGATCGCCGGGGGACCGCGTTGCGATCAACTGGCGGCCTGGGCCACTCAGAGCCATCAAAGGGAGCAAGAGCGGCTGGCAGTCATCCGCAGCTGGGACGAGGCGGGACGGTTACGGCAGGAGCTGGGCGGCCGGCTGGTCGTCCTGGACGGGGAACATCCCATCCAGAACGCCACCTTCTATTTCTACCTGCGCCATTCGCGACCGTTCGACGGGAAGCGCATCCAGCTGCTCTACTTTCTCGAAGCCCCGGGACACTTCAAGTACAAGCTGAGATCGCATGGCGGAGCGAACCTGACGCCGCTCTACGAGCATCTTCGCCGAAGCGTGGCGGAAGCCGGCTTCAATGGACGCTTCTCGGCCGGAGGCTCGAAACTGACAACGGTGCCTCCCGAGCGGGTGCTCGAACAGCTGCGGCAATACCTAGAGAACCACGACTGGTCCTAGCTAACCGGTGACGGAACCGATCTCCTCGCGCATCAACGCCTCGGCGCCAGGATAGAGCCGGATCAAAACCATCCGCAGTCCCTCGCTAAATATCGGCGTCAGCGCCTGCTCGAGGCGAACTCGGATCGCAGCGCGACTCTCGTCGTCACCCGCCTCCTCCAGCTCCTCGCGTAGTCCAGCGAGCGCTTCCCACTGAGCGCTGAAGCGAGCCGCCTGCGCCTCGAGTGCCAGCTCGACGGCTTCGATCCAGGGCTGGTGTGTTTCGGTACAGCCCTCACCTAGCTCTTTGAACTGCCCGCGGCCCCGTCCGAAGTGAGCTGCGGTGATGTAGGTCAGCAAGGCGTAGCGGCTGAACGCGGTGAGAAAAGTGGGTGACCAGCAGACCGCTGGAGCCCCCTGGGCGTGGATCAGAATGTGGGCCTTTCCCAAGGCGAGTCCAGCCAGCAGCCCACCCAGCGAACCGGCGAGCAGGCCGCCGCCGAAGGTCAGGCCTCCGGCAAGGAAGTCAGCGGTCAGGCCGGTCGCCGCCCCGCTGACCACGCTGCTGATGACCGTGATCCAGCGGGCCTCCTCGGCCGTATTGCGTGGCACGGAAAAGTCGGCAGAGAGCCTCTCCTTGACATTCTGCAGCGACTTCTGGTCGACCGACAGTCCCTGCGTCTCGATCAGCTGTCGGATGAAGGGCAGGTGTCGCTCCTCCAGACGCCTGCTCAGCCCCTCCTTGGCCTTTTTCTGCCGGACGGTGTCGGTCACCTTCCCCAGCAGGTTCTCCAGCCGACTCCCACTGTCGCTGTATTCGAGCGGCTCGTAATCGATGCAGACCGCGACGAGAAAGTGGACGATGACCTCGACCGACCGCTCGAAGGCAGCCGCGTTCTGCCGTCGCCAGGAATCCATCAGCCGATCCATCACCGTGGCTTGCCGATCGGCCAACACACTGCGCACGTGCTGAAACAGCTTGATCTCCTCGACCCAGCAGCGGTCGAAGGCGTCCAGCGTGAGCACCGACCGGACCTGCGGATAACGCTCCACATGGGTCCGCCAGGCATCCTCGATCGCCTCGGTGTCGGCGGTAGTGCGCACGTGATTGAGCAACATCAGCACGGGCAGCTCGAAGTGCGCAATCAGCTCCAGCTCCGGATCGAGATAGCCCACCTGTCCCGGATCATCAGACGCCTTGACCAGATAGATCACCACGTCCGACTGCTCGTGGATGTGGCGTAGGGTCCGCTGGTTGAACCATAGCGCACGGTTGTTGACCCGGTCCCAGACCTGATTGAGAACCCAGCCCAGCGCGTTGTTCCTTCGACGGAACCGCTCGAGCAAGCGAACCGTATCGCCGAAGCCAGGAGTATCCCAGAGCACCAGCTGCGCGCCGTCGTCCTCCAAGAGCGTCCAGGCGCTCGCTCGATCTGTGACGTGCGCCTGGTCGAGCACTCGGCCGACGTCCCGCTTCAGCAGCGTGCGGGCCAGCGTCGTCTTCCCCAGGTTGGTGTGCGAAATCAGGCTGATCTGGATCCGGTTGGGCGAACGCTGGGGGCGGTCGAGAACCTCCTCGTACGTATCCCAGGCCGCCAGCTCGGCCTCCAGATCGTCCTCCTCGGCAGCGGGCGCCGGCGGTGCGTCACTCCACAATGCCTCCAGAGCATCATCGCACGCCTCGAGCACGTCGTCGGGCAGGGGCCTCGACAGATCCAGATGAACCGGCTGCGCCCCCGCCCGGACCAACTCATCGGTCCACCCCGCTCGCCGAGCGGCCTCCGCACCCTCCTGCTCCTCCCGAGGCCAGCCCGAACGATCGACGAGAACCAGCAATTCGTCGTTGCCGATACCCGCCCGAAGCGCCCGGATCAGCTCTCCCTGGACCTCCCGCTCGGCCGTCTGATCCAGCCGGAACACCAGCACGGCGCACCGATGCCGTCCGTCGAAGTCGGACCACTGTTCGGTCTCGAGCAGCGCGCTGGCCTGATCCCCGTAGGCCAGGGAGTCCGCAAAACACACGTCACCGCGAGCGCCGAAAAGGGTGTGCAGCAACTCCTCGACGCGGTCTGCGTGCTCCGGCGGCAGGTCATGACCGTGGGCAGCGACCACAGCCGTTCGGTCCTCCCCCCGTCCCGCGGACAACAACCGGCGAAAGTATGGGGCGCCGAGCTCGACCGGCAGCGCGCGACTCAGGCGCCTAATCCGCAGCGCACTCCAGGCTGTCAGCAGCGCACGAGGCAGAAGCACGAACAACAATCCGGTCACCGCCGAGAAGTGAAACCAGACCGCAGCGTCTGCCGCCTCACCGACCTGGGGCGTCGGCTGCTGCAGCACTGCGGCCGCGGGTGCAAAGATGAACCCGAGCAAGGCGTTGACCTGTTCGGCCGTCAGAAATGTCGACTCCCAAGCCACCTGATACTCGACGATCAGCCCGCGATAGTACATGCCGGCCAGGTTGCCGATGACCAGGGTCGCGGCCAGGATGTGCAGATGTCTCGCGGAGCGCAGCTGCATCAGCGGCGCAGAGGTGCGCAGCCAGAGCGACCAGAATCGCCGGAAGCTGCCGCCAGCCACCTGTCGATGCTCTCCCTGAAGGGCGGTGACGACTCGGATCAGGCGCTCGCCGAGCCAGCGCACGGTCGTGCGGACTCGGGTATCGGGGTTGCGCGGCTGGACCGGCGCCAGGCCGACGCACAGCGGATACAACAAGATCCCGGCGTAGACCAGCAGGTTCCAGGCGACCAATCCCAGCAACGGGAAATTGAGAGCGCTGATCGTCTTCTCCCCGGCCAGCGGGTTGGCCAGGAATCCGAGCAGCAGGGCCAGCAGGACCAGCAACGCCAGGTGCAGGCGAGAGCGCAGCAGGTCCCCGCTCTCGATCAGCGACAGACCAGTCACTCGCTCTCGCAACTCTTCGAAAAGACGCCCCGCACGGAAGGAGATCAACCGCGCCTCGTCGTTGCCGCACCGCTCTCGAGCCGCCTCCGAGGCGTTCACACGCTCTTCTGGCGAGATCAATGTTCCTTCCGGATCCCGCTCCTCGAAGGATCGAACCAGCAGCACTTTGCGCGCCTCGCCCTCGCCCCAGTAGGCTCGCTTGGGGACCTGTGAAATTGGCGTCATGGGCTAGAATCCCAACTCATAGACGTCCGACTCCCGCGCCAGGACGACACGCACCTCCTCGATCGGCTGATACGGACCCTGATCGAGCACCTGCCGCAGGGCATAGCCGAACTCGGCCGTCGACAAGGCATCGGAGCCGATCGCCAGCCGAGGAAGGGCCACCGTGCGTGCCGAGAGCTTCCCGGCCTCGAGCAGAGCGCAGCGGATCGTGCCGGCGACGAGCTCGACGGTGCTGTCGTTGAACGCCGTGATGACAACCAGGTGAAAGAGGTAGCTCGCGCTCAGCGACCCACCTCCGGTGCGGACAACCGAACCGGCGGCGAAAAACGCCTTCTCAGTCCCCGCCAGATGGGCCTGGAGCTCCTCTTCCACCGTGGCGCCCCCCCGCTGCAGGATCGACTTGCTGACATCGTCCGACATGCTGAGGTGGCCGTCCGCGCCGCAGAGCAGGACATCGACCGCTTGATCACGGATATCACCCTGTTCGACCACGAGCCGCATACCTAGAGCTTACCCGATCGATTGGCGGGAGGCAGCAGAGTATCGACTCGGCCCACACGAGAGTTGACCCGCAGAGACTTCCGCGATCACTCCAACGAGGCCCCTATTGAGGGGCTAGAGCCTGTTTGGGGCAGCTCGGCCTGCAGATTCGGCCCCTCACTGGCGGACCAGCGGCACGCTCAGGCTGAAGATAAATGTATGCTGTGGTCCCAGCCCGACACCCACCTCACAGCCAAGCACTTCGGCCACACGCTGCGTCAGCGCCAGCCCGATACCACAGTGCACGCCGGCGGCCGACCGGGCCGCGTCCTTGCGCCAGAAGCGCTCGAAGACGTGACTCAGGTCGGCGCTGGTCAGAGTGCACCCCGTGTTGGAAATGACGAGCTTCAGCCGATCGACCATCCGCTCGCCGCCGATCGTGATGCGTCCCATCCGGTCCGCATAAGAGATCGCGTTATCCAGAACATTGGTCAGGATCATCGAGAGGTACTCCGGGTCGGACTCGCAGCGCCAGCCCCCATCGAGCTGGGTTTCCATGCTCAACTCGCGTTCTTCCGCCCGTGGAGCCAGGGGTTTCCAGCACTGGGCCACCAACTGGCCGAGGTCTACGCCGACCACGCCGGGTGTGATCCCACCCGCGTCCAGCCGCGCCAGCATCAGCAACTGCTCCACCATCGACTGCTGACGTTTGGTCAACAGTAGCGTGTCGTCGAGCGCCTCGCGATACTCGCTGCCGTCGCGCTCTCGGGTCAACGCAACCTCGAGCGTCGCCCGCATGCCAGCCAGTGGCGTGCGCAGTTCGTGCGCGACATCGGCCGTGAATGAACGCTCGCGCTGAAACGCCGCCTCCAGCTTGGCCAGCAGGTCGTTCAGCCGAACGCCGACTCGCTGTACTTCGATCGGCATCCGGGCAATCGCCAGGCGAGCCGCCAGATCCCCTTCATCGAGATCCGCGATCTCGTCCGCCATCTGGCCCAGCGGGCTCAGCCCGCGCCCCACGACGATGAAACCCAGCAGCCAGGCCAGCAAGACGGCCCCGAGCCCGACAGCCGGAACCAGCCAAGCAATCCGCCCCAGCTGTTCTTCCAGTTCGACCGTCCCACTCGCAACGACCAGCACGATCAGCCGGACCGGCTCGTCCGGGATATCTTCATCCGCGAAATCTTCGTCCGGATCATCCCCCCTCCGTTCGTCATCGTGACGGTCCCGACGCAGCCGGATCCGCAGGATCAGCGCGCGACCGGGGCGACCATCGGGTAAGTCCACCGAGCGAATCTCCAGCTCGGGTCCGGTAGGTCCCGGCGTGGGCCCCAGACGACCCGGACCAAGCGACGGGGAACGTTCCCGGTCGTGTCCGTCTTCCCAGAACTGGAAGTAGTGGGGACGCTTGAGGCGGCTGAACTCCGGCATCTTCTGCTCCTCGAAGTTCAGCTGGGGCTCATCGTCGTCCCACCGAAGCAAGGAGGACAGCGCCCGGGCCCGTGCCGTCAGGGAGGCGTCGAAGCTATCGGTCAGCGAGCGAGAGACCGAGAGATAGACGATCGCCCCAAAACCCACCACGAGGATCGTCAGGGCGCCGACGACCCCGACCAGCAGGCGGCCGCGCAGCGACCTCATCGATCCATCACCTGCAGCGAATAGCCGCGCCCGCGATGGGTGTGAATCAACCGGGGAGCGCCGTCTCGCTCGACCTTCTTGCGCAGGTAGCTCACGTAGACGTCCACCACGTTGCTGCTGCTGTCGTTGTTGAAGTCATAGAGGTGCTCCCAGATATCGGTTCGGCTGACCACCTCGCCGCTGCGGAGCGCGAGATACTCGAGCAGCGCATACTCCCGCGCCGTCATCTGGATCTCCGCTTCGCCGCGCCAGACACGCTGGCTGACGGTGTCGACCTTCAAGTCGGCAACGGTCACCTGCGGGTTCTTCTGTTGATAGCCTCGGCGAACGAGAGCCCGCACGCGAGCCAGCAGCTCCTCGAAGGCGAACGGCTTGACCAGGTAGTCATCCGCTCCGCGATCCAGACCGACGACCCGGTCGTCGACCGTGTCCCTGGCGGTCAGGATCAACACATGGGTCTCGACCCCCTCGCTGCGGATTCGGTCGAGAACCGTCAGCCCATCGATTCCTGGCAACATCAGATCCAGAATGATCACGTCGTACTGATTTCCCGTCGCATACCACAGACCCTCTTCACCGTCAGCCGCCACGTCCACCGCGAAACCGGCCTCGGCCAGACCCTTGGCCACCGACTTGCGCAGCAACGGGAAATCTTCGATGAAGAGGGCTCGCATGCTACCGGCTAGTCCCGCTTGTCGTCCTGCCCGTTCTTGGGGGATTGCGCATCCTTCTTGCCGTCCTGCTCCTGCGGAGCTCTCGCATCCTCCTCCTCTTCCTCCGACTTCTCGTCCTCTTCCCCTGCCGCCTCCTCGGTGTCCCACTCGGGGCCTTCGAGGACGGTGCCGTCGGCCTTGACCACCATCTCGCCATGGCTAGCGCCACGGACGAGCCTCACCGCGAACACCGTCATGGGCTCTGCCAGACTGATCGACTGAACCCTGGCACGAATCTCCTCCAGTCCGATCGCCTGGATCACCGCACCCGGCGCCTGAGCGCGAAGCGCCGACATCACTTTGCGTGGAACCGACTCGAAAGGGGTCCTCCGGCGCACGATCAAGATCTTGTCCTCGGCGCCGAGGAGCACCTGGGTCTCCACCCCGCGACGGAAAAGCGCGACCCGCAACAACGCACCCCCCAGCTCCCGGTGGTGCTGGACGTCCCCGACCGCGGCGCCGGGGAAGACCTTGGCCAGCTCGGCCTGGGCCGATTCGCTCAGTACCGCTGGCCCCTCGTCCTCATCGCGATCATCGTGCTCATCGCGATCATCGCGATCCTCGTGCTCGTCACGATCCTCGTGCTCGTCACGATCCTCGTGCTCATCGCGATCCTCGTCATCATCGCGATCATCGTGCTCGTCGCGATCATCGTGCTCGTCGCGATCATCGTGCTCGTCGC
>PVBE012789828.1_pt1 | contig 12411 bp, 12 predicted proteins | sample 1631181 | NCBI WGS metagenome assembly PVBE01 (sample SAMN08397723, study PRJNA350692) | Marine metagenome, whole genome shotgun sequencing project. | isolation source: water | place: Pacific Ocean | collected 2012-04 | reverse complement strand
CTACATTTTCAATAGGATTTTTCTTCATGTGAGCAGCAATACTTTCAAATGCTTCTTCTTTATCCATGCTTGTAAGTGCCAAAGGCCTTGTATTCATACGACCAGAAACGGCCTGCCACACAACAGCCTTCTCTTTGGAAGAGAGTGTAAGCCTTTTGGCATCACCGAAGAATTGATGAGTTAAATCATCCATATTGTATAAGGATTGTACGAAGCATTTTTAAACCTCTATTTATACGAACAGAAACACCATTTGCTGTTTCATTGAGTAGCTCGGCTATCTCTTTTGGGGAAAGTTCATCGATGTATCGCATAATAAGAGCTGTTCGATATGGCTCCTCGAGCTCATAAAGAATTTCTGCTACTGCCTTGGCATCAAATACCTTAGCTTGATCTCGCCCATCTTCTCCTTCTATATCGAATCCATCCTCTGCCATATCTTCAAAAGAAACTACTTCCCGCTTTTTTCTTCTTCGCGCTTCATCTATAAGAAGGTTATTGGCAGTTCTATACAAAAAAGCCTGAACATTATCAATATCGTTCCCTGCAGCCAAATAGTCCCACGTCTTCATAAATGTATCTTGCATCAGCTCCCTGGCACGCTCCCTATTAAAACAACGATAACAACAATGTCGAAATATACTATCTGAATATGCATCGTATGCCTCTGCAAAATCTGTATCAGCCCCAGGGTGTGATCGGATGGTCATCGGTATATATGACGAAATAGGAATAGTATTCTTACATAGAATTTCACTAAATAATCAGGAAATCGAAAAAACTTGTAAGAGCCGATGTGCTTCTTCGTCACATACATCGACCGTGCAAACGTCATTTTCATTTCTTTCCCCAAATATCTATGACTACAGCACAAAGACTCTTACCCCTTTCCCTTATGGGTGGCCTGACGCTTACTCTAGCGCCTTTGGCTGGAGCTCAAGGTCCTTTTGGAGACCTAAGCAACGAAGACCGCCAAAACATGCGTGCAAGCTTAGAAGCTTGTCGTGATGACAATGAAGATATTGATGACAAAAAGACATGTGCCCAAGCAATATTTGCCGAGTACGGTGTGCAAAAGCCAGAAGGCCACGGTCGTCGTGGGCAACGTCGTGGACAACAAGATGGTCAGAAACATGACATTCCAGAAGATGTTCGTGAAGACCTAAAAGCGTGCCGCGAAGATAACTCTGGTGACCACGAGGCTGCCAAGGCATGTGCAGAAGAAGTCTTTAGTGAAAATGGACTCGAGATGCCAAAGCACAGAGGTCGTGGCCAAAAGATGGGTCACAAGTTTCGATCCAATATTGTAGAAGAGTGTGGTGAGCGTGAGCAAACAGAGCAGTGGAGAGAATGTGCTAAAGAAGCTCGCGGAACGATACGTGGTGAATTCCAAAACCGAAGACGCCGTGGTGGCATCGGTGCTAGTGCAGATCTCCGAGCAGAGCTCAAAACATGTCTCGAGCTTGAAGATAGAGAAGAGCTTAGAGAATGTGTATTTGGTGTACGCGATGCAGCTAGAGAACAAGCAGGAAACTAATCGATACAGAATAGGTGGAAAAAGAGACGCAGCATATTGCGTCTCTTTTCTATACAATAATTATATGAACTTCCCTATAGACATACACGACAAGCATCAGAAGATCGCAAAAAAGATTGGTTTCGATCCTGCAGATGTCGAAGAGCACTTCACTAGAGGGAGTGGTCATGGAGGTCAAAATATCAATAAATCTACAAATTGTGTGGAGTTGAATCACGAACCAACCGGAACCAATGTTCGCTATCATCACCACAGAGGATTACAGCAAAATAGAAAAGAGGCTTGGGAACTCTTGATATTAAAGGTACAAGAACGCGTAGAAGGAGATGAATCGGAGCTCTCTAAGAAGAAACACAAGATTCAAAAGCAGAAGCAGCGAAGAAGCAGAAGATCCAAAGAGAAGATGCTCGACGAAAAGAAGCAACGATCGGAAATAAAAGAAGCAAGAAAGAAGATAACGTAAGAAAGATTACATTCGGGGTATGTCAAATTACTTTTACACGCTGAATGCGTATACTATGTAGCAACCTTTCCTACACTCTTATGAAGCTCTTCAGAATACTTGTCGCTTGCTCGTCTGTTACCGCATTACTCCTTACGGGAATGCCAGTAGCCGAAGCTCGCATGATGGATGCCGAATCCAATACTACCTTCCGTGGTTTTCGTAGAAGTATAAGTCGTGTACGCGATGCAGCAAATCGAGAATGCAACGCATTAGAAGGTCAGGAGCGCAGTCTTTGTATACGATCACGAAGAGAAGATGTACGAAGGAGCCAAATCTCCGTTCCCGATATGAACACCGGAGGAAGATGTAGTGACATCATCAATGTAGGAGATCAGCAAAATTGTAACCGTGGACGTGGGCAAAAAGTTCGATCCAGAACCCGCAATCGAGGAGGTAATCGCCCAATTGGAATACAGGGAAGAGTACGATTATTCGGAAAGCGCACACGAACAAGAGAGGTAAAAGAGCAACGGGAAGAATGTCGCAGCAAAGAAACATCTGCTGAAAAGCTTGAGTGTCTGCGTATGCAAAGCAGAGGAACAAGGCGTGATGCCACAATCATTACCCCAAGAAGAAGAACCTTCCAGCAGATAGCTCCAGTGGACTTCCTATCTCCACAAGGTCTTCGTCGTAATATCAGTCGCACACGTAATATCATTCATGAAAAATGTGGCGACATCGAAGATGGCAACGAAAAACGTGCGTGTATTAACACCACAAGAACGAGGCTTCAGGGATATTAGGAACTAAACCTTCTTGCCATTCTGCAACCTCTTAGCGAGTGTGCGCAGGTAGGCAGCTGATACCTTCATGGTTTTGTACTCTCCTGTTGCTGGGTCAAATACCCTCTTCTTCTGGATGTTTGGCTTAAACGTTCTTTTGGTAGCACGAAGGGATTTGCTTCGGTTGTTACCGGTAGCCGTCTTTCTGCCTGTTTTGGAACATTTGCGTACCATATCGAGGAAATCCTAAGGATTTGGCTGATTCAGGTCAAATAAATAGGAGAAAGAATCCATTCTTGGTATCCTTTCGTTCGATGTTCGACTTCTCGCCAACCTTCATTATCGCCATTCTGATTGCCGTTTCTGTCCATGAATGGGCTCACGGATATGCGGCGTATAAGCTTGGAGATCCAACAGCTAAGTACGACGGAAGGCTCACGCTAAACCCCTTGGCTCACCTGGATCCTGTGGGAACAGTGCTCTTTATAATGGTGGGATTCGGATGGGGAAAGCCAGTGCCGGTGGATCCTCGATACTTCAAAAGGCCACTACGCGATAATGCAATCGTGGCATTTGCAGGACCGTTAAGTAATATCATCCTCGCATTCGGAGCATTTGCCATCGCAGTTCTTATTGGGCAGAAGGCTCAGGCCCTTTCGGTAACAGGAGCTCTTATCGCACCAAACAATCAGCCAATTATCATTACGTTCCTTGGTGAACTTCTAGGGGACATTATTCACATCAACCTCGTGCTGATGGCATTTAACTTGCTCCCAGTTCCCCCACTTGATGGAAGTAAAATCCTTCGCATGTTCCTGCCGTATGAATTTGAATACCAGTACAGACAGTTCGAACAGTACGGTCCATGGATATTGCTTGGACTTATCTTCCTAGGAAGAGCAGTAGGGCTTCCTATCTTAAGCCTTTGGATCAGCATCATCATGGCGCCGTTCCTTGGTATTATGTACGCACTGATATGAGCAAACTTTCTATCTTCAAAGAACTCTGGGCTTTCTTAAACCAAAGAAAGAAGTGGTGGCTGTTACCGATTCTAGTTCTGATCGTTCTACTTGGGCTTATATTGATCTTTGCGCAGGGGTCTGCATTGGCACCCTTCATTTACACAGTATTTTAAATGAAATTCTTCATCGTTCTCGCCGCGCTTGTTGTGATCGTTCTTATTTGTGACAAATACGAATCCAAACTCCCACCACCAATAAGTTGGATCTACGCACTCTGGAAAAAGTTCTCACACGTGCTCGGCATCATAATGACGTTCATCATTCTCACAGTTCTTTGGATTGTGGGGTTCGGTGTATACGCAATTGTGATGAAACCATTTGCTTACCTTGCAAGATACAAACGAGAACCTGAATCGTTCTGGATAGAAAGTGAAGTCACAACAGCTGATTCCATGAAGCACCAATTCTAGCCAACGCCCTACCCCCTACTCCTACGCCCAAATCCATCTACATCCTCGGCATCTCTTGCTACTACCACGATGCAGGTGCGGTGCTACTTAAAGATGGAAAGGTGGTGTTTGCCGCTCAGGAGGAACGCTACACCAGAAAGAAACAAGATGACCGATTGCCAGTAAGCGCCATCGGCAAAGCCCTTGAGCATGAAGGTATTACTATCGATCAAGTGGATGCAGTAGGGTTTTACGAAAAGCCTCTACTAAAGTTTTTCGATCGTATCTTACATACGTATTTTAAAACCTGGCCACGAGGACTCCGTCAGTACCAAATGGCAATGCAGGAATGGATGAATACAAAACTCTGGATCCCACAGCACATCGAAAAGCAGCTCCAATATAAAGGTAATATTTTCTACGTTCAACATCACGAATCCCACGCTGCTTCTAGTTTTTACTGCAGTGGATATGAGGATGCAGCAATTGTTACTGTGGATGGAGTGGGCGAATGGGCAACAAGCACCATTGGCTACGGTAAGGGGAAAGATCTGAACTTAAAGAAAGAGATTCACTTCCCTCACTCTCTGGGGCTCCTATATTCCGCCATCACCTACTACATCGGATTCAAAGTAAACAGTGCGGAGTACAAAGTGATGGGCCTCGCTCCATACGGAGAGCCAAAGTATGTTGATCAGTTCAAAAAATTGATAACGATTAGAGATGATGGATCGTTTAAGCTCAACATGAAGTACTTCACGTACGAACACGGACTCAAGATGACAGGACGAAAGATCGAGAAGCTATTTGGGCAGCCAACACGCAAGCCCGAGAGCGAACTCACACAGTTTCACAAAGACATCGCGGCATCAGTGCAAAAGATAACCGAAGAAGCGATGCTCAAAATCTGCGCACATGCCAAAAAGATCTGCCCCAGTGATAACTTGTGTCTTGCAGGAGGAGTGGCACTCAACTGTGTGGCAAATGGTGAAGTCTTGCGATCTGGAATATTTAAAAACGTATTCATTCAACCAGCTTCAGGAGATGCAGGTGGTGCACTAGGTGTTGCACTCTCTATTTGGCACAAGAAGTTTGATGGTGATCGCTTGCCAAAGATCCAGAACGTAAACTGGGGAACCGAGTACAGTGACGATGAGATAGAAGAGTTCTTGAAGAAAGAAAATCTTCCATATACAAGATTTGATGAGGAATCTCGATTAATCGAGATTGTTTCTTCGCTTCTGGAAGGCGAAAACGTAATCGGATGGTTCCAAGGACGGATGGAGTTTGGTCCACGCGCACTCGGCAATAGATCGATAATTGCCGATGCAAGAAACAAAGAAAACTGGCAGAAGGTGAACCTAAAAATTAAGTTCCGCGAATCCTTCCGCCCCTTCGCTCCAACTGTTTTAGAAGAAGATGTTAGCAAGTACTTTGATCTCGACAGAGAAACTCCCTACATGCTTCTTGTCGCAGATGTGCACCCAGATAAGCGTGAGATGATTCCAGCAGTTACTCATGTAGATGGATCTGCACGCATTCAATCGATCAATAGAGATCAGAATGCAAAGTACTACTACCTCATAAAAGCATTCGAGAAAAAAACAGGCTGCGGCGTTATCATCAATACATCGTTTAATGTACGTGGAGAGCCAATTGTAGAATCTCCGAAAGATGCTCTTAACTGTTTCCTCAATACACATATGGATTATCTTGTAATGGGAAACATCCTCCTTGAGAAATCAATCATGCCAAAAGAGAAGGTGCTAAGTAGCAAAGACTATTTGGATACATTTGAGCTAGACTAGAACCACATGAAACGTGAATGGTTCATTAACGGTAGTCTTGCTCTCGGTTCAATCGCCTGCTTCTTTCTTGTAGCAGAGTTCGGCCTCCGTATTACAAAACTCCAAACAGTAAAACCAAACCCTCCAAAAATCTACCAAGCACACGAAAATGCACGCATTAGCTACACATTAAAACCCTCTATCAAAGAACGAGCCTTTCGATCGATTGTCACGACTGACGAGAACGGCTTCCGCATCAACGCCCTACCCCCAACGCCCCACCCCCAACGCCCCACCTTCATCACCCTCGGCGATTCCATCACATTTGGATATGGAGTAGAAAACAACGAGACACTATCTGCACAGCTAGAAGCACAAATGCCAGATACAGAATTTATCAATGCAGGTGTACCCGGTTACACGCTAGACCAAGAAATCGCTCTGTATAACAAAGAAATCCGCAGTTCCATAGACCCAGAAGGCCTGCTGCTTGTCTTTTATTGGAACGATCTTGATAGGTTTGATCCTGGGATGGTAGATGAAGATGGAATATTGCGACCGTATGGATGGGTAGATGCAGGGCCAAACTGCGACCCAATACAAAGAGGGTTGTTGAAGTTTGTTCCAGGAAAGTGCTGGCTCGATATCAACAGTGCATTTTACAAAGCGCTAAAGAAGCTCGTGAACATGCGCTACAACAACGAGAGGCTTGCTAACACAAGGGAGAAGGCTAAGACAGGAGAAATAGAAGATCCATCTAAAGAAGAACATCTGGAAGAATACTTAGAGCAACTCACAGAATTCTCAGAAACTCTGCCCATCAAAAAATACTTTGTAATCTGGCCAGATAGATACTTACATGCAGACACCAAGCCCGCACTAATAAAAGGTGCTCTCAAGGCAGACTTTACAGTGATTGATCTGACGGAAGTCTTTGGAAACGAAGCCGAAACTCTAAGCTGGGATACTGTACATCCGCATCCAGATACTATAAAAGAGGCAGCGCGTGTTATTGAGGAAGCTCTTGAATAATGCGCTCCATTCGCTTTTCCCACGTGTGATTTTTTACGATCTTCGCGCCATTCTTAGCACGCTCTTTAGATTCCTTCGGATGCTCAACCATCTCGCGGATACCACCAATGAGTGAACTTACACTCCCCGGGTGAAAGAATCGTACAGAATCTTTTGTAACAATATCTCGCACTGGTGGAATGTCTGCGCACAGTATCGGTTGACCGGAAGCCAAGTACTCAAAAAGTTTGAGTGGTGATGTATCGCGAACAAAATACGGATGCTTAGAATCTGGAGCCGGATACACACAGATATCACAAGCTTTTATTGCATCGGAAACAAGCTTGCTTTGCACAGGGCCATGAATTAAGAAATCGTGATCTGTAAGCCCCAAACTCAGTGCTAACTTTCTATATTTCTTCGTCCAAAGTTCCGGTCCACCAACGATAAACACAAACACATGTTCTTTTTTCTTTTTGAGATTTGCCGCGGCACGCAACAGAAGATCCACCCCCTTCTCCAATCGATCCATAGTAACAAGTGATCCAACGTATCCGATAACAGGCACACCTTCTGGAACATGAAAGTGATGTTTTGCAGATGCAACGGACGGAAGGTTTTTAAATCGAGAAAGATCCACAGCATCTCCTTCTACGATTGTCTTCTTCTTTTTCACTCCCCATGAAAGTAGCTCTTGCTGCATAGCACTCGTAAGACAAACAACAAGTGTGCACTTATTACAAAGCGCTACAAATCTGCTACGTCCCCGCTTGGGTAATGCGTGTAGTTCTAGCGCAACAGGCATACCAGTTGAAATGAGCGATGCCACAACATGCGGCGAGCGAGCGTATAGAAGATCGAAGGTATTATCAGCAAAATACTTTTTGATGGAACCTCGATACGAGCGCATCGTAACGCGCATCGCAAACCTCCCAGGAATGATGGGAGACTGCAACGCATCGTACGTCGGCAAGTTCTCTATCGGAAACTTCTGCGAAAGATTGTAATACTTCACATGATCTTGATGGATATTATTGCGCACTCCAGGAGCGACAACAGTAACCTTGTGACCAAGCGCACTAAGAGCACTGGCAACGTGTGCTACCTGGTGTCCGTGTGCCTTTTCGGTTGGGAACCGTGTATGGGTGACATAGGCAATCTTCATGATATAAGTATTAAGGGGTAAGTATTACGTATTATGGGATAAAACAGATGATTTTGCCCTTAATACTTAATACGTAATACATAATACTACAGAAGATGGATAAACCTACCCTCTTAACCTTTGGCTTCCCCGACCCAGATTCACCACGATACCGCAATTTGGTGAAATTATATGAGAAGGAAGGTTACGAAATAATAGAGTGCCTTACAGCAAAAAAAGGCTTCCTCGGTAAGCATCGGAATCTATTAAAGCAATACAAAGAGCTCAACGCCCAACGCCCAACGCCCAACGCCCTACTAGTAAACTTCCCTGGATACTACCTCATGCCAATTGCATGGTGGCTTTCTAGGTTTCCTCGCAAGCAACTGATTTTCGATGCGTTTATTTCGATAAGCGACACACTCGTATCCGATAGAAAAAAGATCTCTTGGGCAAATCCTGTCGCGTGGTTTTACTATCTTGCAGATGTAGTCAGCTGCCACTTGGCAGACGAAGTCCTGATAGACACAGAGGCGCATAAGAAGTTTTTTGTTTCACGATTCTTCCTCAAGCCCAAACGTATTCGTGTTGTGTATGTAGGAACAAGAGATGATATTTTTCATACCGGACCAAAAGAAGATCGGCTTGAGGCAGGGAAATTCAACGTGTTGTTCATTGGTAGCTATATTCCGCTTCAAGGAATAGAACACATCATCGGTGCTGCCAAAATACTGGAAGAGCAAACAGATATTCACTTCACACTCATTGGAAACGGTCAGACTTATGATGAGATGACCTCGATTGCATTTACATTGGGGCTAAAAAACATCACCTTCCTAGACTTCATGCCAATCACCGAACTGCCACACTACTTAAGATCGTGCGATGTCTCTCTTGGAATCTTTGGAACATCAGACAAAGCAGATAGAGTTATCCCGCACAAAGTGTACGACGCAATTGGATGCGGCGTGCCAGTGATTACCGCACAAAATCGCGCGATAGAAGAAAGATTTACCAATGGTAAAGAGGTATTTCTATGTAAGACAGGTGATGCTGAGTCACTCGCTGAAACTATTAAGAAAGTGCGTGCTTAACGACGTATTGCAGATACGAATCCACCCGCAAATACTTCTCAAACACTTCTTGGGCCTTGCTTTGCATAGCAATAAACTGATCATCTGAGATAGATGCGAAGTGTGCCGCAACTATTTCATCTATTCGATACAGATCGTAATACGGAATGCGAACAATACAGCTTCCGTAATCAATTTCGTCCTCCAGTGGCAACACACATTCGGTATCAAGTAACACAGGGATACGACCAAGGCTCATCGCCTCATAAAACCGATACGAATAGTTCCCATCACCTTTTATTATGAGTGCATAATCAGATTCCAAAAGATTATCGATGTATTCACGGCGCGTTGATTCAGGATCTGTTTTGATGGTTGAACTGTGCCCGGAGTAGCTGCTGCGAATAATAAAGTTTGTCTCAATGTGCTTTGATTGCTGCAGATGCCTAATAGCCTTCATGCGGTATGTGATGCCTTTTACTCGTGCATCTTTGCGAATACCGACGATGCTTCCCGCTTCTATCACGCTGTTTTTGATGACCGTACCGATACGGTTCTTTAAATTCTTATAATCCGCCCATCCGCAGAATCCAATAACTGGTTTGCCTTCGTGTTTTGATCGCACCTGCAAATCACCTGCTAATAGATCCTCCGCATACGCTGGCATCATCAGTTCATTTGATCTGAGTGCAGACCGATATTGTGATGTACGAAAGACTACTGCATTCTCATAAGGAACTTCTGCATCACTATCGCCATGCCAAAATACAATAAGCTTTTTGCCAACCTTCTTAGCCAGATCTGCCTGCTGCTTTATGTACGACTGATGACTCTTAAGAGACGGATAGTTATGTGGCAGCAAAATATAATCTGCCTCCTCTGGAGTATCTACAAGATCCACAAATGGCTTATCCATCCCCGTAAATGCATTATTGAGGAACAAAATAGTATCACGCTCCTGAATCCCTAGATTTGGATACAGAAGAGGTACGTATGGGACATCCGGTAAAATGGTGGCATATACCTTGAGCATCTGGCTGGTTGCAGCCACACTACCTCCGTGCCTTCAGTTCTCAAAGCCATTTCCGGCCAGATTAAGAGCCTCACTGGGAGTGATCGTGTCCAAATAGATGGGCAAACCATCCCCTCAGCTCATCTGAGATTTGGCGGAGCCAATTTTGCAGACGATGCGGTATTTCTAAAAACAGGGCAGACAGAAGCCAAAAGGCTGGAGAATGATTTTGGATTAAACGATCAAAGTCGTGTGCTCGAGATTGGATGCGGCACTGGAAGATTGCCAATTGGAATACTTAGTACCGTTGGAGATATTGCCGTATATCGAGGGGTGGATGTTAGCCAGACAGCAATTAATTGGTGTAAGCGACACATCCAAAAGCGTCACCCGAATTTTCGATTCCTGCACATCAATGTAAGAAATGACAGATACAATCCTAAGGGAAGAAAAGAGCTAAAAGATAATGTACTGCCATTTGATGACAAAAGTTTTGATGTTATCTACCTATACTCTGTCTTCTCACATCTCTCAGAAGAAGATGTAAATGAATACTTGGCAGAATTTAAACGTGTACTTACTCCTGGCGGAAAAGTATTTGTAACGCTCTTTGTAGAAGATGACGTACCTAGTTTCGAAGAGAATCCAAGTGACTACAAACAAGAATGGAAGGGTGCACTTCACTGTGTACGATTCGAAAAAAATCACTTCGAATCTCTCGTACGTAAACACGATCTAACGATCGACACACTTCATTATGGAACAGAAACCGACGGACAGAGTGCATACTACTTAAGCTCATAAAGTGTCCATAGCTCACCGGAAGCTACTTCTTTTAATGGAACTCTTAATCTTCTCACATTCCAATTTGGCTCCATTACTTTATTCCAAAGCACATGGGATATTTCGTATGCTTCAAGAGCTAATGGAGGGCTAAGATCAAGCTCTGCACATGCGCTTAGCACCATCTTCTCCTCTTGCTGGCGTAAGTCACCACCAAATGCTGCCGTTGCATCTGGGTGTACCAAGTGTCTACGCTCAGAGATAACACGCTGCTCAGGCTTTAGAGGAAGTTGCGTAAGACAAAACCGACTGGCAATTTCCATGTGCGTCATTAGAACGTTTTTAAGGTAGATCGAATATGCAATGTCGTGATGTGTATATCCAGAAACAAATCTAGACGTTACAGAATCTGAGAGAATACGTGCGCGAGGAAGATCATCCAATATGGGCAATAGTTCTATAAGATGCTGGTCTTCATACTGACCATCTTGTGGTGTCCACTGGCCAATAACCGACCTTCCATCATAAGAAATACCTCCGATATATATCAAGGCAGCACACGCAGAAATCAAAAGCCATTTTGATCGAATGCTTACGGCAAGAAGTACAACACAACATGCCCCCAGAAGAAGAGAGAAGATGCCATGCGATACAAAGTTGAACGTAATGTTATGTACCGACTGCTGATTCATATAAATGAAACCAGATATCAGCGATACAATTGCCAATCTGTATTTTCTGAGCAATTGATATTCCTGAAACACTGCAACACACGTGCCAACTAGCATTGTAAGAAAGAGCACGCTGTATATCCATGATTCTGGTGCACGTCCTGGATGCATACCGCTGCGAAAACTTCCATACTCATAAAGCGGATGTTCCATCATTGTAAGATACGAAGAAACAGCAGGAAGAGCTGCTATCACACCGAGCAATCCTGCAAGTCCGAGGAGATGCCAAGATAAAATACTGAATCTTTGTTTTTCTGGACGCTTTCTTCGAAAAACAGACAAGGCGGTATGCATGATTTTCTTTATTCGTGACTGCTTCTTGTGTTGCTCTTTCCAGCGCTGCAAAAGCCATTCACCAAACTCCCATATAAATAACACTCCCCAAAATATCCAAGCAAACATAAAGCTCCAGAAGTACACACTGACGAGAAGGCCCAGTAGCAACCCTGCTCCTACATACCACCACTTGTATCCACGCCAACCAAAAGAAAGTGCAATGAGTGTCCACAGCATAATGAGGAAGCTCGATCGCATATGAATAGGACGATTAAGATTGAAGAGTTGCAATAAGCAAAACACAGCCGCACCACCAAATGCATATGCAGTACCAAATCCTGCAAGCCGAAAGAAGAGGAACAGAGACAAGAAGATAAGAACCGGAATAAGAGAATCCATCAGCCGTAAAACATCTGCTG
>PVBE011860823.1_pt1 | contig 12411 bp, 6 predicted proteins | sample 1631181 | NCBI WGS metagenome assembly PVBE01 (sample SAMN08397723, study PRJNA350692) | Marine metagenome, whole genome shotgun sequencing project. | isolation source: water | place: Pacific Ocean | collected 2012-04 | reverse complement strand
CTCTCCGCTGGCCGGCGCGTGCTCACCGGGCACGATCATCCGACGATCTGGACCCCCGATCGCCGCCACCTGCACGACACCCGTCGCCGCGGCCCAATCGACCTCGCCATAGAGCGCCCGCAGCTGCCTGGCGATGTCGCCCGGCGTCAAGCGAACGCTCTGTTCGATCGCAGCTCGGCCGGCGATGCCCGATCCGACGGTGACATGTCATCGTGTCGTTGGGTCGAAGGTCTCGATTTCTTGACAGAAGAACTCAATAAATTGCGCAATTCATGGGGTTGTTGTCCGACAAGACCTGACAATCAGGGGGCGGACCGATTGTGAGGTCACACACCCAGATCGCAGCCAGCCAGGTAAGGCCCATCGATCGTCGTGCCGAGAATGCCATCGAAGAGAGATTGCTCACGGAGTTTCCTGATTTCACTCGGTGACGCAGCCGCCGGCATCACAGATGAGAGTAGACGTCTGGGACACCATGGGAATGGGTGCACCCCGTCCAGTGTCGAGCCAGAGCTGGTGAAGGATGTCGCCCCAGGAATCTGTGTGATTGGCGTCCCGCAGCGCTTCGATGTAGTGGCGAGGGGTATTCTGGTAGTAGAGCGTCACCACCACCGACGAGGCCCCCACTGGAATCGGGAAGCTCGTGTCGTCCCAATGCTGCCCGTCGGCATAGCTCGCCCCCACCACCGGCGCCCCACCCGCCTCGTAGGTGGTATTGTCGAAGCCACGCGGCGGGATCCGGTTGTCCTTCACGATGGTGTCTGCCAGGACCATGTGCCCGGTGTGACCCGCAGGAAGCCCCGTCGCCTGAGCGGCGTCTTCGCTCAAACCGACATGCATCTCGTAGACCGTCGTACTGCCCTCGTCGAGCTCCGCCTCTGCGACGTCGTAGTGACCGTACTCCGCTAGCTGCGCACCGCCTAAATCGCGGAACACCACGTTCAGCCACATACGCCGCCCCTCGATATGCCCGGTCGGAATCTTGTGCCCGCTCTCGTTGACGGTGCGCACGTCGAGATCAAAGCCAACCGCCGAGAGCTCCACAGTGGCTGCGCGCTCCAGCATCGAGACCGCTGCGGCGCGCGAGCTGGCAATAGCGGCCTGGTCCACCTCGGGGTCGTCCTTGGTGTACTCGGCGATCAGGTCGAGAACGGGCGCCGCAGCGCCGGCAAACTCGTGGGTTGCCAGGTCCGAACGCTCGGGCCCGAAGGGGGAGGACTGCCCGGTCGTGCGCGGCATGTGGCAGTCCTGACAACTCTCGACGACCGACGCGCCGTCGCCACCGAAGCGACCGCCCATGTCTACACCACCATTCGCAAAAGCGCTGAGCTTCCACTCCGTGTACGTGCGCTCGAGCGGGAACATCTGGTGGGGATCCTCACTCGGCGTGCTCTCATCGATGACGTTGTAGCGGTAGCTGCCGTCCGGCTGTAGCGACACCGCCACATTGCCGACGTCGTGACAAGTGCCACACATGTCGCCACTCGAATGGAAGGGCGAGTAGATCCACTGATGCATTGCTGCATCCGCATCGGCGCGGGGGCCGCGCCGGGTACCCGATGGATCCAGCACGAACATGGAGTTCGCGTAGAACTGCGGCACCTCGGGCATCGCTTCGAGGATGTCGTAGTCCTGCACCGGGCTCAGGCCAGGCGTGTAGACCGGATCAACCATCGAATGACAGAAGTGGCAAGTGACTCCATCTTTGTCCGTATCGTCGAGATCGCTTCCGTCGGCAGGGAGCGCGTGCCCGGTGACGAAGCTCATCGGGACGTGACAGCGCATGCAGTAGTTGCCGGCGTTGGCCACGTCCTGGTTGGCGGTGGTCATCTGAGCGAAGAAGAGAGGATCGCGCCCCGCAAGTGCCATCAAGCTTCCGGACCAGGTCGTGAAGGGGTCCTTCTGGGCGGCCGTGTTGCTGTGGCAGGATTCACAGGTCTTGGAGGTCCGGATCGTGTTGGTTCCGATATCCCCCATCTGCGTGCCCGGGATATGGAAGTCCTCAATCGTCATGGGGACCAGCGGGGGAGCCACGGACGGGCCCTCGATGTGAAGGTCGTCCCAGGACTTCTGCCCCCGCCTGAGACTCCAGACGCCGATGGTTCCGGAACTCAGCCTTGTGGGACTGTCGTCGTAGGCGTCGATCTGCCAGGCGAGGGGCTCGGGATTGGCTTCGGCCCAGATGCGGGCGCGGATCTCGGTGCGGGTGCCCGTGTCTTCGACCTGAATTCGGAAGGCGTACCAGATGTTGGCAGCCGGCACGACGCCACTGTCGCCAACCCCACCCGTGATGGCGGTGCCGTGGGACGAGAGGTGGAACGAGTTACTGCCGTAACGGCGCAGCCGATAGTAGGCATCAGTGTTCGGGTACTGGCTGAGGAAAGTCACACCGACACCCGCGCTGCCCTTGCTGATGCGCATGCGGCCGCTGAACTCGTAGTTGGCGAAGAATTCGCTGCCGTTCCCTACGTAGTGACTGTGGATGTTGGAGTCGGCGGAGCTGGTGCCGAAGGCGCGCTCGCCGAGAACGTCGAGCACCTCGAATAGACTCGGGTCCTCCGTGAGACTGTTGGCCGCCGTATCTCTCCAGTCCGCCGGGTCCGAGCCGACCGGCTGGTCGTCGAAGTCTGCGCTGTAGAACTCGTTCGAGATCGCAAAGCCGGCACCAAGGTCGAGATCTCCGCTGACGATGATCGTCGTCGGATTCGAATCGCCGACGGGAATATCGCGGCCCCAATCCTGGAACACGGCGCCCGAATCGGGGACGGCGCTGACGGTGACCACCTCACCCAGGTCGTAGAGGGCCTTGTCTGGACTGACCAGGATCTGGCCGGGGCCAACCGGAGACAGCGTCAGAGTATGCTGGCTCTGCACGGCAAAGCTGGCGGTGACGCTCCGGTTGGCGGTCATCACCAATGTCTCGGGGTTCGAGGAGCCGGCGAGATCGCCGCTCCAACCGATGAAGACCGAGCCAGGCGCCGGGTTGGCGGTCAGCGTGACGCGCTGCCCGAAGGAGTACTGCGGGACGTCCGGGCTCACATCCAGCGTGCCGCCGCCCACGGTCGCGACGCTCAGCAGCAGGTCGCTCGGCGGCGTGGAGCCCGGCCCCGCCTGGTAGTTCGCGTCCACCTCCACAAAGTCCAGGACCCGATCGTAGATCGCCACCAGATGCAGCTCGCCCAGCCATCCTCGGCCCCCGGTCGGCTCGTTAGCCAGAGCCAAGGGCGAGGCATCGAAGGCGCTCAAGCTGCCGCTCCGAACCCCCGTGGCCATCTCCAGACCATCCACGTATATCGCCGTCGCGCCATTGCTGGCCCGGGTGTAAACGACGTGGGTCAGTGCCGCGGTCGCGCTGCCAAAAGGCGACTCGAGGTTCGGGGTCCCGTATTGGTTCGTCGCCGTCGTGCGGAGCCGCGCCGCATACGCCGCCCTCCCCGAGCCACTATCGTAGGTCTGACCGAGTACGAAGTTGCCTCCGTTCGGGAAGCCGTTCTCCGAGTACGCCACGATTCGCGCCGGACCGAACTGCGCGAGCTCTTCCACCGGCGTCACCCAGGCCTCCACGGTCAGCGCCTCACTCGCCTGCAGTGCGTCGCCGAGGCGCGTCGCCGGGCCGCTCGTCTGCAAGATGGTCGGGGAATCCACCGACAGACCACCGCCGGGAATCCAGCTGGTCGCAGCCGGGTCCGAGATCGTCAGGTCCAGCGCCGGATCCACACCGGATTGATCCAAGACCGTCGTGCCGCTCCCGGAAGTGAAGTCGTAAAGGGCCTGCAAGCCGTCCGTGATGCGTGACGTGATCTCGATCGTCACCAGCGTGCTCACACCCTGCTCGCTCCCATCGAAGGCCGCGTAGCTGAACTGATCCGCTGTCGATCCGTCCGCGGCGTGCTGATACGTGAACGAACCATCGGCTGCGAGGTTCAGCGTGCCGTGGACGACATCGACCAGCAGCAGTGCGGAAAGCAGCGAGCCCTCGGCGTCGCTATCGTTATTCAACACACCGCCAGCTGCACCGATCGAGATCAGCGCACCCGGCAACATCGCATAGCTGTCCGTCCCCGATAGCGGCGGATCGTTCAGCGGATTGATGGTGATCGTGACCGTTGCAGTCGACGAGCCAATGATGTTGTCGCGGGCCTCGTAGACAAAACCATCGCCCGATGTTTCGCTCCCGTCGTGCTGATACGTGAACGAGCCATCGGCCAGCAGCGAGACACTTCCATGACTCGGCGACGCGAGCAGCACGGCCTCGAGCACATCCCCATCGGGGTCGGAGTCGTTGAAGAGAACCCCCGCTCCCGCCGACACGACCAGGCTCGCGCCCTCATCGACCGAATACGCATCGTCGAGAGCCGTGGGTGGATCGTTGAGCGGAGCCACCGCAACCGACAGCGTCGCGGCAGCGCTCGTCGCGCTCCCCTCCCCGTTGCTGACGACGCAGCGGTACGCCGAGCCATCATCGGAGAGCGATGCGGATGCAATGCTCAACGTCGCCCCCGTCTGCCCGGGCAGCGGGGCACCATTGCGCTCCCACTGGTAGGTCAGAACCGGCGTCCCCGTCGCCGACACGCTGAACGAGGCCGGCAGTCCCGCGAAGACCGACTGATCCGCCGGGTCCGCCGTGATCGCCGGCGCCACCGGGGTGGGCGGCGGCTGTGACGCGTCCGGCCCCGCCTGGTAGTTCGCGTCCACCTCCACAACGTCCAGGACTCGATCGTAGATCGCCACCAGATGCAGCTCGCCCAACCATCCTCGACCCCCGGTCGGCTCATTGGCCAGAGCCAGGGGCGAGACATCGAAGGCGCTCAAGCTGCCGCTCCGGACCCCCGTGGCCACCCCCAGACCATCGACGTACATCGCCGTCGCGCCATTGCTGGCCCGCGTGTAGACGACGTGGGTCAGTCTGGCGGTCGCGCTGCCAAAGGGCGACTCGAGGTTCGGGGTCCCGTATTGGTTCGTCGCCGTCGTGCGGAGCCGCACCGCATACGCCGCTGTCTCCTTGCCACTATCGTAGGTCTGACCGAGAACGAAGTTGCCTCCGTTCGGGAAGCCGTTCTCCGAGTACGCCACGATTCGCGCCGGACCGAACTGCGCGAGCTCTTCCATCGGCGTCACCCAGGCCTCCACGGTCAGCGCTTCACTCGCCTGCAGTGCGTCGCCGAGGCGTGTCGCCGGGTCACCCGTCGTCAAGATGGTCGGGAAATCCACCGACAGACCACCGCCGGGAATCCAGCTGGTCGCAGCCGGGTCCAAGATCGTCAGATCCAGCGCCGGATCCATGCCGGATTGATCCAAGACCGTCGTGCCGCTGCCGGAAGTGAAGTCGTAGAGGGCCTGCAAGCCGTCCGTGATGCGAGGCAGGCACGGCCCATCGTCGAGATAGTCCGCGCTGAGCGTCCAATCCGTGGAGGGCACCTCGATGTCATGGGTCGGCGCACCCCCGTCCGACCAGCCCGAGAGCACATAGCGAATACCATTCAAGCACTTTTGCGTAGGCGCCGAGATCTGATGATGGAAGCCTATCAATGTGTCGTATACGAATGGCAGCGTTCGTGCAACGCCATCGAGTTGGATGGTCATCCCCGGCACATTCCCATCGAATGTGAGATCGACTTTATCGGGCAGGATGGTCACCGTGTGACTCCCCACCAGGCCGTCTGCGTCCGTCACGGTCAGGATGACGTCGAAGCTCGTGTCATCGCTGAAGTCATGGCCCGAATCGTCCACCGTGAAGGAGGCGATGGGACCGATCAGCCCCTGCACACCGGGATGATCATGCTCATTGTGGTTGAAGAGGACGACCCAGCTGTAGTCGTCATTGGAGAGGGGACCATCATCCTGCGCCGTACCGGTCAGGGAGATGAATTCGCCCGCGCGGAAGATGAAGCCATTCTCGGGCTCGATGATGGTGACCTGGGGCGGCGTGCCAACACGAATCTCGATCGTCTCGGAGAAGATCGTGTGGGACCCATCGTCGACCCTGAGGCGCGCAGTAAAGACACCATTGCTGACGAAGTCGTGGACCACCACCACGCCGTCGGCCTCGTTGCCATCGCCGAAGAGCCAGTGATAGGCAAGAGCCTGGCCCTCGGGGTCCACCGCCAGACCGGTGAAGGTGACTGTCAGAGGTGCCGTTCCATCCGCGACACTGGCGCTGGCCTCTTGGATGATCGGCTGCAGATTGCCCTGCTGATAAACGATTCGCCGCAGCTCACCGAGCCAGATGTCGACGAAGTAGAGGGAGCCGTCGCGGCCTTCCTTCATCCCCACCACGAAGTCGGCCGCGTCCTCGAAGGCAAAGTCCCCGGCCACGGTCCCGTCCGGGTTGAATGTCAGATAGCGAATGAACTGGCGAACGTAGTCCCCATAGAAATACGCGCCGTCGTAGGCGGCCGGAAAGCTCGATCCGCGATAGACGAAACCTCCGGTAATGGAGGCTCCGCTGCCCGCGTGGGGGTAGCTGAACACCGGATCCGTAAAGATCGGATCGCCACATGGCCCCTCGCAGTAGGGCCAGCCATAATTCGCGCCCGCCACGCCGAGGTGGACGTCCTCGCTGGCAGCGTTCTGATTGTTTCCTCCTACCTCGGCGATATAGAGGCGACCGCCAGGCAGATCCCAGCTCGCGCGGAAGGGATTGCGCAGTCCAAAGGCCCAGATCTCATCCAGGTTGCCAGAGGGCCCGTCGACGAAGGGATTATCCGCGGGGATGGAGCCATCCGGATTCAATCGGATCACCTTGCCGCCCGCTCGCGTCAGATCCTGAGCTTGATTCCCATCGAAGTTCTCGCCAGTGGTGAGGTAGAGCGCACCGTCCGGGCCAAAGCTCAGGCCTCCGCCATAGTGACAGCAGGCAGAGGTTTCCTGGGGGTTCTCCCAGAGCAGGAACTCGCTGGCCAGGTTCGCGCTACTGCCGAGATGCCTGAAGCGCACGAGCCGTAGCCTGCCCGTACTGGCCTTCATGTAGTAGACATAGAAGTAGTCGTTGTTCTCGAAATCTGGATCGAGGGCAATGGCGAGCAGCCCCTTCTCCCCCTCATTCGTAATGTCGGTGATCGTCATGTAGGACGATGTCGTTGCCGGCACAGCGGCGAGGTCGACGAGGGCGATCTCTCCGCCCTTCTGGAGCACCAGGGCACGGCCATCCGGAAGGAAGGCCATGTCGATGGGTTCACTCAGCCCACCCACCACCAGCTCATTGGTGAATCCCGCTGGCGGAGCCGCCTGGGCACTCGCCGCAAGAAGGGACAGCCCGAAGCCTGCGATCATCAGCGCCAAGAGGAGGCTGCGCAAAGCGCTCGTGCAAGCTGAACTCAACATTGGATCTCCACCGCGCTGCATTGATCGTGGTGTGATAAGACCGCATATACCCATGAAAAGGCAAGGGTTTTTTCGAGCCCGTGTAGGGCCTCCGCAACATTCGCGTCACACTGGAACCCGATTGTTCATGTGGCCTTTGGCCCGAGCTGGCATGAGCATTTCCAAGCCACTCTTCCCCGCTCGCCTCTCCGAACCTCGGCGCAGCTGACCCGCAAGTCGCAGCGAGAGCCCACAAGACAGCGGACGCGCGAGCCAACGATTTTGTTGATGGCCGAAACGAAACGCCGCCAATCTGACGCGGGGCGAAGAGGTGGACAGGGAGGTTCACCTATGTCCTGGTTCCCTAACAGGAGAACGTGTTCGAGCCCAAAGGGTAAATGTCATCGGTCGTAGATCGATTAAGCGCGTGACCGAAAAAGGCTTATGATCTCAGAACAGTCCGATATCGAGAACGGACGGGAAAGCCGCAATATGGTCTCGGAGCTCGCGCTTTGGCAGGAGATTTCGCTCTTCGTGCTGGTCCTCCTCTCCGCCATCTACATCTTCTACTTTCGAATCTGGATCGCACTGGCGGCCGGATCGGATCTTCTCTTCGTGGCGGCGCTGTTGGGCTGCATCGCGTGTATCGCCGTCCCGCGGCTCTTCGAAGAGGGGGGGCGGCGGGTGGTCGGCGCGAGCACACTGCCGGCCGCCCTGCAGGACCTGGACGCGCGAGTCGCGGCGCTGGAAGCCCTGCCGGGTGAGCTGATCGACCGCGCCCTTGCACAGGTCGGCTACGAGCGGGAGAGCGGCAGTGACGAAGAGGCCGCCGCCGGCCCTGGCCCCTTCGAGTCTCGGGTGAGGCCCGCGGTCGAGGCTCTGGTGGCCTTTGTTCTGCGTGCGACGAGCCTCATCGCCTCACTCTTCATGCTCTTGCTGGCCCTCGCGCTGCGCTCTTCGACGGCCGCGGCCCGAGAGATTCACAAGCTCTCGGCGCGTCTCGATGCGCTCAGCGCCGGCCAGCACGAGGACCGCAAACCCGCCCCGGCCTGATTCGACACCACGAGCCCAGCGCAGCAATCCCTGGCTCGCGAGCCCGGCCCGCAAGCCGAAGTCTGTTCGAGTCCGCACGAGGCGTCGTGGTGCTACTCGGCCTCGGACGGATCGGGTGGAAAGCGGTTCAGGATCTGACGCACGCCACTACTCAGACGCAGCTCATTCGGTCTCCGATCACGGGTTGGGAGCATCCCGCTTCCCCAGCCGCGCCAGATCAGGTCTCGCGAGTTTGGATCGAGCAGATCGATGATGAGGGTCGAATCCTGGTAATTGCGAACATAGGTGCCCGCATAGGAAGCCCCGAATCCATGGTGACGATACCCCCCATAACCCGTCGAGTATGTACCATCGACACGGATTCCCTCGTCGAGAATCACGCTGTAGGTGACCAGGAAATCGGCTTCTTCGAAGCTTTCGACCTTGCGATACCCACGCGCGGCAAGAGTGTCGTGAAGTGCGGAGCGCAGACGTTTGCGCAGTAGGCTGTTGTCGGCGAAGGGACTCGCCCCCTCGGTGTCAGGCGGCTCCAGCCACGCGAATCGTTCGAGGCTCCTCAACGGGATCTCTGGATCCCAGTCGCTGTAGACGCGGATCGAATGGCAGCCGAGGACAAGCGACAAGAACAGTCCCAACACGCCCAATCGAAGAGCAGCCAGCATCGCTTTCTCCTTTGCCTCTCCCTGTTTCTGTCTGCCTCTTGCCGCCCGGCTCGCTCCGCAAAGCTCGCGAGCCGCCGTTGGTAGCCGAGAGTTGCGTCGTCCCGGAATCCTGGGCGGTTCCGGATCACGACCCCCATGAAGGATAGCGCCACGAATCAGCACTTCCCTCGTTCTGGGTGCTAGCCTGAATGGTTCGATGGTGGAAGCAACCACTCTGTGCGGAAGCTGGCCACGCTTTGACTGGAGATGCGAATTCCCTTGCCGCTCGACCCCCGAGCCCAGGATTCTGGGGCAGATGAGCGCCGCCGGCGCGCTCTACTCGAGTCTCCGATCGCGATCCGGATTCGTCTCGTACTGAGCGTGCTCGGACTGTCCGCTGGGCTCTTCGGGTGCATCTCCGTCAGCGATCCGCTGGCCGACGACCCGGCGGGACCCGAAGTCGGCGCAGCGCACTCCACAAGCTCGAGCGAGACGCTGACGAGCGATCTCGAGAGCCCCGCCTCGACCTTCGACGAGCCCGCGCTGCGCTGGGACGAACTGACTCGTCTCGCCCGAGCGCACCAGATGCAAGGTAAATTCGAGCTGGCCGAGCAACGACTGGAACAAGCCGCAATGCAAGTCTCCGCGCTGCCACCCCATCACGCGCGTCGTCGCACGGTCTTTGGCATGCGGGCGAGATTGGCGGAGTCCCTCGCAGACCGAGGCGAGCTCGAGCGCGCCGACGCGCTAGTGGACCAGCTAATCGCAGAAGCGGAAGCCGAACCCACGTTGGGCGGCGCGGCTCTCGTCACTCTCGCCATTTCGGTCGCCGAACGCCGCTCTGCAGCATCTGAAGCCGAGGACGGAGAAGAAGACAGCATCGAGCCCGCGTCCCAGCTATCGATTCTACGCGTCGCACTACTGATTGCCCAGACCGGTACGGCGGATCGCCTGCGTCTGCAGCTCGCGGACTTCGTCGCCGATCAAGCGTATCGAGAGGGTGAGATGGACCTCGCCCGAAATGCCATCGACCAGGCGATCGCGGACGCGCGCATTCTCGCCTCCGCCGAGCTCGCGCAGACCGCGTCGCTGCGAATCCAGCGGGCGCGCATCGCATCGAACCAGAATGATTATCAATTGGCGGCCGCCGACGCGACCCGTGCCATTCAGATTCTCGAGGAGATCTCGGCCTCCGAGGCCTTTCGTGGAATCGGCGAAGCGACCCTCGCCGAAATTCTTGCAAAGCAAGGCGAATTCGAAGAAGCGACCCTCATTGTCCGGCGCGCCCAGGCCCGCCTCGATGCGGAGCAGCCCGTCACCGGGCACGCCCAACGTGTCATTCTCGGCTCCCTGGCGCGCGTCGCCGCCGCAAACGGCCACAGCGAACGCGCGCAAAAATACTATGCGGAAGCCCTCGAGGTCCCCGAAATGGACTCTGCGATCGATCGTTTTCTGGTTCGACGGCTGACCGCCGAGGCAGCGGCGCTCGACGCCCCTTCATCCTCGACACCGCTCCCGTCCCCGGAATAGAAGCCGATGGCGCGGCTGCGAGCATCGGCACAGCGCTCAGCCACGAAGCCGTTCGGCGACGATCGAGGTGTAGGCGGGGTTGTGGCCCAACAGGACCGGAAGCCGATCTTCGGCGACGATGCGGAAGGTCGACGGGCTCAGCAGACGTCGATAGTCGAGGATCGGGTGTAGTGCGCAAAGGCCCAACGCCCAGGCGGTCCAATTGATCGGGCGGTAGTAGGCCTCGCTCAGGAGCCGCGCGAGTGGTCCACCAGTTGGCCGCGCAAAATCTGAGATCAGCAGCAGCCCGCCCGGCCGCAGCCACCCGCCGAGCAGCGCGAGCATCGCCCGTGCGCGATCGGCATCGAAGAGATTCAGGAAGTAGTTCGCCACCACGGCGTCGTAGGGTTCCCGAGGCCGGTGAATCGAAACGTCGGCCCGAATCAGCTCGGCTTCGAGCCGCTCCCGGTCCAGCTCGCGACGAAAACGACGCAGCATCGGCTGCGACACGTCGACAGCGGTCACCGCCACACCCTGGCGTGCGGCCTGGATCGCATCTTCACCGCGGCCTATACCGGGATAGAGCACCCGATCTGCCGGCTTCAGGTATTGGAGCTGGGATTGCTTCGTGGCTCCGATCCGGCCTCGTGAGTAGAACGCCGCCAACTCGTCATAGAACCCCGCCACGGGCCCATAGCCATAGCGATCGAAGACCATGCGCCCCCCGCCCCGCTAGCGCAGCGCCGCTTCGAGGAAGCTCGAAATGTCGCGCCAGGCCCGGACGGCCATCTCTGCGTCGTAGACGTCGGGACGCGCATCGTTGAGGAACGCGTGCTGGACGCCATCATAGGTCAGCAGGTCGTGCTCGACTGCGGCCCGGGCGAGGGATTCACCCAACGTCTGGACCGCAGAGGCCGGAATGAACTCGTCGTTCTCAGCGAACACGCCCAGGATCCTGGCCTTGCAATTTTCGAAATCGAGGCTGACGCGGGGGTGGACGCCATAACAATCGACAACGGCGCCGAGCTCATTCCGCAGGCAGGCCGCAAAGAGCGCCAGCTGTCCTCCCATGCAGAAGCCGATGCAACCGATCCGGTGCCCGTCGGTCTCGGGTTGGCGCAAGAGCGCTTCGACTGCGGCCCCGAGGTCGCGTCCCGCCCGCTCGATCTCGAGGTCCATCATCAGCCGACTGGCGGCGTCCGGATCCGTCGTCGACTCGCCACGATAGAGATCCGGTGCCAGGCAGACAAAGCCCGACCGGGCCAGGCGGTCGCAGACGCTCCGAATCTGGGGCACCAGCCCCCACCATTCCTGGAGCACGATCAGCCCCGGTCCATGACCCGACGCGGGCACGGCGACGTAGCCTCCAAAGGCACCGTCCTCGCTCTCGATCTGGATGTCTCGCCCGCTGCTCGACGTCGGCATGGAATCCCCCCAGGCTCGTAAAAACCGAAACCGCGTGACAACTCGGCAGAGTGGCCACGCGGCCGGCAGACGATAGCCCCATCAGCGTGGCTGAGCTCGGCAGTGCCCGACGATGTGCACCGCTCGAGCGTTGCGACCCCTGAAGTCGGCTGCGGCCAGGCAGAGCCGGCCCCCTACCCCCCCGGTCGCGTGCCCGAGCCGATGCCGTTGATCGGGGATGAGGCGATGGAAGAGCCGGGCCCCGGCCGCACGCCCGAGCCGATGCCGTTGACCGGGGGCGGAACGAAGCCGGATGACACGATATTGCGGCAGTCCGAACCGGGCGTGTCGCAAGATTGCCGCAGGGTGCCACGTTCGAAGCCCTGCGCAGCCGCCAGGGACAGCGACGAGGGGACCAGACCGCTCGCCACGGGCGGCGCGAAGCGGTCGACGACCTTGCCGGCCGCCGAAGCCGCCAGTGCAGAGTCGAATGCTCTATCCG
>PVBE010517944.1_pt1 | contig 12411 bp, 9 predicted proteins | sample 1631181 | NCBI WGS metagenome assembly PVBE01 (sample SAMN08397723, study PRJNA350692) | Marine metagenome, whole genome shotgun sequencing project. | isolation source: water | place: Pacific Ocean | collected 2012-04 | reverse complement strand
TGCAAAAATCCCCACGCGGCGAGTACGAACTGACCGACGCCATTGCCACCATGATCGACGCCAACGAATCCATCGCCGGCGCAAAAATCGAAGGCCGCTGGATCGACGTCCGCGACCCCGAAGTGCTCAAGTCATTGGGCTAATTATTCTCGCTCGAACTCAAAGCAGGCGAGCTCGTCGAGACCGCGAAGGTAGAGGTGGTTCCCAACGATAGCGGGATGGGACATCGAATCGGCACTGGCATCACCGAAAGGGCGCAACCGGCGAATCAGTTTGAACTCGTTTGCAGCAGCGTCGAGCAGGAGCAGATCGCCGCTGTTCGTCCAGACCAAAATGCGCCCGTTACCACCAATCAAGTTCGAGTGGTCATAAAACATGTCATCCTCCGCCACCCACACAGTTTTCATGCTATCTTTCAAGTCGAGGCAATACATCTCGCCGTAAGCGGTGGCGAACACACGATCGCCGACGATGACCGGCGAGCAGGTGTCCGGTGCTAGTTTAAGATTGGACAAAACCGGTTTGGTAATAAGCTTTCCGTTTTTACTAAAACGATGCAGCCGTGTGGCGTTGTTTTCGGTGGCAAGCAGCAGTTGGCCATTGTGGATAAGCGGGGTAGTGACGTTAAAATCCGCCCCCTCGTGCGGCACGTGCTCCCAAAGCCGTCCGCCGGTGGCCGGATCCCAGCCGCCGAGGCTCGCCGAGTCGTAGCCGATGACCTGCCGCCGGCCGCCAAGTTTCCCCACAACGAATGCCGAGTAGGCGGCGGCGTGGCCGGATGTTTTCCAGATCAGCCTGCCTGTTTTCCGGTCGAGCGCGACCACCGAGGCATCGCGGGCTCCGGGGTTGATGATCAGTATGTCATCCACGATCAGCGGCGACGAACTCGAGCCCCACGTCAGCCGCTTGGCCCCGTGGTCGCGGTAGTAGTTCGTCCGCCAAACAACGGCGCCAGTGTCGAGGCGAACGCAGTGCAGATCGCCCAACGCGCCGTGCAGATAAACCAGGCCGTCGTGAACAACCGGCGTCGCGCGGGGTGAGTTGCTGTAATCCATATCGCCAGCGGCGGCGTAGTCCAGCCGCCAGATTTCGCTGCCGGCGGCGGCGTCGAGGCAGCGGAACAGGTCGCGAGTGGCGTCCTCGTTTTTGTCGGGGATGATGACGCGCTCCGCCGTGGCCGCCGGGCCGGCGACAGCCGGGCCGGTGAGCTTGGCCGACCAGATTTTGCGCAGCACCTCAGGCAGTTTTTTCGGCAAACCGGGCGCCTGGCCAAGGCGGCCCGGCCCACGCCAGTCCGCCCACGCCGTCGCTTGGCCAAGCGGCTTCACGAAGCCGTTGGCCGACTCGAGCGCGGCGAGCAAATCCTTCCGCTTGGCCAAGGTGGTGACCTCCACCGCCACGCGCTTGGCCAAGGCGTCGCCAGTCGTGCCGGTGCGAAACAACCGAACACCGGATACAGGCGGTGTCTTGGCCAGCACGCGCACCGCGCCGGGATCCACTTTGCCGCAGCCGACGAGCAGCGGCGGCAGGTAGTCGGGCACCACAGCGGCGGCCACCTCGCCGTCGCCCAGCGCCAGCACACCAGAATCGATCGCCCCGGCCGAGTCGAGCTTGGCCGGCTTGGCCAGACGGGCCTGCTGCAACGCAGCCTTGGCGGCTTGATGCGTCTCAGCCTCCTCTTCCGGGCCGAGCATGACGGCGCGACCGGAGAGATCGGCGAGGCGCCTGGCGGGGTCACCGGTGCGGACGAGGAACACGCCGCTTTGCGTTGTGCGGCCGTCGCGGTCAGTAAGGTCGGCGAGCGGGGTGACCGTCAGCCTGAGCCGCCCGGCGTCAAAGCGCACCATCGCATCCTTGCCGATGATGAAATCCGGCTTCGAGCGAATGCGGCGTAACGCCAGATCGAGACTTTCCTCAAACGTCAGCTTGAAGCGGCGGCCTGTCGTTTGCTCAAGATGAGCGGCGAGTTGGTCGTAGCGACGCTGGCCAACACTCTCAACGCAAGAACAGGAGAGCGGCAGCGCGAGCGGATCCATCACCACCACTTGCACCGGCGGTTCCGCCGCCTGACCAAGCGCGAGCACGAGAAAAAAACCGGCGTACCGAATCATTTTTCTCTCGGAGCCAGCACGCGGATGAGGTTGGCGCGGACGTCCACCACGTACACGCGGCTGGCGTCGTGATTGACCTCAATGGGGATGTGGCAGGTCTGTGAGGCCAGACGGCTGCCCCGGTCGTACTCGGTGGTGTCCACATGGCCAACTACACCGAGAAACTTACCACCGGGGGTGTACGTCTTGATGCGGCCGATGCCGGACTCAGCAGTGTAGAGGACGTTATCCGGGCCGATGTCGATGTTGACCGGATTGCAGCAGGCGGCGAAGCCCTCGATGCCGATGCGGTCACGTTTGCCCCACTTACCAAGAGGTTTGCCGTCGAAGTCGAAACGGTTGACGCGGTGTCGCGCGTTCTCGGCGACCAGAAGTTCGCCATTCATCACCTGCATGTCTATGTGGCTGCAGCAGCCGTACTGTTGCTCGATAATTTTTTTGGCGCCGGTTAGGTCGCGATTGAACCGGTAAATATCCTCCGTTGCCCGCATGCTGTTGCCCATGCCAACGGCAAGAAAGACATGCTCATCGCTAACGAAGAGTCCACTGGCAAGCGCCTTTGTGTCGTGTATCGCATCAATGTCCACCAATACAGTGCGTTTGCCTTCGGCACTGTACGACGCGATTTTGCCGTGGCCGGCGACGTACACGGTGCCATCGTCACAGACGTGGATCATTTTTGGGTGCGGCCCGTCATCCGGCATAGGCCACTCGGCCTTGATCGAACCGTCCGCGCCGATCACGCGGATGCCGTAGGTGTGCTCGTATATGTCATCCACCGAGAGGGGTGGACGGTTGCCCCGGCGTTCACCGCTGTCGCCACCTGTGCGACCGGCACGACTCCTCTGACTCTGGCCTTGACCGCCCTGACGCCGGACGCCTGCCTGGCCCCGCGCCTGTCTCATCCGGCTGCGCACCTCTTCCGGCAACGCGCTCATGACCTTGCGTCGGTCACCGGAACCCATCTTGCGCAATGCCTCCATGAACTGTCGCGAGCTGGCTTCGCGAGCCAGATCGGCAATTTCATCCTCGGTGCCAAACTCCAGTATGCGGCTGATCTCCTCGCCCGACTTTTCGGTCCCCTGCTCCGGGCTGCCGGGTCGGCGTTCGCGTTGGCTGCCGATGCGCGGAGAGGGCCGCACTTCGTCGCCGCTCAATTTGCCGTCACCATTTTTGTCGAGCGAGGTCAAGGCCACCTCGGCTTTTTCGATTTCACCGGTCGATATCTCGCCATCTCCGTTCTCGTCCAGTGCCTTCAATACCGGCAACGCCCGCATCAGGCCGCCAGAACGCTGCTGGCCGCCAGAACGCTGCTGGCCACCGGAACGCCGTCGGTCGCCGGAACGCTGTTGGCCGCCACTGTCATCCTCGCGCGGCTTGGCAAACTCCATCTCGCCTTCGCCCCACGAGATGCCGACGAGCAGGTCGCCGTCGCGGCTCATCGCAATGGTCTTGATGGTGATCGGCTTGCCGCTGGAGTGTTTACCAAACTGGATCGGCTCAATCTCGGCGTGCGTGCCTTCCGGCTTGGCTTCCTCCTCCGCCGCCTGGCCAAGCGCAATGCCGAGGCAAAGCGCAGCGAGGCATACGGGTATTTTTGTAAGAGTGTTCACGCCAGATCGAACAGTCGGAATGACGCTGTGGTGTGGTCGAGCGCGACGACTCGGTCGCCGAGCAACGCCACCTCAATGCCGCCGTTTTGGCAGGTGGCCAACTCGGCGCCGGTGTCCACTTGCTTGTGTTCGGTCACATCGAACGCCTCCGGACCGGCGATCACCGTGCGGAATTGACCGTCCTTACCGAACAGCTTGATGCGCGGTTGGCCGCGCTCGGCTGTCACGAACTCACCGCCGCTGGTCACCGCCACACTCACCGGATTGCAGCAACCGGAAAAGCCGTCGAGCCCGCGGGAACGTTTGCCCCAGCGCGCCAACAACTCGCCGTCGGCATCGTAACGCTCAACACGATGGCGGCCCGGATGCGCGACGACCAGGCCATCGTCAGCCCATGTGATCGGGAAGAACGACTTAGGCACGGTAAACCGTTCGCCCTTGCCACCGGCCAGGCGATCGAGCACCTCGCCGCCGGAACTGATGCGCCAAATGGAACTGCTGCCACCATCCGCAGCGTAGATCGAGCCATCCCCGGCCACGGCTAGGCTGGTCAACGCGGCGTCCTTGGCCAAGCGCTTGGTTTCGGCCTGCGTGTTGCCGTCCAGATCGCAGAGCAACACCCAGTCACGATAGCCGACGATCAGCCGCCGCTTGGCCACCGCAAGGCAGCGAGGTATCTCGGCAAACTGAATCTTCCGCAATAACACACCGCTTGGCTTAAGCACGGCTACAGCCGAGTCGCCAACGACGTAAACCAAGCCGTCGGCCGCAGTCATATCGCGTGTCTGCTCGAGACCAGTTGGCAGCCAACCGAGCGGTCTGGGCCGCGTCGCCCGGGCGGTCGAGCCGGTCTGGACGGCCACGCCGATGGCAGCGATGGACTGGGCGCCCCGGCTAAAAAACTGGCGGCGCGTGGGCTGGCAGTCGCCGGTGGAGCAACCACAGTCGGGGGAGATGTTTGTTTTGGTTTTTGACATAAGCCTGATTCGTTCTTTCCTCGTAAGCAAACCAAGACGGCGCAACCGGCAAACCGGTTACACAGCAAAGCCTGACAAGGGGAATAGTTGCACGATTCATGCCGCCACACAATAGTTGACAATTGGGCGGGTTCGTTGTGGCATCGGGGCTCTGGAAATTCGGAACTCATGAAAAAATTCAATGTTGGCGTGATTGGCTACGGGTGGGTGGCCGGCGCGCATATCGACGCGATTAATGCCACCGGCCGGGGACAGGTCACGGCGGTCTGCTCGTCGCGCAGGCTGAACCCAGCAGAACTCAGCAAGGCGCACAACGGCGAGATCCAGTGCCACACCAGCCTCAAAAAAATGCTCGCTGACCCGGCGATCGACGTAGTCTCGGTGTGCAGCTACCCGTACCAGCATGCGCAGCAGGTCATCGCCGCCGCCGAGGCTGGCAAGCATCTCATCATCGAGAAGCCGGTTGTGCTGAACCTGAAGGATTTGCGGGCGATACAGAAGGCCGTGGCCAAGGCCGGCGTGCAGACATGCGTCTGTTTTGAGTGCCGTTTCTCCAGCCAATTCCTCGCCACCAAGGCGGTGATCGACCGCGGATTGCTGGGGAAAATCCACTACGGCGAAGTGGACTACTACCATGGCATCGGCCCGTGGTATGGGCAGTTCCGCTGGAACACCAAGCGCAATGCTGGCGGCAGCAGCCTGCTCTCGGCCGGATGCCACGCGCTCGACGCGCTGCTGCTCTGCATGGGCGACGCGGTGGAGAGTGTCAGTAGCTACTCCACCGGCTCGGCGAACCGGGATTTCAAAAAATACGAGTACGACACAAGCAGCGTGACGATCCTCAAGTTCAAGGACGGGCGCATCGGCAAGACCACGTCGGTCATCGACTGCATCCAGCCGTATTATTTTCACACGCACCTCGTCGGGAGCGAGGGCAGTCTACTGGACGACAAGTTTCACTCAAACAAACTCGGCGGGCTCGACAAAAACACATGGAGCGAGTTGTCGATGAAACTGGTGGACTCCGGTGACGTGAGCGACCACCCGTTCCAGACCCAGTTCGAGGCGTTCTTCACCGCCTTGGCCAGGGGAAAAGCGATGCCACTGACCGACCTCGCCACGGCAACCCGGACGCACGAGGTCATCTTCGCCGCCGACCTGTCCGCGAAGAAAAATCGGCCGGTGAAACTTTCCGAGTTGCGTGCCTGATTCGACCGACCAGCCCCGGCGGACTGCCATCGCCATCGCCGCGCACCCGGACGACATCGAGTTCATGATGGCCGGCACGCTGTTGCTGCTGCGTGAGGCAGGCTGGGAAACGCATTACCTGAACCTCTCCAGCGGCAATTGCGGCAGTGTCAGCCTAAGCGCAGAAGAGACTGAAGCCAAGCGTCTGGCAGAGGCACAGGAGGCCGCCAGCCTGCTCGGGGCCATATTTCATCCGCCGATTTCCCGGGATCTCGAGATTCTTTATGACCTCCGGCATCTGCGCCATCTGGCCTCGATCGTTCGCGAGGTCAATCCGTCGATCGTGTTGACGCACTCACCGGAGGATTACATGGAGGATCACACCAACACCTCGCGCCTGGCGGTGACAGCCGCCTTCGCGCGTGGCATGCCCAACTTCGACGTCGATCCTGCCCGACCGACAGTGGACGGCGAAGTGGCCGTGTATCACGGGATGCCCCACGGCCTGCGAGATGGCCTTCGGCGCCGTTTTGTGCCCGGGCTGTTTGTCGATACCACGGACATTTTTCTGGCCAAACGGGAGGCACTGGCAGTGCATCGCAGCCAGAAGGAGTGGCTCGACGTCAGTCAAGGGATGGACTCCTACCTGATGGCGATGGAAGAAATGTCGCTGGCACTTGGCATGGCATCCGGGCGTTTTCAACACGCCGAGGGATGGCGACGACACTCGCACCTTGGCTTTAGCGCCAGGGAGGTCGATCCACTCGACCAAGCGCTTGGCCAATCGGCGCTCGCAAACGCGAACTACGAAGACGGTCTAGGCTAAGCCGCAACGACTCAAGCCACCATGTCGAGAACGTGCGCGTCGTTCTCATTGGCAACCTGAAGCAACTTGGCCGCCACGATGGATTCCTGCCTGGATTTGATGCGCAATCGCACCGCCTCCGCAGGATCAGCCGTCATCGATTTCCCCAAACTGTTCCAAGCCGATTGAAACAATTTTTGCGCGGAATATTGGACAGCAGCAACCTGCATAATCATCTCTATTGTCGACTTAAACCGGGAAAACTTGAGTTTTTTATTCCCGCTTTGGCTCGCGCCTCCCACCCGCTACACTACCGCCGTGTTGGATACGGAACTGATTCCCGCCACCGAGGCGGACTCCAAATGGCTGATGGTGGTGCTGCACGGGTTGGGCGACAGCATGGAAGGCTTCCGGTGGCTGCCCCGCATGCTGGCCAATCCAAGGCTCAACACCCTACTCGTCAACGCGCCGGACGACTATTACGGTGGCTACTCTTGGTACGACATCAGGGAACCGGACGCCGGCGTGCAACGCAGCAGCGGCCTGTTGTTCGAATTGCTCGACCAGCAGGGCGATGCTGGTTTTCCTGCCGAACAAACGTTTGTGCTTGGCTTTTCTCAGGGCTGCCTAATGACTCTCGAGATGGGGCTGCGCTATCCGCATCGGCTGGCCGGACTGATCGGCATCAGCGGCTACGCACACGCTCCGGAACAACTCGTGGCCGAACAGTCGCCAGTGGCCGGCGAGCAAGCGTTCCTCATCACGCACGGCACAGCCGATCCACTCCTGCCGCTTGCCAAAACCAAAGCGCAAATAGAGCAACTTCAGGCCGGGGGCATCCAAATGCAATGGGAGGTGTTCGAGAAAGAACACAACATCCAAGGCGAAGCCGAAGTGGCGTTGATTCGGCAATTCGTCGAGGAACGGATTAAGGCACTATGAGCGGTAGAGCAGCCGTGCGATCGCAGGGAGCAACAGGATCGCGAACACCATGTTCATCAAAAACATGAACATCAGCAGGATGCCCATGTCGGCCTGAAACTGCAGCGCCGAAAACGCCCACGTGCCGACGCCGACCGAGAGCGTCAGGCCGGTGAACACCACCGCGCTGCCAACCTGCTTCATCGCCGCATTCATCGCCTCTGAAAAAGAAAGCCCCCTGCGCCGCTGTGCCATGAAACAGCTGAACAAATAAATCCCGTAGTCCACCCCCTCGCCGACACCCAGCGCCACCACCGGCAGCGTCGAAGTTTTCAGGCCGATCTCCAGCGCGTGCATTAGGCTGTGCGCCAGCACCGACACCAGCGCCAGCGGCAGCACGATGCACAACACCGCCTTAATTGAGCGGTAGCTGGCGAAGCACAGCAGCGCCACGGCGGCGTACACGTAAATCAAAATTGGAAACTGCGCCGCATCGACGACCTCGTTGGTTGCTGCCATTACCCCGGCGTTGCCGCCGGCCAGGCGAAACCGCACTTTTTTCGTCCCGTGCTCCTTGTCGAACGCTTTCACGGCAGCGATGATGCGGCGCAATGTTTCCGCCTTGTGATCCTCAAGGAACGCCATCACTGGCAACACGCTGCCGTCAAGATTCGTCAGGCCAGTCGCCGTCTCCACGCGCCCGACCGATTGAGCCAGCATGTCGCGGTTGTGCGGCAACACGCGCCACTTGAGGCTGCCCTCACTGTAACCGGAGTTGATCGTGCGCGCGATACCGGCCAAGCCCATGACATTTTTCACTCCCTCGACGTTGGCCAAATGCCACTCAAAACGGTCGAGTAACTCCATCACCGCGTAGTCCACCGAGCCATCCTTCACCGTCTCGGTGAACGCGATGAGGATGTCCACGCCAAGATTGAAGTTACCTGTGATCATGGCACTGTCACGGTTGTAGCGTGAGTCCGGCCGCAACTCCGGCACACCCTGGTGCAGGTCGCCGACTTCCACGCGCTTGGCCTGCGAAAAACCAAGTGCAAACATCACTGCGCACGCGCTCACCAACACGGCCGCAACCTTGGGACCCGATAGATGCGCAACGGCACGCCAAATCTTATTCGTCCACACCTTGCGCCGGGCCACACTCTCGCGGTAACCGGCGTGCGGTTTTTGGTACGACAACAGCAGCGGCAGGAGCAGCAGGTTCGTCAGGATGATCACAGCCACGCCGAGGCTCGCCGCGATGGCCAGTTCGCGAATTGTCGGCACCGGGATGAGTAGAATGGTGACAAATCCAATCGTGTCAGTGATCAACGCCACGCTGCCAGGCACGAGCAACTGCCGAAATGCACTGCGCGCCGCCCCGAGCGGACTGTCACCCTCGAATAACTCGGCACGAAACGCCCGCACCATCTGCACGCCGTGGCTCACGCCAATCGCAAAAATGAGGAACGGCACAAGGATCGACATCGGATCGATGCCGTAGCCGAGGAGGTTCAACAGTCCAAGCTGCCACGCAACCGCCGAGATCGAGCAGCCCAGCGGTAGCGCCGCAAACCAAAACGACTGCGCATAAAACCAGACCAGCAGCGAAGTCAGCACCACCGTCACGCCAAAGAAAAACACCACGTTGAGCGCCCCGTCGCGGACATCGCCCATCACCTTGGCGAAGCCGATGATGTGCACGCTGACTGCGTCCGACTCGTGCTTCGTGCGCAACACCTCAAGCCGCTTGGCCAAGGCAAAGGTGTCGAGTCGCTCGCCAGTATCGGGATCAATGTCGAGTAGGTTGGCCATCACCATCGAGCCGTTGAACGAGTCGGTCACAAGCCGACCCATGTAGTTCGACTTGAGCGCGTTCTCGCGCACCTTGGCCAAGCCCCCGGGCGTCGGCATGAAATCGGACGGCAAAACGTTCCCGCCGGTGAAACCGTCCTCGACCACCTCCGTGAACCGGACGTTCGGCGTGAAGAGTGACGTGACACTCGACTGATCGACACCCGGCATGCCGTACATCTCCTGCGTCACCGCCTCGAGTTTCTCAAAATATTCCGGCGTGAAAATATCGCCGTCTCTCGCCATGAGCGCGATCATCACACGGTTGGCACCGCCAAACTGCGACTGGTATTTCGTGAACGTCTCGATGTACGGATGCCCCTGCGGAAGTTGTTTCTCAAAGCCGGCATCAATCTTCGTCTGCGTGGCAAACCCAAACAGCACGGCTGTCGCCAATAGGAATACCGCCAGCATCAGCTTGCGACACCCAAACACCCACTGCTCCACGCACGCGGAAAAACCGGAGCCGCTCATTTCGCCGCCTCCGTTTTCAGGCCGGCCAACTCGAGCCGATGCACGCCCTTGTCGCTCGTCAGCAACAGGCCACCATCGTTCGCCTGCCAAAGGCTTGTTGCCGTGGCCGCCGCACCGCCCGGCCAGGTTGACATGCGGAACGTGCGTCCCTCATCAGCACTCACCAACAGTTGGCCGGCATCGGCTGTGAGCACGAGCCGGTCATCGGCCAGGGCTAGGCCGCCGTGCAACAGCGCCTTCGTCGGCGACTTGACCTGTTTCCACGCCTTTCCGTCTTCGCTGCGAAAGATGTTGCCGCGCAAACCGAACACCACCGCACCGCCCTTGGCCAAAGGCAGTGCCCCGAAGAACGTACCCTCGTACGGCGTTACCACCGATTCCCAGCGCTTGGCCCGGTCGGCGCTGCGCCACACAGTACCGTATTCGCCGGTCAACCACAGGCCGCCGTCCGGCGCGGGGATGATGTGGCTGAAGTGCGGGTCGTCGTCCTGTTTCGCCTCGGTCCAATTGTTGCCACCGTCTCTCGTCGAGAGGAATTTGCCGTACGAACCGACGATGAATCCGGTCTTGGCATCGAGAAAAAGTACGTCGAGATAGCCGGTCTCGGGATCGTTTTCGGCGTTAGCCTTGACCCACGTCTCGCCGCCATCGCTGGATTTAAGAATCACCGACTGATGCCCCACCGCCCAGGCGAGCTGTTCGTCAACGAGGAACACACCAGTAAGAGTGCGGCGGGTAGGCACGGCGACTTGCCGCCAACTGTGACCGCTGTCGGTTGTGAGAAGGATGTGGCCACGATCACCAACAGCCAAGGCGCGTTCGCCCCAGCCATGAACGTCGAGCAGCAGCGCTCGCTTAGCCAAGCGAGCGACGACGGCATCGCCATCGACCGGCTGCGCGTCTGCCTTGGCCAAGCCGATGAGCAACAGTACAACAACGGCCAAGCCTCTTGGCCAATTTGGAGTGCGGCGGCAATCGAAATGCGACACTACATTACTGATAACTTGAATCTTGAAACTTACCCCCCTCAACAAACAAGAACGGGCCGGGGCGAACCCCGGCCCGTCTTCGGGTTGGTTGGGTTGGTTGGAGAGATGACTCACCAATCAATGGTTTGCTTTAACGGCGGCCCCTGCGGCGCAGAGCCGCCGGCGTGTAGTCACCAGCCTTGGACTGGTACGAGAAATCGTACATCTTGTTTTCATTGTCCAGACCATGCGCCAGATAACGCCCGGACAAAAGATCCATGTGCACTTCAAGCGTGGACCAGAAACTGAGGATGTCGTAGTAGTTGATGCCATGCCCCTCAGACACGCGCCACAGACGACCCCGGTTGTCGTACTGATCCACGACCAGCACGCCCCAACTGTCTTCGTCCACGTAAAAGCGGCGCTTGGCATAAATGTGGCGCTTGCCTTCCTTGAGAGTGGCCTCGACCACCCAGACGCGGTGCAACTCGTAGCGGGAGTGTTCCTGGTTGATGTGCATCGGCGTAACGATGTCGGTCACCTTCAGGCTGTCGCTATGAAGCTTGTAGGAATTGTAAGGCACATAGACCTCCTTTTTGCCGACGAGTTTCCAGTCGTAACGGTCGATCCCGCCGTTAAACATGTCGAGTTGATCGCTGGTGCGCATGCCATCCGACGCCGTGCCAGGGTTATCGTAGGCAACCTGCGGCGCACGACGCACGCGGCGCTGGCCGGTGTTGTAAACCCAAGCGCGGCGAGACTCTTTCACTTGGTCAATCGTCTCGTGCACCATCAGGATTGTCCCGGCCAAACGAGCGGGCGCGGTGACTTTTTGCTCAAAGTAGGCCATCACATTGTCGACGCTCTCCGAGGCGGCACCGAGTTGATGGTAGTTCCACAGAAATTTTTCCTCGAGCTGAACCAGTGTGTAATCGCCTGTGCGAGTCGGGGCAACCTGCCCGACCTTGCGCAATCCGCCGAGGCCGCGGTAGCGAAGCAGGTGATTCCAGATTACTTCCTGCCCGTTTTTCGGAAGTGGAAACGGAGCCCCTCGGGAAGCACCGGCCACACCGTTGCCGCCGTCCGTCAGCTTGGCGGAACTGACATTGGCCTTAGTGGCATCATAAATATCCTGCGGCGCTGAGGCGCTGCGGCGGGTGGGGTACACCGGCATCTTGTAGGTGGAGGAGTATCTGGCAAGAAGCGCCTTGTGACCCTCGGTCAGGTTGGCCGCGTATTGCTCGGCGTTGGCCGCGTTGATCGTTGCGCTTATCTTGTCATTGGCAAAAGGGTCTGGGTGATGATCCCCTGAGTTGTAGCCTGCAGGCGGCTTCGTGATGCCCCCTTCCCAGGCTGGGATGGTGCCAGCGGCGTTGCCAGCCTTCTCGGCTCCAAGCGGCGTCAGGCTTTTGCCCAGGTCGGCCGCACTTTGAGCCGTTGCTGTAGCCACTCCCGCGGCAAATGCAGCGGCGGTTATCAGATAAAAACCAGTGTTACGTTTCA
>PVBE010270191.1_pt1 | contig 12412 bp, 10 predicted proteins | sample 1631181 | NCBI WGS metagenome assembly PVBE01 (sample SAMN08397723, study PRJNA350692) | Marine metagenome, whole genome shotgun sequencing project. | isolation source: water | place: Pacific Ocean | collected 2012-04 | reverse complement strand
CGGTCTTTAACGACATGAGCCTCATCGGTGAGTTGTGGTCGCCCGATCTGGCGCTGCTTCCCATCGGCGGGCATTACACGATGGGTCCGGCACACGCCGCTCATGCCGCCCGTCTGCTCGGGGTGTCAGCGGTTGTGCCAATCCACTACGGAACGTTCCCGATCCTTGACGGGACACCGGCCGAACTCGCCGCGGCACTGGAAGGCAGCGGAATCGAAGTGATCGACGCAATTGCTGGGGTGGCGATTTAGGCGAGCGAAGCGAGCTTCTCCGCTATCTCATTGACGATACCGACGAGATCTCGGATCACATCCCAACCCCAGAACCGCATCACCTCAAAGCCAATCGACCGCAGAAAGATGTCGTGCGCTCCATCCTAGGGTCTGCCATGCTGAGAACCGTCGGGTCGACGATCAGGTGCTGTTCTTGACAAACGAAGTCGACGAAGTATCGGTCGATCAGATGCTGATGGCGCAAGTAGACGCCGAGTTCGCGGTTACGTAGCGACCACCACAGCAGTGTCTCGGCATCGACCGGTTGGTATCGCATACCGCGCTCAAACCTTCGCTGCCACTCAGGAACGGCGCGGTTCGGCATCTCCAACCACTACCGCGAGTGGGCGGTTGGGTCAATCCCTTTGCCGGGGAAGGAGCGGTGCCCTCCCCCCCCACCAAACGCCTCCGGCGCTTGACTTCTCCTCAAGGGGAGAGTGGCTCCAGAAGATCACTGCAGCCGATTGGTAGGGAATTTCATCTCTTCTCTTCTCTTCTCTTCTCTGACATCTCTCCCCTGAAGCCGATCAGCCGAATGGATATCAGCACGGCGCGCCGAAGTCGGGAACCTCGTTGTTCACCGGACCCAAACCAATTCCGGCCGAATGGAATGAGCAGCTGCCTCCGAAGGGGGTTCCTGCTGCGGCGACCAGGACATCGTCTATCTCGACCACCACCCACACGGTGCCAGCGCGAACAGGGACATTCTGGATGAAGTACGTTCAGACCAACTCGCCCGGGCCGGTCCACGACAGCCACTCGTTGATGGTCGCATCGTCGGCAATCACAGTTCCGTCGTCGATTAGGACGATTCCGTCGTCGACGACGGTTGCCCACCCATCGATGTGTAGCACCGGGTCACCCGCCCCCGGATAGGACTCGTCGGAATCGGTTCCGATCAGGAGGCGCACATCGCCAGCTTCGAATGGGTTCGAGCTGAACCAGACGCCGATCTCCAGCGACTCATCGTCGCCACGGCCGCTGGTGAGAGCGGCGATTTCCGGCCGGGCCGCGGCCGGCGGCGCCGAAGTGGTTAAAGCCGCCGAGGTGGTCGTGGTCGTGCTCGACGGGTCCAGCACCGAACTCGTCAAGCCCGTCGGTGATATCTCAGCAGAAGCCGGTCCAACAACGCTCTGATCGGCGGCACCGTCTCCGCAGGCTGTCGCGACGAGCGCCATCACCGCCAGCCCGACAACGAACCTTCTAGTGGTCACCGGAATCCTCACTATGAACCAGCGTGCTCCCCACCTCCTCGAGGGTTTAGTTGTCAGAAGGCTACGGAGACTCGTCGCAGAACCGGCCGCCGGAGACCGAGGTGACAATGGCCGCGACGTCTGCGTCCGATTCGGCTTCAGCAGCGGTTGCTCGGAGCCAACGGTCACTTCCGGGAGGCGACGAGATAAAGGCGTCGACGCCGCCGGTCAGTCCTGCTGCGGCGCCGGAATCAACGTGTGCTACCAATATCTGACCCAACGTGTCCCCGGGACCAACACCTTGCCCGGTCTTCAGGGGGTAGATGCCCTCGGCGGCGGTGTAGCCGGCGAAGTGGCGTGTGCCCTCACCGGCGAAACTGGTTCCGCCATTCGTAAAGAACAGCGTCAGGTTGTCGATCTGAACGGACCGCACCTCGGTAGTCCCTTCCCGACAGATCCCGAATTCGTTAGACAGGTTTTCGATCTCCACCCATTCGCTGTCGATGGCCGGTGAGGCACCGACGAGCGCCGACTGAACCACTACGATCGCGTCATCCGGGTCGGCTCCGAATTCGGCAACCCCGAGGCCGTTGGCTGCCAGCACAATGGAGGTCCCCTGAGATCCGTCACAGGGGATCACCGGCCGATCGAAGTTGAACGCCACGCCGACCGGTATATCGGCATTCTCCACTCCCTGCAGAAAGACAATTCCGGTGCCGACGACCCGTTCACCGACCTCGGCGTCGAGGTCGGTCGAGAACCCGTAATAGCCGGGGGTACCGTCGCGGAACAGAAACTCGACTGCAGCGCCGACACCACCCCGATCCAGCGCGAATCTGCCAACCCTGCCGGTGGTCACCGCGAGGTCACCGAGAACCGTCTTCGCCACATATGAACCTTCGCCGTCGGTATCGAGACAGGTTCCCGTCACTGAGCTCTCAAGGGTGGCTATGGCAACGGCGCCTTCACCAGCCGCCTCTACCGCATCGGAGAACTCGAGAGTGAACATGGCGAACGTGACCGTATACGTGATTGCGTCGAGGCCGCTGATCTCCACCACGAGGTCGCCCTCGGTATCGATATCGGCGGCCCATACCGTTGCCCCCCCCCTGCCCGCTGTCCCACCGTCGGCCGTACGAACGTTGATCACCGCGCCGGGAGCCTCATTGGCAAGCACGACCGTCAACCGCTGTCCTTCGCCAACCCGAATGAAGTAGAGATCGGGGTCGCCGTTGGCAACATTGCCCACGACGATCTGCGCACCTCCGTCCCCTTCATCGATCGTCACCCTCCGGTCGTCGGAGCAGGCCCGCGACAGCATTGCAAAAGTCTCATCGTCGGGAGCTCCGGTGACCTCGCGTCCCAGGTTGATCTGCACAGTTTCGACCGCGGCACGGCTGGCGGGACCGAAGACCCCGTCGACGGTTAGTTGTGCGTACTCGTTGCAGTTGATGAGGAACTGGAGAGCTTCGACAATTGCATTGTTGTCGCCCTCGAAGGCGATTGGCGCACCGTTCGCAATGAGGGGTATCGTCGTGGTCGTTGTGGTCGTCGTCGTCGACGTCGTAGTCGGAACCGTGGAAGGAACAGTCGTTGGCTCGGCATCGTCGTCAGAACAGGACGCCACGAATACAAAGGCGAGCGCCCCAAATATGAGAAATCGCGGTGTGAGTCGAATCCGCGCCATTGGCGGCCGACAATAGCGAGCAGACCCTTGAAGTGCGTTGCAATCGGGAGACTGTTGAACCGTCCCGAGCCTTATGGAGACTTGGTGATTTGAGTCCCTGCCGTGTGGGTGGGGACGAGGGGTAGTTGTTGCAGGAGGAGTGGTTGCAGAGGGGTGCGAGTGAGCGTGCTGCCTAGTCGTCGAGCTTGCGGGCTATTCGGGGAACTATTGACCATCGCCGGGGACGCAAGACTGGAGCCAATCCGGTGGCCAGGGCGTCGAGTTCCTCCTCCGGGAGGTCGGTCTCCACTTCAGCTGCCACGATCTCGCCCCATTCCTCGTCGGCGATACCGTAGACCCGAACGTCACGAATCTCGGAGTGGGACCGCAACTCTGCCTCCACCAGCCCGGGATGGACGTTCTCGCCGCCTGTGATGATCACCGAGTCAGCTCTTCCGAGCACCGTCAGCCGGCCATCGTTACCGAGCACTCCCACATCTCCCGTCCGGAACCACCCGTCATTCGGCCGCGGTGGCTCGCCTACATAGCCGGGACTCAGCATCGCACCTCGCACCTCGATCAGACCCTCGGCCCCCATTACCGGAACACCCTGCGCCATCACCCGGATCTCGGCTCCCGGGAGCGGCAGACCTACCGACCCGTCGACAGCCGCTTCTGGTGGGTGTGTCGCTATCTGAGAACAGGTCTCGGTCATCCCGTAGGTCGGCAGCGCCGGGATGCCCGCCGAGCGAGCAGCTGAGATCAGATGACCGTCGGCTGCTGCTCCCCCTACCAGTACGGCGGTGAGACCCGCCCACGCTCGCCCGGTGTCGAGGATCCGACGCAGCATCACCGGAACCAAGGAAGCAAACGTCACATCGTCGAGTGCGGCGGCGGCCGCAGCCGGATCGAATCGATCCAGCAGTACAACCGGTCCTCCGGATTCGGCCTGACGCCACACCACCGAGAGCCCCGCGACGTGAAAAAGCGGAAGTACACACAACCAGGCGTCAGCCTGGCTGTTACCCAGTCGTTTCTGCGATCCAGCGACAGCTGCGATCAGGTTTCCTTCAGTGACCAGCACCTCCCGAGGTCCTCCTACGGTCCCAGAGGTGGAGACGATGTACGGAATGCCGGGTCGAGAGGTCGCTGAGGCTTCGGTCCCGCGATCGAGGAGGCGGTCGAATCCACCTGCCGGGGTAATCCACAGACCACGGACTCCTGCCGCCCTAGTGGTCTGAATGGAAGACGCAGGCGCCTCATCCGGGTCGACAGCTACGGCGGTGATCCCAGCTCGGGGAATGCCCCACACCGCCGCTATCGTCTCGATCGATCGATCTCCCCAGAAGGCGACAGCGTGAGAGCCAAACAAACCGCTGGAAGTGATAATCGAAGCCACTCCATCGGCGGCTCGATCGAGTTCGGCGTACGACACCGTCCGATCAGCCGTGATCACTGCCGGCAAATCCGGGTAGGCATCGGCTGATGCGGCCAACCAATCCATCCGGTCACGCTACCGCCGCCGGAGCGGATCAGCATCTCGGGTAATGCCTTGGCAGTAGCATCCCGCCGAGATCTGAATGGAGGGCCATGGCCTTCGACTGGAAATCTCGAGGCGAGTACACCGATATCCGGTATGAGACGATTCCGGGTGTTGCCAAAATCACCATCGACCGGCCGGAAGTCCGTAATTCATTCCGACCGACAACGCTGTTCGATCTGAGCGACGCTTTCGACCGCGCCCGAGACGATCCGAAGATCGGCGTTATCATCCTCACCGGGGAAGGGGACAAGGCATTCTGCTCGGGCGGCGACCAGAGGATTCGGGGTGATGCCGGCTACATCGACCCCAAGGGAACACCCCGACTCAACGTGCTCGACCTCCAGATCCAGATGCGACGCCTCCCTAAGCCGATCATCGCCATGGTCGCCGGATATGCCATCGGCGGAGGGCACATCCTCCACCTCGTGGCTGACCTGACAATCGCCGCCGACAACGCGATCTTCGGCCAGACCGGTCCCAAGGTCGGCTCCTTCGACGGCGGTTATGGGGCGGGGCTGCTGGCGCGAATGGTTGGAGACAAGCGGGCTCGCGAGATCTGGTATCTGTGCCGCCAATACTCCGCCGATGAAGCATACGAGATGGGAATGGTCAACAAGGTTGTTCCGCTCTCAGAACTCGAGACCGAGACTGTCGGCTGGGCACAGGAGATCCTGACCAAGTCGCCCCTGGCGGTGCGCCTCATGAAGGCCGCCATCAACGCGGCTTCTGACGGATTGGCAGGCCAGCAGCAACTCGCCGGCGACGCCACACTCCTCTTCTACATGTCGGAGGAAGCCCAGGAAGGCCGAAACGCCTTCAACGAGAAGCGCGACCCGCGATTCGACGAGTTTCCCCGCCTTCCATGAGGCCCTGGCTGGTCGCAGCGCGGCCGGCGACCCTCCTCGCTGCAGTTGCGCCGGTCCTGGTGGGAAGCGGGCTTGCCGCTGCGGACAGGGTGCTTCGTTGGAATGCCTTTGGCGCCACCCTCGCCGCCGCGGTGCTCATCAACGTCGCTGCCAACTTCTCCAACGACGCCTCAGATGCCAGGCGCGGAGCCGACACCGACTTGAGGATCGGCCCACCCCGGGCAGTCGCCACAGGCCTGCTCACAGCCCGGCAGGTATGGACGGGGACTGCGGGGGTGCTGACGGTCGCAGCTGGGTTGGGGATCTACCTCGCCTGGATCTCCTCATGGGTGATCGTCGCCATCGGAGCGGCGTCGATCCTGGCGATGCTCGGGTACACCGGTGGTCCCTGGCCATACGGCTATCGAGCGTTCGGCGAACTGTTCGTCTTCGTGTTCTTCGGGCTGATCGCCGTGGTGGGAAGCCGGTACGTTCACGACACCACCGCACCGCTCGAAGCATGGCTACTGGCAGTCCCGGTCGGCTTCCTGGTGACGGCGATTCTCGTGGCGAACAATGTGAGAGACATCGACACCGACAGCACCTCCGGCAAACGGACATTGGCAGTGGTGATAGGACGCGAAGCGGCCCGCCGCGTCTTCAAGGTCCTGATCATCGGGGCGTTCGTCCTGGTGGCCGTCTTTGCGGCTACCGGGGAAACGGCACCGGGTTCGCTGATCTCACTGGCCGCACTCTTCCTGGCCTACTCACCGATCAGGGCGATCGCCACATCGGTGGATGGTCTTGTGCTGATCAAGGCTCTCGAAGGCACTGCCAGGCTTCACCTGGCTTTCGGGGCACTGTTGGCGGTTGGGGTGCAGATTTAGCGAAGCGACTGCCAACTAGCAACCAGCAAGAAACGGTGCTGGTCTTTTCTGGTTGATTGCTGATTGCTAATCGTCAATCCTGATTCAGCTTGATCCAAGACAGCCTACGGCGTTGGCCAGCCAGAGAAAACCGGCTACCGACAGAGCTCCCCAATGGAAAACACACTCCCGACCGCAGCGCAGCTTGTTGTCGTCGGCGCGGAATACCCCTAAGCAAATGCAAATGGCTAAGCGATCACCACCGCATCGACGATCACGCCGAAGGAGCAGCCGAGGTAATAGGAGGTATCACCTAGCACGAACCGGGTTCTATTGGCACTACCGTTTCCTCGTGACCGAACGCAATGCGGTGTTCGTCCGCACCTTCGTCGCGGCGCTGGCTGCCTCAGGCGTCGAGCATGCCTGTGTGGCGCCGGGTTCTCGCAACTCGCCGCTGTCGCTCGCGCTCGCCGACTCTCCGATCAAGGACTGGTCACATCACGACGAACGGTCAGCGGCGTTCTTTGCTCTCGGTATTGCCAAGACGTGCGATCGACCGGTGCTAGTGGTCACCACTTCGGGTACGGCTGCCACCGAGCTCCATCCCGCCATCACTGAAGCCAGCGCATCACACGTGCCGCTGATTGCCCTAACAGCAGACAGACCCACCGAGCGATTCGACGTTGGCGCGGCGCAGACAATCGACCAGCACAGCCTTTTCGGCTCAGCGGTGAGATGGTCACACGATCTCGATGTGCCTGATCCGGCCGATGCGGGACCGGACCGCACCGCGGCACTCGCTGTCCGTCTCGTCGCCGAATCAGTGGGAATCCCCGCCGGACCGGTTCACCTCAACATTCGGTTTCGAGAGCCGCTGGTGATCGGAGAATTTCCGGGAAACGAGTTACAGGTCCCCGGAATCACACAATCGTTCGTAGCTCCGGATCCAGAGGAGATCTCCCGCCTAATCGCACGCATCGCCGGTCGCAGGGGGGCCATCGTCGCCGGTCCCCAGACAGACCGGTCCGAATGCGGGACCATCGCCGACCTCGGAAAGGCACTCAGGTGGCCCGTCATGTCCGATCCGATCTCAGGCCTGCGCACGGGAAACCATGACACCACAGCAATTGTCGGCAGCGACCTCCTCGCCTCCACCGGATGGCTCGAGGCGGCATCCCCTGAATTCGTCTTGCGTTTCGGAGCCCGACCGACTTCGAAGGCGCTCACCACCTGGCTCGGGGCCCACCCGGAGGTTCTCCAGGTTCTGATCGCTTCTGCTGGATGGCCGGATCCGATGGCGACGGCCGACCTGGTACTGCGAAGTGGAATCACAGCCGCCACAGGCCCCCTGCAGTCTGCGCAACCAGCACAGGAAAGTTGGTTGGAGAGATGGAAAGCCGCCGACGCCACTGCCGCCGAAACGGCCCGAACGGCGATCGACTCCACCATCGACCCATCGGAGCCCGGGGTAGCCGCGGCAGTCTTCGATGCTCTCACAGAAGGGTCCAGTTTGTGGGCTGCATCATCCATGCCGATCCGCGACGTCGACTCGTTCCTACCGGTTTCCGGCCGGAATCTGGCGATCCACGCCAATAGAGGAGCCAACGGCGTCGACGGATTCATCTCGACTGCGCTTGGAGCCACTTCCTGTGATGCAAAAACAGTCGCTCTGACCGGTGACATCTCGATGCTGCACGACATTGGTGCCCTGGCCACCATGTCTCGACTCGAAATTCCGCTCACGATCGTTGTCGTAAACAACGACGGTGGGGGCATGTTCCACTTCCTACCCCAGGCGGGCCACGACCACTTCGAACGCCACTTCGGAACACCGCACGGGCTCTCGTTCTCCGAGATAGCGAAATCATTCGGAATCGACGCCATCACGGCGGAAGACACACAAGCAGTGGCAGAGAGCGTTGCCGCGACCGGAGCTCGTCCACAACTGGTGGAAGTCGTTACAGATCGCGTCGCCAATGTGAAAGTACATGACGAGATTGCAACGGCGGTACGGAAAGCGGTGGCCAGCATCTGAAGGAAGTCACGAATCGCCGGTCACCAGTCGCCAGTCAGGAAAGACCGGACATGTCCTGACCGAAGACTGAAAACTCGACGGCGCCCCGGCGCTGAGACGGCAGGTGCGTCGTACATGTCGACCAAAACCGCGTCTTGAGCTGGTGGCTACTCGCTACGAAGTAGCGAGCTACTGCGCCGTCAGCAAGTCCAACATCGGCCTCAGCTTGAGCCGCGTCTCCGCCAACTCCTCGTCCGGATCGCTTCCTTCCACTATTCCGTTGCCTGCATAGATGATCGCTTGATCGCCTCGCACCAGAGCGCAACGCAGGGCGATGGCGATCTCTCCGTCACCGCCCGGTTCGACCCACCCGATGCCCCCGGAGTACCAGCCACGATCGATACCTTCCTGCTTAGCGATGAACGCCAGCGCCTCGGGCTGGGGTGAACCGCCCACCGCCGCAGTCGGGTGCAAGACACCGGCCAGTTCGAGAATCCGCCGATCGGTGCTGCCCGTGATCGGAGTGGCGAGATGTTGGACCGTGGCAAACCGCTGAAGCACCGGGTCGGACGGGTGAATGACACTGCTTGTAATCGGCGTCAGCCGTCTCATGGCGTCTTCGACGACTATCGAATGCTCCAGTCGATCCTTCTCAGAGGCCAACAGCGCGTCTCCATGTCTACGATCCTCATCGGCATCGGTGCCGCGCGGTCCCGACCCGGCCAACGGGCTGAGTTGAAATCGTTTCCCCTCACGACCAATAAGCAATTCCGGACTCGCTCCCAGAAACATCGAATCACCAGCCCGCCAACCGAAGATCCGGCAGGGCGGGTAGCGATCGCGTAGTTGAGCCACCAGATCGAAGGAGCCGAGCGGCCGGGGCGTGTGGATCAAAACTGTTCGCGCCAGCACAACCTTCTCGAATGCTCCTGTGCCGACAGCTCCCACGGCTTCTCCCACGAGGTCGCGCCAATCGTCAGGCGCAGGGCGGGACTCCACCGTTTGGTCGACCTCCCTCTCTCCACTCACGCGGGTGGGAGCACGCAACGCCGAAAGAAGCCCCAGCAGCAGCAGACCGTCCGAACCGGGCCGAACCGCGATGGTGAGCGTCGAACGGCCTCCAACGCGAACGACAGTGACCTCGGGTATTACCGCAGTCGCACTCGAAAAGCCCTCCCAGTCGACTCCGGATGGGCCTTCCACGTCGAACGAAAAACCCATGAGCAGGTTAATTCCATCAGGGAGACTCGATATCTCGGCATCGATTCTCTCTAGCCTTCCGGGCCCACTGGCGACAAACGATGCGGCTGCACCAAGCGCACAAATCGATCTTTCGGTGGGAGACGCGAAAAACCCTGCCCACCCGAATGCCTCGGATCCGGCTCGTACCAGGTCGAGCGGATCGAGGTCGACATCGACCGAAGCGAAGCGAAGCCGACTCGAGTCGGTACTCAATGCCCCCTTGATCTCAGTCAGCGTCTTGCGAGAGATGAGCATCAGCGTCAGGATCAGTTTATTCGTTGAGTGGAAAGGGTCGATCGGCGGCCTGATCGTCGACCAGGAATGAGAGCTGAGAGTCAACCCTGGTGATCCCTTCGACCCGCCTGGTTAACTCTTCGAGCAAGTGAGTCTCGGTTCGATTCTCCATTTCACCTTCGAGCGTCACCACTCCGTCCACCACGGTGACACTGACGGTATCGGGGTCCAGGAATAAGAGCCGACGAACGATGTCCTCGCGAATCTCATCCTGGATGATCTCGTCGGGCTTGGTGAAGGCGTTGACGACATCGGCGCGGCTGATGATGCCTATAAGGGCACCGTCTTCGTCCAGCACTGGAAGCCGTTTCAAGCCTTTGTCCGCCATCACGCGAGCCGCCTCGCCGATGGTGACGTCAGGCGAAATGGTGGTCACTAGCTCGGTCATTACCTCGGCAACCGTCTCGACTACAGGTGGGCTGGACGGACCCTCACCGAATAGCGCTTCCAGCAGGCTGAACCGGTAAGGCTGATCACGGTTGGCCTCCTGGCGGAGGAAGTCACCTTCGGTCACGATTCCGATGAGAATCCCGTCGCTGATCACCGGCAACCCGCTCACCTTGTTGTGGACAAGCCTTCTCGCGGCCTCCTTAAGCGACGTGCCCGGCGCACCGTCAATACTTCCGTAGACATGAGATCTCGCACCTTCACTGTCACCCCCTCCTTCGACGGTTCCGGGCGAACCATACGTCGCCCGAGGTCTGATTTTCGACCCGACGGGTCGAAGGTTGATGCTCAACGCCGACGACGGCACTCATGCCGGCCATTGCTCCGGTGGGTACCGGTGCTCGCGTTCCGCCTGAATCCTGGCCACGTAGGCCGCAGCCTCACTGCGACGGCTCATCTCCAACTTCGAGAGCACTTTCGAAACGTAATTCTTGACGGTCTTTTCGGCGAGGAACATCTCCTCAGCAATCTGTCGGTTGGTCAGTCCGTCGGCAATGAAATCGAGAGTCTTGCGTTCCTGCGTGGAGAGTTTGCCCAGCAACGGATCATTCGGCTCCTCGCCGCGAATCCGACGGAACACTCGACTGGTCATCTCGGGATCGAGAAGGCTCTCACCGCGGCCCGCCCTACGAATGCTACGCAGAAGATCAGATCCCTTGATCTGTTTGAGTACGTAGCCGGATGCTCCGGCCATGATCGACGCGAACAATGCCTCGTCATCGGCAAATGAGGTCAGCATCAGCACGCTGATGTGAGGCCACCTGGCTCTGATCTCGCGACACGCCTCGACTCCGCTCCCATCGGGAAGCCGTACGTCGAGTATCACGACATCCGGCTCGTCGAAACCGACCCGCCGAATCGCGTCCTCGACCGACTCTGCTTCGCCGACGACGGCGAGATCGTCTTCGGCCTCGATCATGGTTCTGAGACCCTTGCGAACGATCTCATGATCGTCCACGATTTCGATGCGGAGTTGGTCGGCCATGGGCGAATTCTACCGGAGGCAGCGACTCACATGGACAGCATACGCCCCACCAACCAGGGCAAAAAGCCCCAGATTCGCCGGAATATCCAGTCGCTCAGTGACACCGGTAACCTGCCCTGTTGTGGCACCCATTCCCGCAAGTCGTCTGCGAGACCTGGTCGAAGCCGCCGCCAGCGCGGGTGCGCAGGTAGAGCTGTCGGAGCTGTTCAGATCGACCGTCAAGACCGGGATGGATCTCACGGTAGCAAAGCATGGGGCTCTCGGAGTTCTCGGTGAACACGGTGGGTTAATAGACTTCGTGCACTTCGGCCTCGGCCCCGGAGTAGCCATGAAGATCGGGCACCTTCCGCGAGCCGCGGGCCTGCTGGGCACCATCACCCGCATCGACACTGCGGTTCGGCTCAAGAACCTCATCGAACACGAAGATTCAATCGGATTTCCGCCGGACCATCCCGAAATGAAGAGTTTCCTCGGGATGCCGGTCCGGGTCGGTCAGCGTGTCTTCGGAAACCTGTACCTAACGGACAAGGAAGGCGGGTTTACCGAGGAGGACGAGGTCCTGATCAAGTTCGTGGCAGTGACTGCCGGAGCCGCCATCTCCACGCTGCGGATGCAGGAACGACTGCGCCACGCGGCGCTGCACGAGGATCGGGAGCGGATCGCCCGTGATCTCCACGACTCGATAATCCAGGATCTGTTTGCCGTCGGTTTGGGTCTACAGACGTCGATCGCGAAGGTCGACGATGAGGCGACCGAAGTGCGCGAACAACTCGACATTATGATCGAAAAACTCGACGAGATGATCACCTCGCTGCGCCGTTACATCTTCGATTTGCGGCCCCCAGTGTGGGCCCGTTCGGCACTCCCGACCGAACTCGCACAGCTGCTCGAAGAACTGGCAGCACCTCATCCGGTGAAGATCGGTCTCGACTTCGACTGTCCATCCGACATACTCAAGCCGTCGGTCGCCGACGATCTGTTCAGCGTCGTCAAGGAGGCGGTCAGCAATGCCCTCCGACACGCGAATCCATCGACCGTCGATGTG
>PVBE010235894.1_pt1 | contig 12412 bp, 8 predicted proteins | sample 1631181 | NCBI WGS metagenome assembly PVBE01 (sample SAMN08397723, study PRJNA350692) | Marine metagenome, whole genome shotgun sequencing project. | isolation source: water | place: Pacific Ocean | collected 2012-04 | reverse complement strand
GTCATGGGCTGGGTCGCTGGCGCGGTCGAGGAGTCCTTGTCTGAAGCTTGGGGCCAGATCGGGGCTCTCGTGGCCTCAATCCTGCTCGGCGCGCTCACCTACTTCGCCCTCGCCGCCATCCTCAGGATCCCGATCCAAAAAGAGCTCCTCTCTAAGCTCGCTAAGCGCCTCAGGCGTTGAGGTCTAAACAGGCCAGTGCCAAAGATGGAGTAGGGCCTAAGTTGAGCACCCACAAGATGTAGTGGTCGGAACCAGATCTGCCCTAAAGGTCTGTCGGAAAGAGACGGCGGGCAAAGAACTTCTCGGCCGCTGGGATACAAGCACCGGAAGAACATGACATTGGCCGCAGAAGTGGCTAAATTTGTTCTCACTCCGGCGCGCGTCCGACAACTTGGCGCGCTCGACTCCGGAGCGAAAACGGCCCGCCCCTCGGTGGGCCGAACTTGACTAGAGACTCACCCACCCCCGTCCCCGCCCACCTCTCATCCCCCGTCAAGAGGAAAGAACGACCGTGAAACCGACCGCGTCGATGACCCCGGCCACAGAGGCCGCCACCCAACCCACTGATCCGCAGCACCAGCTCAACTACATCGACCCCCCGATGAGCTGCCGGACCCCTGACTTGACGCAGAATGCGATCACGGTCCTTGAGCGAAGGTACCTAAAGAAAGATCCGGACACTGGCGAGGTCATCGAGACGCCCACACAGCTCTTCTGGCGGGTCGCGACTCACGTGGCGAAGGCGGAGCTCGCATACGCGCCGGGGAACTACGAGCGCGCCATGGCGGTCGCGACCGAGTTCTACGACCTGATGGCGAACAGGATGTTCATGCCGAACAGCCCGTGCCTCATGAACGCCGGCCGTGAGATGGGGATGCTCTCGGCTTGCTTTGTCTTGCCCGTTGAAGACTCCATCGAGGGGATCTTTGAGGCGATCAAAGCGACGGCTCTGATTCAAAAAGCTGGAGGCGGGACAGGCTTCAGCTTCAGCCGTCTGCGCCCGAAGGGTGACCTCGTCGCCTCCTCAGGGGGAACGACAGAGGGCCCGATGTCATTCATCCAAGTTTTCTCCAAGGCGACCGACGCGATCCAACAAGGCGCCTTCCGCCGCGGCGCGAACATGGGGATGATGCGTGTCGACCACCCGGACATCCACGACTTCATCACCTTCAAGGACGATAAGAAGCGCCTGAATAACTACAACATGTCCGTCGCCGTCACGGACAAGTTCATCGACACCCTCAAGAGCGACCCGGAGAGCATCCACGAGGTCCAAAACCCCCGCTCCGGCGAGTGGACGCAGCTCTGCAAAGAGGGCACCGAGGGCGAGTATTGGAAGGTAGGAGAGCTCTGGGACATGGTCATTGAGCACGCCCACAGCTCGGGAGAGCCCGGCGTGATCTTCATCGATCGCATCAACCAGCAGAACCCGATCAAGAACGTGGGGATCATCGAAGCCACGAACCCCTGCGGAGAGCAGCCCCTGCACGCCTGGGACTCCTGCAACCTTGGCTCCGTGAACCTCGGGAACCTCGTCAACGGCGAGGGCTCCGACGCGACCTTCGATTGGGCGGGGTACAAGTCGATCATTCACTCGACGACTCGCTTCCTCGACAACGTGATCGAGGTCAACCGCTACCCGTTGCCCCAGATCGACAACATGTCGAAGACGACCCGCCGCATCGGCTTGGGCGTCATGGGCTTCGCAGACGCCCTCTACAAGATGGGCATCGGCTACAACACCCCGGAAGGCACAGCGTTCGGCGAAGAGGTCATGAAGGTCCTCGACGACGAGTCCCATCTGGCCTCAGAGATGCTCGCCGAAGAGCGCGGCTGCTTCCCCGCATGGGAGGGCTCCGACTGGGAGACCAAGGGGCGCAAGATGCGCAACTCCTACACGACGACTGTCGCGCCGACCGGCACGATCTCGATCATCGCGAACTGCTCTGGCGGGATCGAGCCCATGTTCAGCTTGGCCTTCAACCGCCAGGTCATGAAGGACACCGAAGGTAAGCCGACCGTCATGCGCGAGATGAACTACGTGTTCGAAGAGAAGGCCAAAGAGGCCGGCTGCTACAGCGATGAGATGATCGACGGCATCATCGAGCAGGGAACCATCCAGCACATGGACAACATCCCTGAGGAGATGAAGGACATCTTCGTCACCGCGCACGACATCACCCCCTACTGGCACATGAAGATGCAGTCGGCGTTCCAGCGCCACTGCGACGCCTCGATCTCAAAGACGATCAACTTCCCCCACGACGCGAGCGTCGCGGACGTGAGAGAGATCTATGAGATGGCGGTCGAAGAGGGTGTGAAGGGCGTCACCGTCTACAGGGACGGGTGCCGCGAGATGCAACCCATGGCCTTGAAGAGCTCAGACAAAGAGACCGCCTCTAACGAGGAGACAGGCATGACGACCGAGATGACGGCGTCAGGCATGCCGGAGCTCGCTCCTGAGAAGCTCCCGGAGATCATGCCCAGCGTCCGCATCCGCCAGAGCACCCCCTTCGGCAACATGCACGTTCAGGTCTCCTTTGACGCAACGAACGGCTCCCCGCGCGAAGTGTTCGCCCAGCTCGGTAAGGGCGGAGATGTCGCCAACTCAGACTTGGAAGCGATCTGCAGGATGCTCTCTCTCTGGCTCCGCTCGAACGGCAGCCTCGAGATGGCGATGGACCAGCTCAACGGGATCGGCTCCAGCCTCTCAGTGCCGACTAAAGACGGCCGGATCATGTCCCTCGCGGACGGGCTCGCCTGCGCGCTGCAGAAGTACATCGACTCCAAGGCCAGCTTTGGCCACCAGGGGACGATGGAGTGGGCGCCCGAGAAGACTGAGAAGAAGACCAAGACGGGGGGGAGCGGCACGACTGGCGCGCCCCGCAACGTGGCCAACTACAAGATCAAGTGCCCCTCATGCAGCGCGAAGCTCGCCTTCGAAGAGGGCTGCGTGAAGTGCTACGGCTGCGGCTTCAGCCAGTGCTAGCAAGGCGCGCTTAGCGCTCCCGAAGACAAAGAGGCCCGCGCTCCCCAAGGGGAGCGCGGGCCTCTCTTTGTTCTCTTGGGTTGTGGCGACTCAGCGATCAGTGGGCTCGACCCGTCGGCCCGCGGCGTTCCCCTTGGCGCTGCCGTTGTAGAGGCGGCGGAAGACAAACCTCGGCCCATCCTCCATGTTGAGGATCAGGTCGTTCTTCTCTTGGAAACGCACGGAGTAGCGCCGGTCTTCACCGGAGGGCTCGATCTGTAGGGTGTAGTCCTCGTCAGTGATGACGCCCATCATGCTCCTGCTGACCAAGGTGTTGGAGCGCTCGATCCAAATCCTGGAGACGCCGGATTGGAAGAAGCCCTTGACCCATTCATCACCCTCTTGTGAGTCCCATAAGAGCTGAACATCGATGGAGAGGAAGGTGCCGCCGATCACCATGAAGGCCCTCTCTTTGCGTCCGCGGTCCGAGAAGTCGGGCGTATCAAGCTCGCGCAGGGCCCACCCTCCCTGAAGTCGCTCGAGGAGCTCTTCCTCAGCGCTCAACTCCTTGATGACGTCCTCGTCACCTCCGTCTTGGGCGTTAATGAGGGGCGCCGCGCCAGCAGCGAAGGCGGCGGAAGAGGCGATCAGGTGGCGACGGGAGAGGGTCATGGTGTTGAGCGAGCGCAGGTCTTGAGGAGTGGGGTAGAGGTCGGGGTGCGGCGCCTATCGGAGAGGCCGATCGCTCGTCTCCTGAGCGAGGGATCACCCCGCATAGTCATCGGCTGATCCCGGAGAAGAGAGCACCAGGTCTCCAGAAAGAGGGCGGCGGTGTCTCGCTCACGCGAGGCCTCCCGGCCACCATCAGAGAGTGCACGGTTTCCATCAACAACGTCAGACCGGAGCCGTACAGAGCAGGAGAGCCAAGCATGCGCCGATAGACAAGTGAGGGCGCGGTTTCCTGCTACCCTCTCGATGAACATATGAGCTCCTTAACCAGACACCTCTCGGCCGCGTTGGCCCTCTCTTGTTTGAGCCTCTCGGTCTTCGCCCAGGAGCCCGCTAGGGGGAAGCTGTACACCAAGGTCGTCGGCGAGACGGTCCATGCGGTGGTGGAGCTGCGGGTCCAGACGGGCTGGCACATCTACCACAGCGAGCTGGGTCCGCCCGACGCCATCGGAAGGCCGACGCTTGTCGAGCTCTCTGGTGGGGGCCTCAGCTTCGGAGACGTGGAGTTCCCAGAGCCAGAGCGGCACGACGAGCCGGCCCTCGGGACCTGGACAAACATTCATCACGGCAAGGTGCTCTTGCGAGCCTCGGCGCCCTTCGCAGAGGGCGCAGACCCGCTAGCGGTGAGGGCAAAGGTAGAAGGCCTCGTCTGCGAGGACGAGGGTGTGTGCATCCCGTTCGAATTCGAGACGAAGGCCCGCACGGGCAAGGACGAGTACTTCCCCGCAGAGCTGACCACCCCGGTCGTGGAAGAGAGCAGCGAGGGTGACGCCGCGTTAGAGGGAGACGGTGAAGAGGAAGGGCTCCTAGGTCTGCTCCTCCTCGCCATCGGCGGAGGAATCTTCGCGCTCTTGATGCCGTGCACTTACCCGATGATCCCGATCACGATCAGCTTCTTCACGAAGCAGGCGGTCGCGAGAGAAGGGAAGGTCCTGCCGCTCTCACTCACTTATGGCGCAGGGATAGTCCTGATCTTTGTCTTGATAGGGCTGCTCGCCGCGCCCGTCATCATCCCCTTCGCGGCGCACCCTGTTACAAACCTCGTCATCGGAGGGCTCTTCCTCTTCTTCGCCTTCGTGCTCTTTGGCTTCATCAACCTAACGCCCCCGCAATCCATGATGGCGGTCGCGAGCAAGGCCTCGATGAAGGGGGGCTTCGCAGGGGTCTTCTTGATGGGCGCCACCCTCGTGATCACCTCCTTCACGTGCACCGCGCCCTTCGTCGGGACGCTCTTGGGTTCGGCTGCCACCGGCGGAGACGCCGACGTCGCGCGCATCGTCATCGGGATGGGCGTCTTTGGGTTGACGATGGCGACACCGTTCGTCTTGCTCTCGCTCCTCCCCGGAAAGATGCAGGCGATGCCTCAAGCGGGCGCGTGGATGGACACGCTCAAGGTGTTCTTAGGCTTCGTCGAGGTGGCGGCCTCACTCAAATTCTTCTCCAACACCGACATCGTCTGGGGTTGGGAGATCCTCTCGCGCGAGGCCTTCCTGTTGCTCTGGGTCTTGATCTTCCTCGGCGCCGCGTTCTATCTCATCGCTGGCGCGTTCAAGGACAAGGGACAGAGTGGGTTCGGTGGCAAGCGCGCGCTCGCCGGGCTTGCAGTCTTCGCCCTCGCGGGTTATTCGGCCTATGGGCTCCCTGGTAACCAGCTCGACAAGATCATGACCGCTATCGTGCCGCCCTACTCGAACGAAACTCTCCTCGGCGTCTTTGGTGGCGATCTTGAAGAGGGGCTGCCAAAGCACACGATCGTGAAAGATGACTATGAAGGCGCGATGGCGCGAGCAGTCGAAGAGAAGAAGCTCGCCCTCGTGAACTTCACCGGGTTCACATGAGTGAACTGCCGCCTGATGGAGATGAAAGTCTTCCCAGCCCCGGCGGTCGCCGCGGTGCTCCAAAAAAAGTACGTCGAAGCGCGAATTCACACCGACCATGAAGAGCTCGGCGCGAAAAACCGCGCCCGTCAGCTCGAGATGACGAACTCTGTGGCGCAGCCCATCTACCTCTTGATCGATCCCGAGAACGGAGAGGTCCACGGCCGCCTAGAAGGTGCGATGCTTGGTGACAACCAACCCTTCATCGACTTCCTGGAGTCAGGTTGGACCTCTGCGCGCGGGAAGTGACCAGCAGCCAGGGCGGTCTCAGCTGAATCCGAGGAGTCGTCCGCCTTGGAAGACGACGAAGCTCGCGCCCCAAGCGAGGGCGGTCATGTAGGCGAACATGAACACCGGCCAGCGATAGGTCGCGGTCTCACGCCGAACGGCAGCGAGGGTGCTCATGCACTGACACGCGAGGGCGATGAAAACGAGGAGAGAGAGCCCCACAAGCGGTGTGTAGACGAGCTCGCCGTCCTCCCGCCGTGCGGTCCGCAGCTTCTCGCGGAGGGTGCTGGTCTCTTCGTCCACCTCTTCAGAGAGGCCATAGACGAGACCCATCGTGCTGACGAAGACTTCGCGCGCGGCGAAAGCTCCGATGAGACCCACCCCGATCTTCCAGTCATAGCCGAGGGGCTCGATCACAGGTTCAAGGGCCCGGCCGAGTCTGCCGGCGTAGGAGCCGTGGAGTTGGTCCGCGCTCTCCTCGTTGTCGACGTTAAAGAGCGCGGCCTCCAAGGCTTCCCCGCTGAGGGTGGCTTCTGCCTGGGCTCGCGTCACGGCGAAGCTCTCGGCGTTCGGGGCGTCCGCAGGGAAGGAGAGCAAGAGCCAGAGCCCGATCGTACAGGAGAGGATGACGCCGCCAGCCTCCTTCAAAAAGAGCGAGCTGCGATGCCACATCATCCTGAGCACCGCGCCGAGGTTGGGGCGCCGGTAGGGGGGCAACTCAAGGAGGAGGGGGACGCTCGGACCAGTAAAGAGCGTTCGCGAGAGGACGGCAGCCGCGGCGAGCGCTATGAGGGTGCTGATGAGGTACATCGCCGCCATCAAGAGGCCCTGCGTCGGGAGACCAAGCCAATCGCCGACAGGGAACAGCGCCCCGATGATGAGGGTGTAGACAGGGAGCCTCGCAGAGCAGGTCATGAGCGGGACGACCATCATGGTCAAGAAGCGGTCACGCTGTCGCTCCATCGTCCGCGTAGCCAGGATCGCAGGGATGGCGCAAGCGAAGCTCGACATCATCGGGACGAACGCGCGGCCGTTCAGCCCCGCAGCGCGCATGACGCGGTCCATGAGGAACGCGACGCGCGCCATGTAGCCTGAGTCTTCCAAGAGCCCGATGAAGAGGAACAAGAGGAGGATCTGCGGGAGGAAGACGACGACCGAGCCGACGCCCGCGATGACCCCTTCGGTGAGGAGGTCCCGCAGGAACCCCGCGGGGAGGGCGCCCTCTACGCCCGCAGCCAGCCAGCCGAAGGCGCCCTCGACGAGGTCAATGGCAGGCCCGGACCAGGTGAAGAGCGCCTGGAAGACGACGGTCATCATCCCAAGGAAGAGGGCGAAGCCGAGGACCGGGTGCAGGAGGACAGAGTCGGCCCGTTCGGTGGTCGCGCGCGACACAGGGGCGCTGCCCTTGAGCTGAGCCATCACGCGATCTACATGTGCGTATCGCGCGAGGATGACCTCGCGCTCCACGTCACGATCAGGAGCTGAGGTCCGTTCGCCTGCACCAGCGCGGAGCTCTTGGGGGATCTCCTCGAGCTCGTCCTCATCGTCGAGAGAGAGGAGAGACCACAACGCGAGGGCTGTGGAGCGCGGCCCACTGGTCGCGTTCCAGCTCTGAGGGAGGAGGGGCGTAACCGCAGTGACGTCCGCGTCGAGCTGCTCCGAGAGCTCCCATGGAAAGGCGCGGTCTTCGGAGGCGCCCTCCAGCGACGCGCGGATCTCACGCTCCAAGTCGTCGAGGCCCGCTCCGGTGATACCTGACACAGCGACCGCCGGCGCTCCAAAGGCGCGGGAGAGGGTGGACGCATCTGGCGAGGCGCCACCGCAGAGGTCCGCCATAGTGACCGCCAAGACGACAGGCACTCCGAGCTCCTGCACCTGCAGGGCGAGGTAGAGGTTACGTGAGAGTTGAGTCGCGTCTACGACGACGACCACGAGGTCGGGCTGGGCTTCTCCCCCGAGCCCAGCGACGGTTTGGATCGCGATCTCTTCTTCGCGTGAGCGCGCAGAGAGGCTGTACGTGCCGGGGACGTCGATCACGCGCACGCCGGGTGCGCCTCTCAGAGAGCCCTCGAAGCGCTCGACCGTGACCCCTGGATAGTTGGTGACCTTCTGGCTGCTGCCGGTCAGCTGGTTGAAGAGAGACGTCTTGCCGACGTTCGGGTTCCCAGCGATCGCGACCAGGGCGGCCTGATCACCCCTGTCACTCACGGCGGACATCCCTCAGGAGAGCTCGACCAAGACTTGCTCGGCCTCAGAGAGGCGAAGGCTCAGGTGGCAGCCCCTGCACTCGATCTCTACGAGGTCGCCCACGGTGACACGGCGCACGAGCCTGACAGGCGTGCCCGGCAAAAGTCCCAACTCCATCAGGCGGCGCCTGAAGCTGCGTGAGCAGCCTAGAGAGTGGAGATGGCCGGTGGTTCCGGCGCTTAGTTGACTGAGTCGACTCATGTTTGGCGGGCGCTCTTGTTGAGACCCGATCTCAATAATTTACCTAAACAAGCCCGATGCGTCCTGTTCTGGGCGAGATTTGGGGCATCAGCCTGCCCCTGGGGGGGAGAACAGGGCCTCCTCCATCTCTAGGATGGTCCCACACCGGAGGATTCGCATGACGATGACAGAGGAAGAGCAAGTGGCGAGCGCAAAAGAGGCGGCAGGACGAAGAGCGGCCGACATGGTGGAGACAGGCACGGTGGTGGGCCTCGGCACAGGCTCAACGGTCTGGTTCACGCTCGTCAGGTTGGCAGAGCGAATCAAGGCGGAGGGCCTTGAGCTGGTCGGCGTGCCAACCTCCCTCGACACGACCGAGAAGGCGACAGAGCTTGGGATCCCGATCGTCGGTCTCGGCGAGATAGAGAAGATCGACCTCACGATCGACGGAGCCGATGAGATCGACGGCGACTTCCAGATGATCAAGGGCGGCGGCGGGGCGCTCCTGCGCGAGAAGGTCGTCGCTTCGATCTCCGAGCGCGAGGTGATCATCGTTGGCCAAGACAAGGTCGTCGAGAAGCTCGGCACCACGTTCCTCCTCCCGGTCGAGGTGGCGTCCTTCGCGCTGCCGACCGTGAGCCGGGCGCTCTGCGCGCTCGGGTGTGAGCCCGTCTTGCGCGTCTCTGATCCAGGGGTCGCGCTCATGACGGACAACGGAAACCAGATCCTCGACTGCCGCTTCGCAGACGGGATCGACGACCCGCGCGCCCTCGAGGAGACCCTCGCGGGGATCCCAGGTGTCGTGGAGAGCGGGCTCTTCATCGACCTCGCGCACGTCCTCGTCATCGGCAACGAGGACGGGACCGCAGAGGTCCGCCTGAAGTAGCGCCTCGGGCTAGAGCGACGCGATGAAGGCCAAGATGGCTTCGATGTCGTCGTCCACGTTGGTGCTCATCAAGTCTTGCTGGACCTTTGAGACTGAAGCGACGAACTGCTCATGTCCGCGGACGTCATGGTTCTCGTTGAAGTTCTTCACGAGCCCCGCGCGGGAGATCCCGTCGGAGTACGCCGCGTCACCATAGACAGGGTCAGCAGAGGTTTGGATCTCAGGGTCGATCAGCGCGCGCAGCGAGAGCGGCCCATGGTCATGGAAGTAAGGCGCGGTGCCGAAGACACCGAGCTTCGTCGGGATCGAGAAGTGGGTCGCCTCGCGACCGAAGCGACGGAAAGGGTTGGCCGGGTCACATGTCGGGTCGAGGATCGGGTCACAGGGGCACGGGTAGCTGTTTGAGTCGTCCCGCCTGAAACCGTCTTCACCGTCAGCGTTCTGGATCGCGTATGTCTCGATGTCTGAGTAGCCATCGAGGTTCCGGTCCGGGTCCGGCGCGCCGTTGTTGTCCAGGTCGATGTTCGCGCCAGTGTTCACATTGCGAATGTTGATCTGGACGATGTTTTCGCGGAGCGAGAAGCACTCTGGGTCCCAGAGCTCAAGGTGGGGTTGCTGTGTGATGAGGGGGTTGACGAAGTCCGCCGTATAGAGCCTGGGGCCAGGCAGGCTCCCGGGGTCTGTCTCCTCAGTGATGTGGCACTCGGCGCAGCCCGCGTGCCGCAAGGTCGGGTTTAGGCCGGTGTCGTTTGAGCCGAAGAAGAGGTCTCTGCCAAGCTGGGCGAGCGGGGTCAGGTCACCGGTCACAGGGTCGAGGTTGGGGTTCAGCGGGGCCGGGACCGCTTCGTGATAGTCGATGAGCGCGATCTGCTCGTCATCCGTGAAGATGCCGTGACCGCCGTTCTCGCCCGCGAACATCGGCCCGGTCTCGCCCATATGGAGGCGGACGCCTTTCCAGAGGATGAGCCCGGTCCCGAGGGTTCCGCCGTAGACAGGCATCGTCGAGCGCGGGCCAGCAGGGCGCTGCCAGACGTTGCCGTCCTCGCCTCCCTCAAAGTGGCAAGAGGCGCAGCTGTTGTTGAAGTCCCCGGTCGTCTGAGCGCGGGAGGCGTCTTCGAAGATCTCAAGCCCGCGCCGTGCGCTGAAGCTCATCTCATCGCTGCCGGTCAAGGTTCGGATCTGGCTTGAGGTCGCGGCGATGGCGCCCGAGGAGAAGTCGACCTCAAGACAAGAGAGCGTCCGATTCACCTCGTTGATGATGAAGAGGTCTGCGCGAGCGCTCCCTGGGGTCTCGTGGAGCGCGAAGCCCAGCGGGAGGTCCCCGGTCGCCGTGGTGACGTCCATAGAGGTGCGCTCTTTGAAGCCAACCCTCGGCGGGTAGACGGCGCGGAGGTTGAGTTGACCTCCCTGAACGCTGAAGAGGAACACATCCTCTGAGCCACGGTTCAAGAGGAGGAGATGATCACCGGCTGCGTTGAACAAGACGCGGTGGGGGTGAGCGGCGCGGTGGCCCAACTCGTCGGAAGGGACCCCGGCAGATCTGATCCTCATCCGCACAGCGTTGGTGAAGACCACCTCTCCGGTGACGCGGAAGATGCGGGCTTGGCAGACAACAGTTAAGCCATCCAACGCGGGATTGTTTGGGATGTTGATCGACTTGGATCCCGAGGAGATATCGAAGACGAAGCGCGGGTTGACGCGCTGGATGCCGTCGGGGGTTTGCTGGGCCACTTCAGTCATTCCGATCCAAAGTTGCGCAGTGTCGCTGCTCGATTGGCCCGTGATCAGAAAGTCAGCGCTGCCACCAAGTGTCGGAGCGCCGGTGGCCCCGAGGAGGACGGAGTCACCATTCGTGAAGAGCTTTGGTTCACCGACAGAGCCGTACTCGGCTGGCTCTGGGTCATCATCGAGCTCGTGGTGGAGACGCTTTGAGGCGTCACCCGGCTGGCCATAGCTATTTGTCGTCGCGTCGATGAGGGTCAAGGCAGGGTAGACGCGGTTGGCAAAGTCGCCAGCGAGGGTGGGGCCGAAGTCGTGGTTCACGTCGTGGTTGACGTTGTGCAGGAGGTGGGGCACGACGGCGAGGCTCCCGTCGGGAGACAGCGCGACGTCCTCCATGAAGCGGGGGGCCCCCTGGCTCTTGATCTCTTGGACAGGCACCGGGTTCATCACCGGGTCAAAGGGGTACTCGTTGATCCCGATCTTTGCGCTGACGGTGACGCTGACGGGCATGCCGCTCGCGCTGAGGGTGAGGTCGAGGACCGAGACGTAAGGGGACTTGTTGTGAGTCACGTAGAGCTGTTGGCTGTCGGCGCTGATCGTGAAGCCGCGCGGATCTCCGAGGTCCGCGATCCCGTCGCGGTTCTCATCCACGTCTTTGACGGTCTTTCCGGGGGCGATGAAGCTCAGGCTGCGGTCGTACTGGTGCTCAAGGAGCTCAGCGTGGTTTGTCGCGTCGAAGAACTTGATCGTGCCGGAGCGGAAGCCGCTTACGGCGAACCAGAGCCCGTTCGGAGCTACAGCGAGCCCGTAAGGCTCTACGCCGACGTCGTAGATCTGCTGGGAGACGCTACGGGTCTGGGTGTCTATGACAGAGACGATGCCGGGCCTCGTCGGCGCGGGCATTCCGATGACCGAGTTCCGGTCCTCGTGGACGTTGCCTCTCTGGCAAGCCACGAAGAGCTTGCTGCCGTCTGCGCTGAGCGCACATGAGCGGGGCCAAACCCCAACGCGCACCTCTGTGACGGCCTGCCCCGTCGCCACATCAATGAGTGAGACAGAGTGGTTGGTCTTGTTGCAGACCCACACGTGGTCGGGGTTCGAAGGATCCACCGCGATCGCAGAGACTTGGGAGTGCTGGGCTCCGCACGGCAACGGCAGCAAGAGGAGGGCAGCGAGCGCTCTTGTGAGGTAGGACATATGGAAGAATGTTGTGGAAGAGGAGCAACGATCAAGGCAGAGGCGTCGATTTTTGCGAGTCAGGGCCCCTGCAGTTATCCCCGTTTGCTACTTGAGGATACCCGCCGGGAGAGATTCTGGGGGGAGTAGGTGCGCCCAGAACACAGAGACGGGGCTAGGGGTGAATTTGTTTCGGGCGTGAACGCTCCATCCTTGCGTGGTCGGAAAGTCCTTCGTGGAATCACAGAGAAGGAAAAGCCAGCAATAGTGGCGTAACCAACTACCAGAAAAGGACTTACAGCCCCAAGCGTTGCTTGGCAAGCGCTGTGCTTGTTAGAAGCGCGATGGAACCGCTTCAGATACAGCCACAGGCCGAGTTTCCCGAGCCTAGATCTTCTC
>PVBE011980802.1_pt1 | contig 12414 bp, 8 predicted proteins | sample 1631181 | NCBI WGS metagenome assembly PVBE01 (sample SAMN08397723, study PRJNA350692) | Marine metagenome, whole genome shotgun sequencing project. | isolation source: water | place: Pacific Ocean | collected 2012-04 | reverse complement strand
TCCAGGACCAGGCCGCAATCTGTACAAGGCTGGCTGTATGACGCGTCCTGCCACCCCTCGCGAACCGCTTTCAACCCGGTCGGACTACCGTCAATGGCCCCGTACCATAGATGCCCCTCTTCACCCACTTTGATTTTCTTTCCAAGCTGGGCGAGAGCCGAGAGTATAGGGGTGGTTCCGATCACGTCGGTATGGCTGAAAATAGCATCTACCTGCTGGGCTCCGAGAACATCCAGCGCGCCCTTAAAGAACTTGTCCTGGTCCCACTCGGTAGGTTTCGATATGACCTTTATGTCTGGAAATTTGGCCATATGCTCGCTGAAGCCTTTGTTTCTTGCCTGGGCTACACTGGAAGCCATGTCTCCCTGCAGTTCCAGTACCACTCCCTTGGGTTCTCCATATTTCTCCGTCAAAAAAGCCACGGCACCCTCGGCTGCCTGGTGTCCCCCCATCGCGTTATCAGCCTGAACAGTCATGTTCAGCGGCGTTCCCACGGTCGAACGGTCCACCCCATAAACCGGTATCCCCGCTTCCCTGGCTTTCTTAACGCCGGGACCTATTGACTTGGCATCAATCGGGCAAATAAGAATCGCGTCAACCCCCAAAGCGATCAGGTTCTCCATTTGATCAAGCTGCTTTTCGGCGCTGGTTCCAGCGGTAAAATTTATTACTTTCCAGCCTTTTTCTTCAGCCCGTTTATCAACGCTGTTCTTTATCGCCGAATGAAAAGCGTTCATTTCAGGATGCAAAGATCCAACTGTAAAGACGCTTTCATCACTGTCGCCCTGTCTGCTACACCCGGACGTGAGCATTACCGTTGAAAGGGCCAAAACCGCGTAAATCCAGAACACTATCTTGCTTCTCATGATGTCACTCTCCATAAGCGGGACGTTGTGATGATAACATGCGAACCAGCAGGGAAGACCTTACCCACCGCGCAAGAATAAGTCAACGTCAGGACTCGATTTGGCGCTGCTACGAATTGCGCCACATTAACCAGACCCTATCCGAAAAGGGTCCTGGAGCCCGGAGGGCCTCCGCCGGCCGCGCAATGCCAGCGCATTCCCATGCGACAGTGAGAACTTCGTTCAATTCTGTCGCGTTTATGCACATCCTTTGCTCCATAGCGGCGGAGGCCCGCCGCATTCCAGTGAGCGTTTCCAGGCATTTCAGTACGTCACCACTTTTCGGATGCCCTCTAACGTGTGTGTCAGGCGCGCCTTCCGAGGCGTCGCCTGGAAGCATTGGTTCGACAATCTGTCTTTGTCCTGATCGTTGTCTGGATCCTTGTCATTCCCCATCATTGTCTCGATCAACCTGGTCCGGCTTGCCTCATTTCATCATCTTCTTTTTTGTCGAACTACAACAATGGCTTTCTCCGAAGTCCCCTCGGAGGGCGAGGCGGATCCCCTCTTGATTCCTGCTTGTCTTCCACCGCGCTTGAACTAACATAGTCTCCTTATGCGTATCATGGGCATGGGCTACTCAATCACATACAGAACATTTCGAGAGGTATCATGAAGACACAAGCACTACTATCCGTCCTGGTTGTACTCATCAATCTTTCATTTGCCGGCCTCGGCCTTTGCGCAAGGGACGGAGATACAGATCCCATAAAGGTCTTTATCCTCGCTGGGCAGTCAAACATGGAGGGCCAGGGCGTGGTTTCAATGGATCACGAGGAGTATTACAACGGGGGCAAGGGCAACCTCGAATGGTCCATGAAGAACGCCCCGAGTGCCGGAAAGATGAAGCATTTGAAAGATGAAGCGGGCAAGTGGGTTGAACGCGACGATGTAATGATATCCTTCAAGTCCAAGGACAAGGTTCGCAAGGGCCCGCTGACGATCGGCTACACGGGTTACGGGGGAAGCAGTCACATCGGACCGGAGCTTCAGTTTGGTCACATCGTGGGTGATTGTTTTAAGGAAGAGATACTGATCATCAAGACCTCCTGGGGAGGAAAAAGCCTCTACGTAGATTTCAGGCCGCCGAGTTCCGGAGGCAAAGTCGGGCTCTATTACACGCAGATGATCGAAGAGGTACGCGCCGCCCTTGCGGAACTCGAAGACCGGAAATATGAAATCGTCGGTTTTGTCTGGATGCAGGGATGGAATGACATGTGCACGAAGCCCGCAATCCCGGAATACGCTGATAACCTGGTTAACCTGGCAAAAGATATTCGCGCCGAATTCAAAACTCCCGATCTGCCGGTGGTCATCGGTGAACTCGGCAACGGTGGGCCCGCAAGACCCGGATCCTCAATGGCTGCTATCAGGGAAGCCCAGGAGGCAGGAACAAAGCAGATCAGGAATGCGGTCTTCGTAGAGACGCATGGTTTCGCACGGCCAAAGGAAATGTCACCCAACGTCGGCCATGGACATCACTGGTTCGGAAATGCAGAAAGCTACTTCCTAGTAGGCGACGCGCTGGGCAAAGCAATGATCGATCTGGTCCAGAATTAAGAACTCCCCCTGCCTCTCTTCCTGATTCTCAACCCCCCGCGTGGTATTCTTCCCACTTGGACGTTGGATGTTGGACGTCGAGCGTTGGGCGTTGCCCCGCGTTAAGCGGGGTCAATCCCCATCCCTACCCTTCGCTGCCGAACGGTTTGAAGAGCAGGATCAGCCTCGGGAGGAGAGTCAGGGCGGCCAACAGCGCGACGGTCATCGCCAACCCGGTCAGAACGCCAAAGAGCACGCTGGGGATGAAGTTTGAGAGCACCAGTATCGAGAAACCGACGATAACCGTAACCGAGGTATAATACATGGCGTTACCGATGCTTCCGTGGCAACGATGCATCGTGGGCAGGTAACGGCGGTCACGCGGGAACTCGTGTTTGAACCGGTGAATGTAGTGGATCGTGTTGTCGACGGCAATGCCGATACTGATGGCGACGATCGTGATCGTCATCATGTCGAGCGGGATGCCCAGCAGCCCCATCACACCCAGAACCGTGAGTGATGCCGCAAGATTCGGGAAGATCGCGATCAGGGCGAGCTTCACCGAGCGGAAGAGCACGACGAACATCAGAAGAAGTGCCACGACAGTCAGTCCGATGGTCTGGATTTGCGAGCGGAACAGGCTCTGCAGCATGTTGTTGTAAAGCACCATAACGCCTCCCAGGCGTACCTGCTCCGGCGACATTCCCAGACGGCTCTCGAGATCCGTCTCGATCATTTCCAGCAACTCTTTCCGCTTCAACCCTTCCAGCGAATCCTTGATACGCATGTTCAGCCGCAGTTCATTACGCTCGGCCGACACGTACGGATCGACCAGGATGCCCTTGAACTCGTCGGGGATCTGGCTGAGGAGCAGCGCCATGTCAAAGGTATTCAACTCCTCGTTGCCAAGAATGGGGGCGACGACCTTCACAAGCGTGTTCAGCGACAGGACCTTGCCGCTGGCGGCCAGCCCTTCCAGGTAGTCATGCGCTTTGGCAAGCTTGGCAATCTTCTCTGGAGTGAACCAGTACTTTTCATCGCTTTCGGCCTCCTCGAACTCCTCGAACTCGTCAAACAGGTCGCCCCCGTCGGACTCCGTCTCGGTGGCTTCCTCGGGAACAGCCGTTTCCTTGTCTTCCTCGTCAAAGCGAAGGACAACTTCCAGCGGCGTAGTGCCGCCCAGCTCGCGATCGATGTAACGCATGCCCTGGTAGATTTCGGTCGACTCCTTGAAGTAGTCGATGAAGCTGTTTTCCACCTTGAGGTCCAGGATGCCGATGACGGTTGCGATGACGAGGGCCGCACTGGCCGTGAGAATAATCGGGGCATGCCGCTCCGTGAAGCGGGCGAATATTCCGGTTACGGTGAAGTTGGAACGGTGGGCGTGGGGAGAAATGGGCCTGGGAAGCAGCACAACCCAGGTGGGAAAGAGGAGAAACGTCGTGACAAACGATACGACGAGTCCCATGGCCATCATCCAGCCAAAGGTCACAACCGGCAGGATGTCGCAGACCATGAGCGAGGCGAAGCCGGCAATGGTCGTGGTCGAAGTATAGAAGCAGGGGATAAAGATGGTACGTACGGTTTCGCGCGCGAGCGTGTGATTGTCCGCCTCCGGCAACTCGGCCTGTAGCTCGGTAAAGCGCTCGATGAGGTGGATCGTCAACGCCATCGTTACGACAAGCTGCAGGGAGATGAAGTTGGATGAAATGACCGTGACCTGCCAGCCGAACATCCCCAGTAACCCGATCATGGCGAGGACAGAACAGAAACAGCAGGCCATGGCGAGAACGACCCACCGCACGCGCCGGAAAAATGCGTAGAGCGTCAGCACGAGAAATACCATCATGCCCAGGCCGAACACCTTGAGATCCTTGCGGATGAAAGTGATCATGTCGTCCGCAATCATGGGGACCCCGCCGAGGAAAAGCGTGGCGCGGCCGGCGTTCCTGCTCATTATGGCGCGCACCGAGGCAATGTCGGCGTGGCGCTGTTCCTTGATAGCGTCCTGCTGGGCTGCGTACCGGTCCTCCACCCCGGCCAACTCGGCCATTTCCCCAGGGCCGAGTTCCTCGTCGCGTTCCGCGTCCCTCAATTTGCTGCGGCGCGACAAGAGTTCCGAGTAGGCATCATCCCCCTCGAGGTTCACGAGCAGCGCGGTCGAGCGCATGCTTGGACTGACCAGCAGGCCCCGGTACAGTGGGCTCCCGCGAATCTCGTCCGCGGCCAATGCCAGGTCGACGCCATCTGTCTCCAGGGTTTTGATGTTGGAACTCAGTTCTTTGAGCGGCACGGGCGGATTGCGCAGGAGCGGAACGTCGAGGATCGTCATCACGGAGGCAACGCGGGGGAGTTTCCTGAGTTCGTCGCGAAGCCGTGCCAGATCCTGCCGCGTCGTGTCCGAGAAGAGATCTCCCGAGTCTGGCGTGTAGGCAATCAGCAGAAACTCTGCAATGCCGTAATGCTCGTTGAGCTCGTAAAGATACCGAAGGTCTTCGTCATGCTCGAGAACCAGCGTATCGGCCGAGGCATCCAGCCGGAAGTTGCCGGCGTGGTATCCCAGGATGCTGAGAACGAGCAGCAGGAGCAGGAGCACGATCCGGGGATGGCCCAGAACGATCCTGTCGTACGCCCCGCGCACGGCGGCGGGGTTGAACAACGCAAACTGCCGCTTCCTCATCCCTGCGCTTACTCCGATGGCCTTTCGTTCGACTTTGCGCGCATTGCCCCCAGGAGGTCAGCAACAGTGCCGTCCTTGAGAATCTGCGTGTACTGCGAGCGGTACGAAGAGATCAGGCTTATCCCCTCGACTTCCACGTCGTATACCATCCAACCGCCCGAAGATTTGTAGTACTTGTATTTCACGGTCATCGGCTTGCCGTCCGCGTCGACATGCGTGGCTACATGCATCTTGCCCTTGACCGAAACGGGTTCGTCGATCTGCAGAACCTGGTCGCTGAAATACTCGGCCTTGTCGAAATACGCGCGTTCGAGCTGCTCGACGAACAAGTCGCTGAACTCCTTGCGCTCGTCCTGGCTCAGACGTTTCCAGTTCGTTCTCCCCAGCGTGAGCATCGCCATGCTCTTATAGTCAAAAATCGGATCGACAATGCGGGTCACTTTCTCCAACTTCTCCTCCCTCGCCAGGTCTTTCTGCCGGAGAACCTTCGTCAAGGCGTCCGCGGCATCCTTCGTCAGTCTGCTCACCTCGGCACTGTCATCCGCCCGCAGAACCGTAGCGATCACGCAGACCGCAAGAAGGCTGCATCCCAACCTGTGTGCCCTGTAGCGTCCCATTTTCACTCCTCCACAGCGACCCCGTTACCTACTCGCCCACTTGCTTGATGCGGTACTGGCTGTACGCATCACGCATGAACGTGTAAGGATCCAGGGCCTGTTCCTTCAAACTCTCGTATTCGCCTATGCGCAGCGATGTATCGTTGACCGCTTCAATTGTGCGGCCACCGTAGTATATCCAGAAGGGGTCGACATAGGCAACGGGATTCAGGAAACCATCGGCCACGCTCCCGACGGCATCCCGCAGGTTCGACGGCCCCAGGATGGGCAGCATCAGCGAAAATCCCTCGCCCAGCCCGTATCGACCCAGCGTCTGCCCGAAGTCCTCGCCGGGCGGCGGGGCCCAGCCCAGCCAGGAGGAGGCCGGATCAAAGAAGCCCAGGATGCCCACTGTCGTATTAACCCCAAAGCGGGCAGTCTCCACGCCGGCGCCCTTGAGCTTGCACTGCAATACGTTGCTCACGAAGCGCATGGGGAATCCCAGGTTACCGAAGAATCTCCTCACGGCCGTGCGCCCACCCTTGGGGACAGCCCACCTGTAGCCCCGGGCAACGGGCTTCAGTGCCCAAAAGTAAAGTCTGTCATTGAAAACATACACGACGCGGTTGACAGGCGACAGGGGGTCGAAGACCTCGTTGACCGCGTTAGTGTCAAATTCTTCCTCAAGATCGCCGAATTCATCGAAAAAAACATCTTCTTCCCCGCCCGCCGGAAGATCGTCCCCTTCGTCCGCCGCGCGGGAGAAAGGGACGAGGAGAACAAGGCACAAGAGGAGCAGTGCCGTAAACAGATCCCGGATTGTCAAGTGCCTTGCCATGGTTCTTCGCCTCCTGCGCACAGCACACTATACGCTCCGGCAACACAAAGGCAAGTGCGATGCGAAACTCCATGCGCGTACCAGTTCAGTCGATTCCAGGTTGCATGACGTTGCGCCAGGATGTAACTTGTCAGGCAGACGTGGTTCGCCACCGGCAACCGGTCGTTGTGGTTTAATAAAGGAGGAGGACAGCAGCATGTACAGATCCAGAGAACTGATGAACATAAGCTTGATTGCAGTGGCAATAACGTTCGCCCTGTCAACCGCCCTTGCCAAAGATAACGAATTCGTGACCATTTTCGACGGCAAGACGCTTGAGGGCTGGGACGGAGACCCCAAGTTCTGGCGTGTCGAGGACGGCGCCATCACCGGACAAACCACCAAGGAAAACCCCACGCGCGGCAATACCTTCATTGTCTGGAAGGGAGGCGAACCGGCTGACTTCGAACTTGAGCTCGAATACAAGATCGAGGGCGGCAACTCCGGAATCCAGTACCGCAGCTTCCGCAAAAGCAAAACTGACCCGTGGCGTATCGGAGGGTATCAAGCCGATTTCGAAGCCGGCGATACCTATTCGGGCATCTGCTACGGCGAGGCCTTTCGCGGCATACTTTCCCATCGCGGTCAAAAGACTACCCTTTCCCTTGATGACAAAGGCAAATTGGTCCGGAAAGCCGAGAAGTTCGGTGAATCCGCCGAAATCGGTAAAGCCGTAAAGAAGGGCGAATGGAATGCATACCGCATTGTCGCCAAGGGCTACGAGTTCACCCAGTATATCAATGGAGTAAAGACCACCGTGTTGATCGACAACGACGACAAGGCCCGCCGCCCCAACGGGCTTTTGGCATTGCAACTCCACGCCGGTCCGGCGATGAAAGTGCAATTCCGCAATATCCGGTTGAAGCAAGCAGAGTAAAACGCGGGCGGGGCGGTATGTTTCACTCAGGCTTCTGATCCACTCGTCCCCGCATGTCTTTGATCATGTCCTTCCAGTGCTGGCTCAGGAACGGCGGGTTGGCCATGCTGTCGAGGATGTACGACCGATCCGCGCGCGACAGGTCCAGCACGGCCGTGATCATCTCCTCCTGGTAGTGCCCGGCTTCCGCGAGCGGGATGCCGTTCGGCTCGCGAATGAAGGACGACCCACTGGAGGTCTGCTTGCCGTCCGGTGACTGGCCGACCGTGTTGGCCACGCAGTGGAAGATCTTCGAGTTGGGCCCGACGGGTTGCTGCGCGCGGCCGGAGGTGCGTTTCCAGCATACGGCTTCGATCTCGTCTGAGCTGCAGGACGGGTGGAACAGAATCTGTGCGCCTGCCATGGCCGGGATTCGGTACAACTCCGGATGCCGGCCATCGCGACAGATCACGAGCGTACAGGGGATCCCGTCGATTTCGAAGAGGGAGAGTTTGTTCCCGCCGCGGCAGTAGGTTTTCTCGTCCTTGCCGGCCATATTGATCTTGGCATACTCGTGGACAATGCTGCCGTCGGGGTTAATCACATGTGCCAGGTTCAGGTGGCGGTCGTCTGTCCGCCGGATGGTGCCCGCAATGACCCAGATGCCCGCATCGGCGGCGGCGCGGCAGGTCGCCTGGAGCGCATCCTGCACATCCGACGGGTCCAGCGAGGTTACCGTGGGGAAGTAGTAGCTGGTCAGGTTGGCCTCGGGGAACAGTACCACGCGGCTGCCCCGCGCGGCTGCTGCGTTGATGTAGTGCAGCGCTTTACGCAGGTTCTCCTCGAGCGATCGTGCCCAGTGGAGTTGAACGCAGGAGATTTGCAGTGTCTGGGTATCGCTGGTTGGCATAGCCGTGTTCCTTTCTGTCAACTTTTACGTGCGGCGCTCAAGACGCCCGCCTTCCATGGCCCGCACCAGGGGGTGATCTTCGGAATGGAAGGCGGATGTCCTCAGGCGCCGCGTCCAGCCCTTATCCGTTTTTTACTCCTCCAGCATGGCGAGCACGCCCTCTTTCAGTTCCACGAATCCCTGGCTGGTGAGTGTCTTGAACCTGACGGCCGAAGCGGCGTCACTGACCTGGTGTTTGGACTCAATCGGCACGCGTTGTGAGACCAGGAGTCGGATGTGATCGCGCGACCAGCCTTTCTTGATCTGCAGCAGTCGCAGCAGCTCGCAGTCCTGCTGACCACGTCGCAGAGCGTGTACGCGAAGTGCGGCCACGGCGTGACCGAATCCTGCCGCGCCGGTGTCGATGATGAGCGCGTTGCCAGATCCTGACTTGTCGCCGTGCCACAGGCTCCACTCCTTGCCGAGCGACTGCCACGGCAGGACACCGTCCTGAAAGTTGCAGTAGGCGCGCAGGCACCACGCGGCGCTCTCCCAGTCGCTGTGGCTGATGGCGTTCGCGGAGCCGTAGGTGTAGACAATGCCCGGCATCATGTGCCGGAGCCGGCGCAGCCGGCGCGGGTTGCCCCCCCCGTACAGCACGTTCATCAGGCCGTTGCAGTAGCTGCCCTGGTACTTTGACCGAGAGACATCACCGCGGTAGACCATGGTGGGCCGGGTGCGGCCCATGGCGGCCACGCCCCCCTTGTGGAAGTGATCGCGATACCAGGCGGGCGTGCGCAGCGCCGGATCATCCACCCCCTCTCGCCAGAGCCCGGCCCAGAAGTTGAGCGCCGCCCAGTCGGCTGTCTTATAGGGCTCGTCCATGGTCCAAAGCGAGTAGCCCCAGGTGGTGCCCTTGCAGTTCTGGTACATCTCGAACATGGTCCGGTTCCAGCCCTTCTCCTGGAAGTGTTTGCGGAATGCCTCGACGTTCCGCACGAACGCCGCCTGGTAGTCGGGCCCAAGCGCTTCCTGTACGGGCGGCGCCAGGACGTGATGTCGGGTCGCGTTCTCCCTGTTGCCGGACTCCATGGACACACCCGGCGCCTTGTAGTGCTGGCGGAAGTCGAGCGGGTATCCCTCGTAATGCGGCATGTAGAGCACGTGTACGGGCACGCCCGCACGCGGGTTGTCCTTGAACCACGAACCGTCGAGCAGGCCTCCCAGGTTGCTGTCGAAGGTGGTCCAGTCGGTCACCTCGCCCCGTCGGTCTGTCCTGGGGATCCAGTCGACGTGCGTGCTGCCGTTCTGCGAGTAGGGCACGCGGTTGATGGTGCAGCGGTGGTAGTGCGCAAGCCGGAAGCTGTCCTTGAACTGGTCACTGCCTGCCCGCCCTGGCCCGCCGTAGCAATTGAGCTCCACATTGAAGAAGATCGTCTCGGGGATGGTGACGTTGTAGACCTTGACGCGGAGCGGCAGGTCGAGCGTGGCATCGCCCACGCGGAGCTGCACGATCCCACGGTAGTCGCCCGGCGGCGTATCGAGCGGGATGTGGTAGTCGATCGTGACCGCCTGTGCATTCTGGCCCTGCTGCTTGTTGTCGGCCATCGGACAACTGACGGCGCCTCGGAGCGGGATGGCGTAGATGGGTGCACCGGCTTGGTACCAGTTGCGCCAGAGGTTGACGCCCTGCCGGGGTATCCGGCCCGGCCCGGTGAGGTCGGACAGAGCGATAGTAACGTTCTGCACGGCTCCCTCCAGCACGACTTGGAAGCTGATGATCTCACCCTTGGCCGCTGCCAGGCGGATAGTGCGAGTACTGCCGCTCCACACAGGGTTGGCCTGGCGGAAGGGCGGTCGGGCCACTTCACTCATGACGGTGCCGTCCCGAGGACTGATTTTGGCGATTTCGGGGCATGCCCAGACCTTGGCGCCCTGGAACAGGGGCGGCCCCGCTGGCTGCGGCTTGAACGGCGTGTCGGGCAGGCGTGGCACGGTGACCGGTGGGCTCGTGAGGGCCCGTGTCGTGGCAACAGGTCCCGCGTTGCCGGCGGCGTCGACCGGCGTTACCCGGACGGTCACGTTTCGTCCCGGCGGCAGATCCACGATCGGGAAGCCCTGGGGGGCGCCGGTGCCGGCGGCGAAGGGAATTTGCCAGCGCTCCACGGGAGCACCGTCGATGTCCACGCGGTACGCGAACGCGTCCCGCGGCACCGTCAGCGTCAGCATGAGTGCGCCATGCGATGCCGTTGCCCAGGTCGGGGCCGGGCTCGCCTCCAATCGCTTGATCCCCGCCGGCGGATCAACGTCCGGTTCACCCGTTTCCACCATCAGGTACGCTCCCCGGTTCGCCTCGCGCGTACCGATCCGGCAGTTCATAAAGACATCCGTGCTGCCGTCCATCAGGAATACCCCGTGTGTGGCGCCCGCGACCATGGCCCGCACGAGCCGGGGATCCAGCGGCATCCGGTGCCAGTCCCCGTCAACCATGAGCTCGCCTTCGCCGCGCAGCGAGTTCCCGTTGCCGAGCACCACGTCGGTCACGTCCGCCCCCGGCCAGCCCCAGTCGGCGGTCTGGAACGACGACTCGTTGAACGTGCAGCCGCGGCCCGCGGTGTCCTTCGCGTAGCGGGTGGATTTGCCCTCGACCCATTGTTTGCCGATCGTGGAGGCGCTGATCAGCCGCAAGTCGGTGCCGCCGTTCAGGCCCCATTTGTGCCCGCCGACTGGCTTGACGAACAGCCACGCGCGTTTGATGGTCTTGCCCTTCACTGCGGCGACGTCGAAGTCGAGCAGGCCGAATTCCTGCACCACTTTGAGCTTGATCGTGGACGCGGCGCCCATGTTGAAGTCGGTCTCTTTCGGGTGCCCGGAAATCCACGCATCTCGCGTTGCAGGGCACTTCACAGCGGCGGCGGGCAGTGCTGCCGCGACCGTGGGTGCGGGGAGCGGGGCGGGAGGGACAGACGTCCGGGCGCGTTTGGCTGTCTCTGCCGAGCCCGGCGGCGCCAAGACGCGGAAGTACACCTGGCGGTACATCAGCCAGTTCAGCCAGTTGCGCAGTGCATAGCCGCTCTTCGCCAGGTTGGCGTCCGAGTAGTCGTGGTTCGTGCCTCCAGAGGGATGCACGCCGTCCTTGCTCATGAGTGTTCCATCCCAGGTGTTCCCCTCCCGGCGTTTCATGATTTCGGCGAAGTAGTCGACCATCGGCACGCGGTGCCGGCGCGCCGTCTCCGCGACCACCGCGTTGATCTGCCGGACGGTGTCCATGCGGCCGCGGCGAGGCGGGATCGTATTGAGAATCGGGATGCAGTGCGCGGCCAGGCATTTGCGGACGATGGCGTCCAGACCGTCGCGGTACTTCTGACCCGCATCCATGTCGTTGGTGCCGATCATGATGATGGCCACTTCCGGCCGATTCCGTGCGAGCACATCGTCGAGCACGCCCAACACGTTGCCGACTCGCCACCCGGAGTAGTTGCCGTGTTTGCCGCCCTTGTCCCGAGCGCCCTTGATGATGTCCCGCCAGCGCGTGTCCGGGGGCACCTTGGACATCCCGTCGTCTCCCTTCAGGAACTTGTCGGGATGCGTCCACCCCATGACCGACCAGAAAGCCATACTGTAGGTGATCGAGTCGCCAAGCTGGGACACGTAGCCCTCGTCGCCGGTAAACCCGGCGTGCACCTCGCGCATTGGCGCCAGCCATGGCGGCTCAGCGCCCTGCTGAGCAACAGACGCCAGGGAAAGAAGCAGGATTGCGGTCGTGATCAGGCAGAGGTGTCGCATCGGTCGCTCCCCGTGTTCAGTTGACTAATAGGAATCTGTTTATCTGAACCATCAGGCCCTGCCTGCGATTCCATACTTCAACGATATCATGAAGAAAGATTATAAGAAAGATGGCAAGGAATCAACACCCCAACAGACAGAGGATTCTTGTATGTGGAGTTTTTGACAGGATTTGGGATGATTGAAGATGATGGGATTGTGTCATGAATTTGAAGGTGCTTCCCGTCACGCAGAGTCAGTTACACCAGTCCAACAAAGAAGACGCTTGTAGCACCATCAAATTCCT
>PVBE012708183.1_pt1 | contig 12415 bp, 9 predicted proteins | sample 1631181 | NCBI WGS metagenome assembly PVBE01 (sample SAMN08397723, study PRJNA350692) | Marine metagenome, whole genome shotgun sequencing project. | isolation source: water | place: Pacific Ocean | collected 2012-04 | reverse complement strand
GGTCCTTGGGCTGGGTCTCGAGTTCTTGATCGACGCCCCACGGACGGAGCTCGGGGATGCCGGTGAAGGGGGAAGTGGTCCTGAGATTCCTCAAGTCGGTTACCGTCGATGCAAAGACCTAACAGCTAATAGCCAACAGCTAACAGCGTTCATCGGCTGACGGCGAGGAGCCGTCAGCGCATGAACACCTCCGTCCAGTACTTGGTCTTGCCGTTGCAAACGTAGAGGCCGATGGCCGCGCGCTTCCAGCCCGAGCTGAGCATGTTCTTGCGGTGGCCGTAGCTGTTCATCCAGCCCTGGTTCACCTTCTCGGGGGAGGAGTACCCGTAGGCGATGTTCTCGCCCGCCGAGGAGAACTGCACGCCGCCCAGCTTGAGGCGGGTCCAGGGGGCCTGGCCCTTTTTGTTGGTGTGGGAGAAGTAGCCGCGCTTGCACATGTCCTCGCTGTGGGAGCGGGCGACGACGATGGCCTTCATGTCGCAGGACAGCTTGCCGAGGCCGCGCTTGGCGCGCTCCTTGTTGAGCAGGTCGAAGACCTTGCTCTCATCGCTGACACCGCAGGAGCCGCTGGACGGGGGCGTGCCCGGGGGCGTGCCGGGGGGCGTGCCCGGAGGATCCTTGGGCGCCTGGTACCCCGGCGGCAGCACCGGCTCCTGGCCCTTGGGGAAGGTCATCATCTTCAGGCCGTTGGGGTTGGTGTAGCCGTTGGCCGCGCCGTTGACGTCGAAGCAGACCGGCCCCGCGGCCGAGTAGGTGCAGACCTCGCTGCCGTCGCAGGTGGGATCCGAGGAGCCCGCGGTCTGGCACTTCTCCATGCACCACTTGCCGATGATCTTGCCGTTGGACTGCACGCCCACGCAGGAGAGCCCGGCCGCGCAGGCCCCGCTCTGGCAGGACTTGCCCTCATTGATGGCGCCCGTCGGCGGAATCGGCGGAATCGGCGGCGTGTTCTTCTGCTGGCGGTTGGTGTAGCCCGTGCCCGGCTTCTTGGCGTCGAAGCAGATATTGCCCACGTGGGAGGCCGTGCAGAGCTCGCCTCCGTCACACAGCGGATCCACCTTGCCGGGGCTGTTGCACTTCTCCATGCAGAACTTGCCCATGGCCTTGGCGCCGGCCTTGATCTCCACGCAGGTCAAGTGGCTGCCGTCGCAGGCCTTCTTGGAGCAGTCCTGGCCCTCGCCCGGCTTGCCGTTGGGGGGCGGCTGTGTGCCCTGGCCCTGCAGCAGCACGTCGGCGCCACCCTTTTGCTTGATCCACTGAACGTACTTGTCCACGCGCATGTCCGTGCCGCCGTTGCCGCACCAGCCCGACTTGGTGGAGTGCACGCCGATGACCACCTCTGCCCCGCCGTACCAGGCGTAGGTTGGGCCGCCCGAGTCGCCGTTGCAGATGTTCTTCTTGCCGTAGAAGCTGAAGGTGGTGGAGCCGACCTTGCCGATGGTGTTGGTGGTGACCCGCTTGGTGCCGTAGTCCTTGGCGTACTCGCCCGTCTTGCCGAAGCCTACCAGCGTGATCGGCGAGCCCTCCTTGGGGGCCACGGTGCCGATGGGCGTGGGGTAGACGCCCTGCACCTTGTTTTGCAGGATGATCACCGCCACGTCGTTGCGGTTGCCGCCGCCGTAGCTGGGGTGCTTGTAGACGACCTGGGAGTAGTACTTCATGCCGCCGATGGTGAAGCGGGCGCTGGAGCCCACGCAGTGCCCCGCGGTGAGCACCGTGCGGGAGCCGATGAGCGTTGCCGTGCAGGAGGCCCCGCCGCTGTAAAGCTGACCCGCCGATGGGTGGCCGGGATCGTTCTTCCCGTCGGTGATGTAAGGGGACAGCGTGACCCCACCGGAGCTGTCCCCGCTGATGGCCGGCGCGTCATCGATGCCGGAGTCGATGATCCCCTCGATGCCGCAACCGGCGACGGCCAGGGTCAGGGCCAGTGAAGACAGGAAAACGAGTCGTGTGACGAGATGATTCATGGGGCTCCTCCTGCCCCCCTTTATTCCACGATCAGTGCCAGGCCCGCTAAACGGCATAAATATTTGATTCCAAACGACAATGCACCAAATCGCTCCTGACTGCCCCTGGCAGCTTCGCGGGCTGGGGGCCACATGCGTGGGGGCACTGGCCCCCTGGATCTGAGAGCCAAACAGGGTATTATCAGGCTCCAGATACCCCGTTGTGGGGTGCTTTGGACGGTATAGACAGGAGGTGGGGGCGCCAGCCCTCAAGGGAGTGTCAGGGACAAAATGTATACATTTCTAAAGGTTTCAGGACATGGCAGCATGGCAGGCCTTGCTGGATCCTGTTGCTGGCCGGGATCCTGCTGCTGGGCGGCTGCCGTTGCGTCACGTTCACGAAAAAATCCAGCTCCGGAAAAAAGAGCAAACACGGCGTGCCCCTGACCCTCAAGGCCTTCCGGGCGCTGCACGATCCGCCGAAGGTCATCGCCAAGGTGACCCACGTCAAGATTGAGAAGAAGAAGCGGCGGGTGGGCTTGCCCAACTGCGGCCACGCCGGCCCGGCCTGTCTGGTGATGCTGCCGCTGATGCTGCTCCCCAGCCGTCCCAAGGAGTACGACCAGGCAGTGCTGATCAAGGGGGATGTGGAGACCGTGCAGGCCAAGTACTCCAACGAGCGTCTGGTCAGCGCGCGGGTGCGCAAGGGGAGCGCGATCCACTACCTCGGGCGGCTGCGCCTGGTGCGCCTCGGGCAGAACAAGCTGGTGGAGCTGGGCCGCTCCACGCTGGACGACGACGGTGAGGAGGGGCCGGTGAAGCGGTCGCCGGTGGAGCCCCAGCTCGACCTGTATGCGGTCTACAAAAAAGCCCAGACCGTCTGCGAGGCCAAGGAGGGCCACTTCCGCGAAAGCTGTCGGCGAGGTGTGGCCGCCGAGGCCGTGAGGGTCCTCCAGGAGGAGCTGCCGGACTTTGCCCGCCGCCTGGCCGGCTCGCCGGCGTCCACCTCCGCGCTGGCCGCGCTGATAGAGCAGGTCTGCGCCCATGTGCGGGGCAAGGAGCGGCTGGCCCGCAACACGGCCGTGATCAAGGCCCTGGGCAAGAAGCCGCCGCTGGAGGTGGCCGTGGCCGCCACCCGCTGCTTCAGCCCCTCCAGGGGCATCCGCGACGGCGCCCTGGCCGCCACCGTGGCCCGCCCCATCATCAAGGCCCTGTGCCGGGGCGAGGAGAAGCGCCGGCACACCTCGGAGCGCATGCTCTGGCTCAGGCCCGCCGGCGAGCGCGTGCGACCGCAGGTGGAGGCCTGTGAAGACGAGAAGGTCCAAAAGGGCCTGCGCCAGCTGCTCGGCGTCAAGGCGCGCTGAAGCTCCGGGTCAGCCCCGATCCTGCAGCCGCTCCAGCGTCTCCACCAGCTCCTCCACCGCGGCGCTGGCCTCGGGGTCGTCCGCGCAGGCCTCGGCCAGGGATCTCGCCTGTTCCATGGCCGCGGCCAGATCCCGCTGGTCCTGCTCGGCCTTGCCGCGGAGGGTGTCCACCATGCCGGTGAACTGCTGGTACTGCTCCTGCAGCGCGTCCCCTTTGCGTAGCTTGCGCGGCGGGTTGAGGTTCCCCTCGGAGATCTCCTGCATCTTGTTGGTCATCACCCGCAGCGGCCCCGCCACGCGGTGGGTCAGCACCACCGAAAACCCCGCCACCACCACGCAGAGGAAGGCCCCCACACCGCCCATGATCATCAGGCGGTGCAGGTCCGCCGTGGCCAGCTCCTGCTCCATCCAGCGCAGCTCCGCCTCGCGCATGGTGGACAGGGAGTTGGCCCAGACGATGTCCGACGCCACCGCCATCTCCCGGTACCAGTAAAACCCCATGACCCCGAGCAGGGTGACGCAGAGCAGAACGGTGAGGGCGGTGACGCTGAGCTGATAGGTGCCGAGGATCCAGTAGTTCCGCAGCCGCCGTTTGTGTCTCTTGCTCATGCCGCGCTCACCTCTTGCCCAGGTATCGCTGGGCGATGCGTTGCCTGGCCACCTTGGCCGAGATCTCCATCAGGTCCACGACGTAGGGCCCCAGGAGCTTCTGTCGGTAGTGCCCGCGCGGCAGCGGGTGCCGGGCGTTGCCGGGGAAGGTGATCCCCGCCTGGGACGTGTCGAACATCGGCCGCAGGGCGTAGCGGACCTGGGCGAACATCACCACCTGGTTGCCCCGGGGTCTGGCTCCGGCGGCCGTCACCGTGGCGTCCAGCAGGTACCCCTGTACGCCGTGCCTGGACAGGGCCTGCTGCGTGGGCAGACCGGCGGCCCAGCGGGTGGTGATGTGACGCACACCCTGCAGCTCCCGGTAGAGGGCGTCCTGCAGCACCCGGGTGATGTCCTTGTCCGACACCGCCGAGGCGTTGCGCAGCGTGCCGACGGAGATCAGGTAGCGCACGCCCTTTGGTGGCCGGGAGAGCAGCGGCACCATGGCGTCCAGGGCCTTGCTCAGCCGCTCCTTGACGTCGGCGCTGGACTCCAGGGTCAGCCTCCGGCGCAGGGAGTGCACCGTGGACAGGTCCCCCACGCGCCAGAGCGCCATGACCGCCATGCCACGCACCACCGGCACCGGGTCTTCCAGGGCGCGCAGCAGCGTGGGCACCGCCCGGCGGCTGCGCAGCTTGCCGAGGACCTGTACGATCTGCAGGCGCACCTTGAAGTCCGGTCGGGCCGGTACATCCGCACCAGGCGGTCCACGCGGTCCGCCTCCGCCCTGACCGGCGCGAGGATCGACAGCGCCATGCCAACGCAAAGGAGCCTGCAAGAATGCCAACGCATTACAACCAGCTTAGGTACCGGGGCCCGGGGCCGGTGTGGATCAATGAGTTTGTTTGCCGTCGGTCGGCGCGCCCATGATCACGCGTGTGCGGCGCACCGCCTCGCGCAGGTCTGGCCCCGGCCTCAGCGCCTCGGCCTCCATGAGGTAGGCCCGGGCCATCTGCTCCTGCTCGAGCTGCGCCGCGCACTGGGCCTGATACAGCGGAAAGAGCGGGTTGTTCGGCTCCGCGCGGGCCAGCTTGCCGAGGTTGCGCAGCAGCCCCTCCAGCTTGCCCCAGGCGGCGTAGCGCGTGACGATGTGGTCGAAGAGCATGGCGTCCCGCCGAAAGCGGTCCTTGACCGCGGCGCCGAAGGTCGCCACCGGCGGCACGGTGAAGGTGCCCCTGGGGCGGAACAGCTTCGGGTGGATGCGCGCCAGCTCCCGCGCCACGACGTAGGCGTTGGCCTCGTAGACATGGGGCGGCGGGTGGGTCTCGTGGAACTCCGGGCGCAGGGCGTCCTGCAGCAGCGCGCGGTCCACCACGTCGATGGAGGGCACCGCCGCGAAGCGCCGCCTGTGCGCCGGCGACATGGCGAGGCCGAACACCGGCAGGTTGGGCAGAAAAACGATGTGGACCCGGTCCTTGTACCTGTCGTGGAAGCGGAGGAAGGCCTCCTTGTTGATGGCGTCGGCCGTGGGGTAGTGGACGTTGTTGGTCGGCACGCGGTCCCAGTAATTGAGCGCCGCCACCGCCGTGCGGTAGAGGGCCCAGCGCTGGACCAGGGGCAGCGCCCAGGCGCGACCCGCCCCGGGGATGTAGCGCAGGTTCTCGCGGTAGAGGCTCGGGTCCTCGTCGAAGTGCCGCCCGACGGGGTGGCCGTCGAGGAAGGTGCGCCGCATGTTGTGCGCAAGCTGCAGCAGCAGCATGTCCGGCCGGTGCAGCCTCAGCGCCCGCTCGGCCTTGGCGCAGACCTGCTGCAGCGAGTGGGACTGCACCCCCTGGTTCCAGACCTCGAAGCGCCCCTCGAACCTGCGGTTGAGCAGCCGCTGCAGATAGACCGGCATGGTGTGTTCGTCCCCCACCTCGGCGCCGTACATGTTGGACGCGCCCAGGGCGATGATGCGGAACACGCCGGGGGTGCGCGCCGCGCGGGCCTCCTTGCCGCGGTAGCCGAGGCTGTTGTGGGAGAAGCTCATGGACCGCCCGGAGCCCTTGTGCACGAAGGTGGAGGACACTGACGGCCGCAGGGTGAAGATGGCCCGCGGGTCGTCCGACGGCATGTGGAGCCGCGGCGCCGCGTCGAAATAGTAGAGCAGCGGCTCCAGGGCGTGCTTGTCCATGTCGCTGACCCGCACCACCACCTCCAGCACGCCGAGGACGGCGGGCAGCAGCAGCAGCCAAAAGAGCGCCAGCGCCAGGCGCCGCAGGGAGCGGCGCTGCTGCCCGGTCAGCTCGCCGGCGCTGGGGTCACGGGCCACGGCCCGTCAGCGCACGAAGACGTTGAGCGAATAGACGGTGGTCCCCTGGCTGTAGTCGTCGCCGAAGTCGTAGCCCAGGGATGTGCTGAACATGGCCGCGTTCTGCTCGGTGACGGCCAGGCCATGGTCCGCGCGGTTGCAGGAGTTTCCGCCGCCGCCGATCATGATCACCGCGCCGTCGCCGGAGCTCCAGTCGGAGAAGAAGCTGATCGACTTGGCCTTGCCGATGTTGCCCGCGCAGTTGGCGTACTTGAAGCCGGTGGTGCTGGAGTAGTTGTTGCCCAGGTCCACCGGGCAGGTGCCCTTGACCGTGTTGTTGCCCCAGACCGCCGTCCTGAAGTTGCCGAAGCTGGCAATCTTGGCCCGGAAGGTCTTGCCGGCGAGGCACTTGCTGTTGGTCTTGAGCAGGTGCTTGTCCGCCGCGTCGTCGGTGCGGGTGATCTTGAACTCCTGGCCCTTGACCTTCCAGAAGGCCTGGGAGATGGCGTCGAGGGTGTCGGTGTTGGACGTCGGCTTGCCCGCCTCGGTGGTCCTGTCGTACCACCACTGTCCGTTGTCGATCCAGCTCTTGGCGTCCTTGTTGGAAAAGCGCGCCACCAGGGTCCAGCCGCCGCCGTCGCTGACCATGTCGCAGTAGGCCGAAAACGGCTTCTTGCTGCCGGTGGTGAACAGCGAGTAGATGCCGCTTTTGGCCGCGGCGTTGTTGGCCTTGATCGTCTTGCACGACGGCGCGGCCTGGCCGCACTTGCCGGCCACGCAGAACAGCCCCACCGAGCAGGAGCTGCCGCAGGTGCCGCAGTGGCTCGGGTTGGACATCAGGTCCGCGCAGGAGCTGCCGCACACGGTCTGGCACTCGTGATCGATGAGGCAGTCCTTGGCCGTGTTCGGTGTCCAGGTCGAGCCGCTGACCGACGGCTTGCAGGTGGCGCAGCCCTGGGGGTGCTTGGTCCCCGATGAGATGCACTTGCCCGCGATCTTGCAGTAGCCGGCGTCGGCCGAGTAGTCGTACTTGTTCACCGACGGCTGGCAGGAGCTGCAGGACCCGGGCTTCGGATCCTTGATCCCGGAGGCCACGCAGCTGTTGCTGATCAGGCAGTGGGTGCTGACCTTTACCGTCCACTTGGTGGTGCTGGCGGTGGGGTCGCACTCGGCGCAGCCGAAGGGGTGCTTGTCGCCCTTTTTGTAGCACTTGCCGCTGATCTTGCACACGCCCGGCAGGGCGCTCCAGTCGTAGCGGTCCTTGGTCGGATCGCAGGCGCTGCAGCCGGTGGTGTCCTTGGCGCCGGTCTTCTTGCAGAGGTTTTTGATCAGGCAGGCCGACCCGGGGACCACCCACTTGGTGGTGCTGATGGCCGGAGCGCACCCGGCGCAGCCGCCGGTGTGCTTGGCGCCCTTGTTGTAGCACTTGCCCCCGATGGTGCAGGTGTTGCTGACAAAGGACCAGGAGCTCTGGCTCTTCTTCGGCGCGCAGGTCTGGCACAGCCCCGTGGGGTGCGCCGTGTTCTCCTTGTAGCAGGTGCCGTTGATCAGGCAGTAGTCCGACTTGAGCTTGTTGCCCAGGCAGCCGCCCTTGCCGTCGCAGACGTCCACGGTGCAGGAGTAGCCGTCCGAGCACTGGCTCTGGTAGCTGGTGCCCTTGCACTGACCGTTTTGGCAGTAGTCGTTGCGGGTGCAGGCGTTGCCGTCGTCGCAGTAGCCGCCGTTGGCCGGCGTCCACTTCTTGCTGTCGCCCGTGACGCCGGCGTCACCGCCGCCCTGCTTCGGTACGCAGGCCAGGCAGCCGTCGTTGGGGTTGCGGTCGTTTTCGGAAAAGCAGCACATGATGGTCTTGGCCGCGCCGCCGTCCGGCGTGCTGCCCGCCTTCCAGCCGCCGTCCAGCTTGAGGTCCTTGCAGGTCTGGTTGGCCGCCACGCGCACCGGCAGGGCGCACGTGCCCGTCTTCGGGCGGTTGTCGCACATGCCCGCCCCGGCGCAGGTGTCCAGGGTGCAGGCCAGCCCGTCGTCGCAGTTCATCAACGTCTGCGGGATGCACTTGCCGTCCTTGCTGCACACGGGGTTGATGGCGCACGGGTCGTGGGCGTTGCACGACTGCCCCGGGTTGGTGCAGGCATAGGGCACGTAGCCGTCGGGCAGGTGGGTGTACTTGGAAGAGTCCGACGGGCTGGCGCCGACCTCCTTGCCGGCGCCCGTGTCCTCGTATTTGGTCTCGAAGTCGTCCGCGCAGGCCGCGGTCAACACTAACGCCGCTGCCGCAACCCAGATCCAGTTCTTGCGCCTCATGGCTCTCCTACAACGGTGCTTGTGGGAGCCTAAAAAGTAACACAGGTCCAGGCAGGTGACGATTCCCCCCGTTGACAGCGAACACCTGGCTGCTACCACCTGGGCATCATGTTTCGGTCGTCAGAGCTTTCATCATCACTGCACGACCGCTCGTCATCGAGCGGCGCGGAGGGGAGTGTGCGTCCAGGCTCCTGATCGACTGAAGACCCCATAGCCGCCCAGCACACCAGCGCCCCTCCGGTAACACCGCGAAGGGGTTTTTTGTGTTTCTGGGCAAAGGAGCAGCGCCATGAACAAGGTGCACATCAATGTTGGAACGATCGGCCACGTGGATCACGGCAAGACCACCCTCACCGCGGCCATCACCAAGGTGATGGCGGAGGTGCATGGCGGTAGATCCGTGGACTTCGACCAGATCGACAAGGCCCCCGAGGAGAAGGCCCGGGGGATCACCATCAACACGGCCCACGTGGAGTACGAGTCGGCTGCGCGGCACTACGCCCACATCGACTGCCCGGGCCACGCGGACTACGTCAAGAACATGATCACCGGGGCCTCCCAGATGGACGGCGCCATCCTGCTGGTGGACGCCTCCCAGGGTCCGCAGCAGCAGACCCGCGAGCACATCCTCCTCGCGCGGCAGGTGGGCGTGCGGCAGATGGTGGTGTTCGTCAACAAGGTGGACGCCGCCGACGCCGAGCTGGTTGAGCTCGTGCAGCTGGAGACCGAGGAGATGCTCGCCACCCAGGGCTACGACGACGTGCCGATGGTGGCGGGCTCTGCCCTGCGGGCCCTGGACGCCGTGGGCGCCGGCCGGATGGACGATCCGGCCCTGGAGTGCATCCACGCCCTGGTGGAGGCCCTCGACGCCCACATCGACGAGCCGGAGCGCGACTACGACTCGCCGGTGCTGATGCCAATCGAGGACGTCTTCACCATTGAGGGCCGCGGCACCGTGGTCACCGGGCGGGTGGAGCGTGGCGTGCTGCCGCGCATGGAGAAGGTGGAGATCGTGGGCCTGGTGGACGGTGAGCAGCGGCCGCGCACGGTGGTGGTCACCAGCATCGAGTCCTTCCACACGGAGCGCCCGGAGGCCAGGGCTGGCGAGAACGTCGGCCTGCTGCTGCGGGGCGTGCGACGGGAGGAGGTGGTGCGGGGTCAGGTCATCGCCGCGCCGGGCAGCGTGCTGGCCCATCAGGCCGGGGAGGCGGAGATCTTCGTGCTCGACACCCACGAGGGTGGCCGGCGTACGGCCTTCGCCACCGGGTACATGCCGCAGTTCTTCTTCGGCACCACCGACGTCACGGGCACCATCACGGTGCTGGACGACGGCCCGGTGCACCCGGGCGCGAGGGCCTCCGTGGGCTTCCTCCTGCGCCGCCCGGTGGGCATCGAGCGCGGCATGCGCTTCGCCATGCGCGAGGGCAGCCGCACCGTCGGTGCGGGGATCGTCACTCTGGTCAGCGACGCGGTTTCGAACGCGAAGAATCAGTAGGGAACTCCCCGATTCCGGTATCAGGAAGGAGGTATTTTCCGGGGGCGCTCCGGCGCCCCCCTTTTTTTGCTATAGATCCGGCATGTTCCCGAAAAACATTGTATTTTTGTGTTTATTCGAGTAAATCGAGCCCGTTCGCTATTTATTGGTTACTTGCCGGCGCGTGGCGCGCTGGCCACAGGAGAAGAGAGAATGTCCAAGAAGCTATTTGTTGGCGGCCTTGCATGGGCCACAGACGACCAGGGCCTGCGCACGGCGTTCGAGCAGTACGGCGAGGTCACCGACGCCAAGGTCATCACTGATCGCGACACCGGTCGCAGTCGTGGTTTCGGCTTTGTTACCTTTGCCGAGGGTACTGCCGCCGACGAAGCAGTAGAGCAGATGAACGGCGCGCAGCTGGACGGCCGTACGCTCAATGTCGACGAGGCACGCGACCGCCGTGGTGGCGGTGGTGGCGGTGGCGGCGGCGGCGGCCGTCGTGGCGGAGGCAACCGCTGGTAATCCTTTCTCGGCCGACCGGTGACTGAATCAAGTAACACCGGTCGGCCATCCTGCCTTTGTTGTTTTCGCCCCCTTCCCTTCTGCATCTGTTCCCACTTTCAAGCAGGCCCGCTGGCTGACAACCGCACGGGGATAGTGATCCTGCAGCACCCGCGGGAGCGTTTTCATCCTCTGAACACGGCCCGCATCCTGCGACTCGGGCTCTCACGAGTGCGGCTGGAGGTGCCCCCGGTGCGCCCCGATCGCTCCCTGCGCCACCGGCTGGAGCTGGCCCCGGGCGCCGGTCTGCTCTACCCCCACGCAGAGGCGCAGCGGCTGGACCGCTGCGCGGCCGCGGATCGCCCCACCGAGCTGATGGTGCTGGACGGGACCTGGTCCCACGCGCGCCAGCTCTATCGGGAGAACGACTGGCTGCACGCTTTGCCCCACTACGCCCTGGCGCCGACTCAACCCGGGCGGTACCGCATCCGGCGCGAGCCCGCCGAGCACTGCCTCTCCACGGTGGAGGCCACGGTCCAGGCGCTGAAGCTGCTGGAACCGCAGACGGCCGGACTGGATGAACTGCTCGGCGTCTTCGACGCCATGATCGACGCCCAGATGCAGCAGATCTCGGGTCGCGCCGCGGGGCCGCGATTCAAGCGCCCCAGGCAGCGTCCGTCACGGCGCGTGCCGCAGCTGCTGGGGCACGCGCCGGAGCGCACGGTGGTCACCTACGTGGAGACGGTGCCGGGGCCCGGCGGGCGTCGGCCGGTTCACTGGGTGGCCTGGCGACAGGACAACGGGGCCTGCTTCGAGCGTATCCTCTGTCCCCGGGATCCTCCCCCGGCTGCGCGGCATCTGGCCCACATGATGCTGAGCCCGGAGGAGGTCGCGCGCGGCCATGACCTGGAGGAGATCCTCGAGCCGTGGCGCCGCTTCCTCGGCGAGGATCCGGTGGTGGCGGCCTGGAACCAGAGCACCCTCGACCTGCTCCGCGACGCGGGCGCCCTGGACGGGGCCGCGGTGATGCTCAAGGCGGCCTACTGCAACGTGCGACGCGGCGGCAGCGGGACCCTGGAGGCGGTGGCGCGGCGGGAGGAGCTCACGGCGGCAGACCTGCCCTGCGGCGGGCGCGCCGGGCAGCGGCTGGGGTTGGCGGTGGCCGTGCTGGGCTGGTTGCGGGAGCAGACCGAGGGATCCTAGGGATCCTGCAGCCTGGGGATCCTGCAGCCTACCGCACTGCTCACTTGCTTTGATCACCTGGGAACGAAGTAGGGCGGGGGCTTGTCCCCCGCCACGCACTGCCGAGGCGGGGGACAGGCTTGTGGCTCACCGCGGAGCCTTTGCAAAAGGCGAGCACCACAAGCCCCCGCCCTACATCAATCAACGCACCTGAACGCCGCGAGCGAAATGCAAATGGTAGATCGCCCGGTGAGGAAGTGAAGTGGTGAGGGGGTGAGGGAGCGGCAAACCAAAAGCCTTACTTCCTCACACCCTCACACCATCAACGCAGAGCTTGGCGCCCTCAATTCGTTCGCAAACCGCTCTAGCAGCATTCGGGCTCCAGGCTCCAGGCTCCGTGGCTCCCAGTTGGCGGTCGGGGCCCATTCCTTGGTCACCTGTGACATTCAGAGGGCATTACCTGGGCCGAGCGAGCGCACCTGTCCCTACTCTGTTCGGTCTTCGCAGAATAGGTTGTTGGCTGGGCTATTTGAGCCCGGCGGTCACGTTTCCAGATTTTCAGCCAGCACGCGCGCCAGTAGGGCGAGATTGTACCTCATGGCAATCAGATGCGCCTGCAGGTGAGCAGTACGCAGGCCCCACGCCCTTGCTCTTCGTGCGCCGTGACGGGTCATTTGGTTGACCAGGCGCTCGCATTGGCTTCGCTTGCGGTACGTTTCGCGGACGGCCGGTTTTTGCCAGTCTTTGCGGGCCTGCCTCATCTGCTGCT
>PVBE012704505.1_pt1 | contig 12415 bp, 13 predicted proteins | sample 1631181 | NCBI WGS metagenome assembly PVBE01 (sample SAMN08397723, study PRJNA350692) | Marine metagenome, whole genome shotgun sequencing project. | isolation source: water | place: Pacific Ocean | collected 2012-04 | reverse complement strand
GTGAAGTGGTGAGGGGGTGAGGGAGCGGGAAACCCAAAGCCTTACTTCCTCACACCCTCACACCCTCAACGCAGAGCTTGGCGCCCTCAATTCGTTCGCAAACCGCTCTAATGGCCGCTGCTCTATAAAGGCTGATGGACTCTCCAGTCCAACAACCTTCGAACATGCAACAGCGAGCGTCAGCGAGCCCTTCCAACAGCGAGCGCCAGCGAGCCTTCCAACGGCGAGCGTCAGCGAGCTAGCGGCAGCGCCGCTCGCGTCGTACGCAGACCCTCCGCTCGCGGCAGCGCCGCTCCCAGGCCACGCAGTGGCCGGTGATGGCGCGGATGCGGCAGCGCCGCCTGCAGCGGGGGCGCATCTCCCAGTCCACGCAGACCCGGGGGCAGTGGCGGTAGTGGCGGTGGTGGCGGCGGTGGTGGTAACGCCGGGGGGGGACGATGCATCCGGCCAGAGTCACGGCCAGCAACGTCATCGCGATGAGGGTCAGAATCCGGCGCATGGGCAATGTCCTTTCGCAGAGTCAGTACCACTGAACTATGGGGGCAGAAGCCGCCCTGTGTCCAACCACAATTATCAACACCATAGCAGCGCGCCCCCACAATAAACGTGCTATGGATCACCGGACATCGGAGGGACGGACCATGACAGAGCAACAGAGCAGGCCCCCGTCGGCATCCCGCGTGGAGATGACCGAGCTGGTGCTGCCCGGCGACGCCAACACCCTGGGCAACGCCTTCGGTGGCCGGATCATGCAGTGGATTGACGTGGCCGCCGGCGTGGTCGCGCGGCGGCACTGCGGCGGCGTGGCCGTCACCGCCTCCATGGACACCCTGCAGTTCGTGCGGCCGGTGCAGCTGGGCGACATCGTGGTGCTGCGGGCCACGGTGAATCGGGCCTGGCGCAGCTCCATGGAGATCGGCGTGCGGGTGGAGTGTGAGGCCAGCGGCTGGGCCAAACCAGAGCTCGCCGCCAGCGCTTATCTCACCTTCGTGGCCATGGACGCAGACCGCAAACCGAGGCCTGTTCCCCCGGTGGCACCGCAGACTGAAGGGGAGCGGCGCCGGTTCGACGAAGCCCAGCAACGCCGGGAGCATCGTATCAGTAGCCGGATCCCAAAACCGGCGTGATAAAACGGATATTACTTGAAGTCGCCATGTCCTTCTGTTATCCAGAAACTGCACTAATCGTCAGTTCCGCAAGGAGTTCTGCATGAACCCCGATCTCGTTATCTATGAAGAGGAGTTTCAGCAGATCCAGGCCGTATGCGCCCGGCTCCAGCGTGATTCCAACTCCAAGGCCGTGCTGCTCATCGACAAGAATGGGCAGCTCATCGCGGAGTCCGGAGAGACCGACGCACTGGATACCACGTCCCTGTCTTCACTCACCGCGGGTAACGTTGCAGCCACCGGCGGCATCGCGCGGTTGCTCAAGGAGCAGGAGTTCACCGGTCAGTTCCACGAGGGGGAGCACACGAGCATCCACATCTCGTTGGTGGCCCTGCGAGTCATCCTGGTGATCCTCTTCGATGAGCGCTCGTCCCTCGGGCTGGTCCGCTTGAGGGTGCGCCGTTCCGGTGAGGAGATCGCGCGGATCTTCGAAGCGATGATGAACAAGGCGGAAGAGCCTCAGGCGGCCTCCATCTTCTCCGAGATAACGGATGAAGATATAGACATCCTCTTCAAGGACTGAGCCCGAAATGTCGTTCATCAACTACTCATCCCGGGAGATCAACTGCAAGATCGTATATTACGGTCCCGGGCTCTGCGGCAAGACCACCAACCTCCAGTATATCTACGCCCGCACCAACCCCGAGGCCAAGGGCAAGATGATCTCGTTGGCCACGGAGACGGAGCGCACGCTGTTCTTCGACTTTCTGCCGCTGTCTCTGGGCGAGATCCGCGGTTTCAAGACGCGCTTCCATCTCTATACGGTGCCGGGTCAGGTGTTCTACGACGCCAGCCGCAAGCTGATCCTCAAGGGGGTCGACGGCGTGGTCTTCGTGGCCGACTCTCAGATCGAGCGCTTCGAGGCCAACATCGAGAGCTTCGACAACCTTGACTTCAACCTGCTGGAGCAGGGCTACGAGCTGGACAAGATCCCCTACGTCATGCAGTACAACAAGCGGGATCTGCCCAACGTCATGTCCGTGGAGGAGCTCCGCGAGGAGCTGAACCAGAAGGGCGTGCCCGAGTTCGAGTCCGTGGCCACCACCGGTCACGGCGTCTTCGCCACCCTCAAGGCTATCGCCAAGCTGGTCCTGACGGAACTCAAACGCGGCAGGTGAGCTGTTGGCGGGGGACCAGCCCCCGCCCTACTCTTCCGGTTACTCCGACCCTTCTTCTTTTGATCCCCTGTCCACCATCAGGGCGCTGGCTGCGTTCAGGGCCTGCTGCTCCTCGTCGGAGATCTCACCCTGGGCCGCGGCCTCCTGGGCCAGCTGTAGCTCCCAGGCGGCGTCTTCCTGCCGGTTCTGCTCTGCCAGCAGGCGCACCAGCTCGCAGCGCAGCTCCACGCCCGGCGTCAGGTCCAGGCCGTGGCGCAGGTACTCTTCGGCCTCTCGCAGGTCGCCGCCCCGGCGCCAGATGAGCCGGGCCAGGTTGGCGCAGCCTCGGCCGCTGCGCTGCTCCTCGTCCATGGACTGGCGGTAGACCTGCTCGGCCTCCTCGTCCTCGCCGGCCTCGTAGAGGGCGTCGGCCAGCCCCAGGGCCAGGGGGAAGGCCTCCTTGGGCGGCGCGTCCTCCAGGGCCTCGCGGTAGGCCACCGCCGCGCGCTGGTGGCGCCCGCGGGCGCTGTGGATCAGGCCCAGCTTGCCCTGCATCTGGTGGCGGGGCGCGGCGAAGCGCAGCAGGTGGTGCTCCTGGAAGAAGTCCATCAGCTCGCGGTCGCTGGCGCCGTCCTTGATGCGCGCCATGAGATCGCGCTCGAACACCGGCATCCGCTTGCCCACCAGCGCCCGGAAGATGTACTCCACCGCCACCAGGGGCAGCAGCAGCCCCGCGATCTGCCACAGCTTCAACCCCATGCCGCTGCCGGTGATCACCGCGGCGCAGCCGTAGGCCAGGTAGAGCATGCGCTTGGGCCAGATGGCCAGGCGCGGGGCCCGCTTCTCCGCCGCGGCCGTCTTCGTTTTGGTGCCCATGTCAGCCGAGGATGCGATAGCTCTTGACCTCCAGCACGTCGCCCACCATGGCGATGCCCACCCGACCGGTGGCCAGGGTCCCGCGGACCTCGGCCCGCACCTCGTCCTTGAGCAGATCCGGCCCGCCGCCGTCCAGCTGATAGACCACGCCCTGATCCGTGACCAGGGTCCAGGCGCCGCCCTCCAGGTCTGAGCAGATTACCCGACCCACGCAGGTCAGTTCCTTGTCTTGTGATTTCAACGTCTGTCCTCCAGGGCGCCCTACAGGCCGCCGTTGCTATGCTCTATCTAATACCGCCTGACCAGCCAATTTTCCATGGCTTCGAGAAATTTTTGGCGCAAAACTACGGCGTCCATTTGTAAAATTGACATGCTTGGAGGAGGACAGTACGGTCGGGTCACCGCATGGAGCGTAAAATACTCATAGTCGACGACGATCCCTGGATCGCCCGCATGGTCAAGACCATGATGGAGAGCCGGGGCTACGCCGTGGAGACCGCCAAGGAGGGCCAGGAGGGGCTGGAAAAGGCCTTCTCCTTCACGCCCGATCTGATCATCACCGATGTGTTGATGCCGAACATGAACGGCTGGTCCTTCGTGCGCGCCTTGCGCAGCCACGAGGAGATGGCCATGGTGCCGGTGATCTTCCTCACCGGGCTCAACTCCGACGAGGACCGCATCCTCGGCTTCCGCCTCGGCGCCGACGACTACCTGCCCAAGCCGTTCCGCTTCGAGGAGCTCTACCTCAGGGTGGAGAAGGCCCTGCGCAACAGCCTGCGGATGCGGGCCCAGGTCCAGAACATGGGCCAGGAGAGCGGCGAGGCCGTGGAGCAGGCCGACCTCAACGGCGACCTGGCCCAGCTCGGCGTCAGCTCCATCCTCACCTTCCTCTCCATCGAGGGCAAGTCGGGGGTGCTGACCCTCAAGGCCCTGGACGTGGGCCGCGTGTTCCTGCAAAACGGCCACCCCGTCTCCGCCAACATCGAGAACCGCGAGGATCTCCTCGGGGCCGAGGCCATCTACGAGATGCTCACCTGGAAGGCCGGCAAGTTCTCCTTCTCTGCCCTCGAGGTGGACATGGAGGATCAGGTCAACGTCTCCACCACGCACCTGCTGCTGGAGGGGGCCCGGCGCATCGACGAGAACAACGCCCCGGGGTAGGCCGCGCTCCGGGGCTCCTAGGGCCTGAACAGATACAGCGCCACGGCCACCATCACCGACAACAAGGCCAGCACCCACAGCACTGTCAGCATCAGGTTGGACGGCGCTCCGCCGGCGCTGGCCTTGGGCTTGGCCGCGGGCTTTACAGACTGGGTCGGCTCCTCCGACGGCTTCGGCGCGGGGGCCTCGGGCTCGCTGGTCGGCGCGGGCCTGGGCGTGGGGGCAGGAGGCTCCGGCGTGCCGGGGGCCGCGGGATCGGCCTCGGCTGCCGCGGGAGGAGGCGGCGGCGGGGGCATGCGGAGGATCGCGGAGTCGGGATCCGGCGCCATGGTGGGGGCGATGGCCATGGCGTCCAGCTCCCCCGGCGCCATGGTCGCGGCCAGGGCCACCTCTCCGTCCTCGCCCTGCCCCGTGCGCCGTCGCACCACCGGAATGGTGGGCTCGGTCTCGGCCGCGACGCGCCTCCTGGCCGGCGCCCCTGGCTTGCCGGCGAGCCGCTCTCTGGTCACCCTGGGCTCCTCCACATCGGCGGGGGGCGGCGTGGGCCGCCTCGGCGGCGGCGCGTCGTCGGCGGGGACCACCGGCTCGGGGGCCAAGGTCGGCGCGCCCGTGTCGGTGGCCAGGGGGCTCTGGACCTGTTTCGGCTCGGGCTCGGCCCGGGAGGCCAGGCCGTCGAGGGTGCCCGGGTCGTTCACCTCGGGCAGGGGCTGAACGTTGACCTCGGTGACCTCCTCGTCGGGGATCTCCTCCTCCGAGGTCGGGGCCACCTGGGCCTCCGGCCCCATGCCGAGGAAGGTGCGGGCCGGCTCGCGGCTCGGCTCATCCATGGCCACCTCGGCGGCCGCCATCTCCAGGCTCCCGTCCACCACGGTGGGGCCCTCGTCCGGGCCGAGGAGATCGTCCAGCCCGAGGTCGTCCCAGCCGGCGTCCAGGCCGGCCGCCTGCTCCTCCATCTCGACGGGATCAACGGGCGTGGTGTCCCGTACGTAACCGTCGCTGCGAGGGTTGTTCTTCTCGTTGCGGCCGCTGCTCATCTGACTCCAACCGGAAGCATCACGCAGGTTGCCAACTTCGTCAAGGAGATGGCACACCCCCGTCGGAGACCGCCAAAGTCAGGTTGGCTGTGGTCGATCAATCGTGTTAGGTTGCCTGCTGGAAAAATGGCTGACGACGTGTCCAACTTTTTTTATCTCACTCCGGTCCTCGGAGGGCCCGGGGCTCCGCGCTATCCGGTGGTCAATCAGAGACAGATCATCGGCCGCTCCGAGGAGTCTGAGATAGCGTTGTTGGAGCCCACCGTCTCAAGGAAGCACGCCGCCATCGAGTGCACCAGGGGAGAGGTCTGGCTCGAGGATCTACAGAGCAAGCACGGCTCCTTCGTCAACTCCAAGAGGGTGAACCGTTCCCAGCTCAAGGTGGGGGACATCGTGGTCTTCGGCCTCTCCATCGTGCTGCGGCTGGAGTCCGCCGACCAGGAGGTGCCGCCGGCCATGCCCCTGCGCGTGCCGGGGAGCATCAACGCGCCATTCGGCCCCCTGCGCCCCGCCGACGGGCAGGACGCCATGGCCCCCCCGGGGCCGGTGTCAGAGGGGGACATGGCCATGCACCAGGTGGTCCCCTCCAACCAGAAACAGGCGCGGGAGCTCATCCGCCTCAAGGACCAGCTGGTCAAGGCACGCAAGATGTCCGCCGCTGGCACCTTCTGCCTCTCCCTGGTGCCGGATCTGCACCAGCAAATGGAGAGCATCGTCGAGCAGCTGTCGGCCGACGGCGCGACGTTGGATCCAACAGCGCTGCGCGAGCAGCTGGAGCCGGTGCTCGCCGGCCTGCTCAGGATCATGGAGGCGACCCAGGTCATCCCGGCGCCGCGGTTCGAGCCCTCCAACCTGGTCAAGGCTGTGGAGCGGGCCGTGGAGATGGTCCAGCCGGACACCGACATCCACCGCATCGAGCTGACGGTGGACGTGGCCGCGAGCCTGGAGGCCAGCACCGATCCCCAGCGGCTGGTGGTCGCACTGACCGAGTTCATCAAGAGCGCCATCCGCTCCGGGCGCAGCGGCGCCACGGTGGCCATCACCGGCGTGGAGCACGAGGACGGCGTGCTGCTCACTGTCAGCAACCAGAGCCAGGAGATCTCGGCCAACGGGCTGATGCGGGTCTTCGACCCCTTCGTCACCTCGGACGTCCACTGGCAGCGGCTGGGCCTTGGCATCTTCGAGGCCCGCCAGATCATCATGTCCTTCGGCGGCACCGTGACCCTGGAGTCCACCGAGGGCCTGGGGACGTCCGTGGATATCCTCCTGCCCGCAGTCTAGCAAGCACCTGGCATGCCCAGGCTCCGCAGACCCTCCCTGTTGTTCCTCGGCGTCCTCACCCTGTGGGCCTGCCGCGGAGCCCGGCACCAGGATCCCGCCTCACGTGCGCTGCGGTACGAGCAGCTCAAGGCCGACGCCGCCACGCTGCGGCCGCGGGCCGAGGCGCTGCGCAAGGTGAGGGCGCTGCAGCGCTGGCGCCTGCTCACCGGCAAGCAACCCGCGCAGCGCCAGCGACCCCAATGGATCTCTTTCAGGGCCCTGGCGCGGCTGCGGCTGCTGGAGAACAACCCGCGCACCAGCGACGCCCGCCGCCGCGCCCTGCGCCTGCAGCGGCTCTTCCTCACCAGGGAGCACATGGACCAGTGGCCGAAGCTGCAGCTGGACCTGGACCGCATGATCCACGCCCGCGGGCGGGCCGATGACGCCGGGCTCTCCCGGCTGGAGCAGGGCCTGCAACGGCAGCGTCGGCTGCACCGCCGGGCGGCGGGCAAGCTGGGGTTGACTCTGGTGCACCTGGAGCAGGAGCACCTGGAGCTGGACCTCCCCGCGCTGCTGGCGCGCAGCTGGCGGGTGGTCTGGTCCAGCGACAAGCTGTGGGCCACGGTGCGGGCCCGCCTGACGTCGGGGCACCTGAACGTGGGGCAGCTGCAGCGGCTGCGCGCCGGCGGTGATGCGGCCGCCCTGCTCCCCGCCGACCAGCAGTTGCCCGCGGCCCGGCGGCTGCTGTCGTCCCTGGGGCTGAAGCTCAGCGGCGCCGTCAAGGCCGGCCCGCGCGCGGCCGCCGTGGTGATCGGCCCGGGCGATGTGCGCCTGGTGACCGGCGCGGCGCCCGGGCTCCTGGGCCAGGTGGAGCTGCTGGAGGCAGCCGGCCGGGCGGTGTGCCTGGCCCGAGGTCCCGCGGCCTGGGAGCTGGCCACCCTGGGGCAGCGGCTGGGCCCGCGCACCCTGGGGCATCTGCTGGGGCTGATCTGGCTGGAGTCTGGTTGGCGGGCGCGGCACGGCGCGCAGCTGGCCGAGGGGGTCGCCACCGGGGAGCGGCTGGCCGCCCTGGGACGTCACCGGGTGCTGGCGAACCTCGTGCGGCAGCGCCTCTGGTTGGCGTCCCTGTCGTCGCAGTCGGTGATGGCCGGCTACCGGCTGGTGGACAGCCCCAAAAAAGACGACTCCCGCGCCGCGTTCTGGCGCGAGGCTCACCGCTCACACCTGCCCTTTCGGTCCAAGCTGGGCCCGCGCTACATCGCGCTGCTGCCGCTGTCGGCGCCGCCCCTGGACCTGCGAGTCCACGTGCTGGCCCACATGCTGCTGGGGCGACTGCGCGCCCGCCACGGCGCCGCCTGGTACGCAAACCCCCAATTGGGCCCGTGGCTGCTGGAGCGGCTCTGCGCCCGGGGCAGCGTGGGTCACCGCAAGTTGCTAAAAGGGCTGGGCTACAAGGAGCTGGACATGGCCGCGCCGGCGAAAAACCTCAAGCAGGCGTGGAAGGAAGCGCAGCTGAAAGCTGACCGCTGACCGCTTGCCCGCTGAAAGCTTGCCCGCTACCAGTTGTGGGGCTGGTTGGTGCGAAAGAGGATGCGGCCGTCCGCGCCGCGCACCACGTAGGTGCGAACGCCCTGGTGGCCGCGCTGCTCCTCCACGGTGAAGTTGCCCCAGCCGGGCTGCCCGGCTGGCTGGCCGGGGGCCACGCCGGGGCCGTTGATCGGGCGCCCGTCGCGGTCCAGCACCTCCACCGCGGGGCCGCCCTGGCCCTGGGGGCCGCCCCAACCGTACACGCTGGTGGGGTTGTTCATGGCGTCCTCGTAGGCGGCGGCGCGGAGCTCGGTGCCGGCCATCCACCACAGCATCACGGCCAGGCCGACCAGGAAAAAGCTGGGGGCGCTCAGGGGCCAGAGACCGAAGGCGCCGACCACGCCCATGCCCACGGCCGTGCCCCTGGCCACCTTCACCGCCACGGAGGTGGCGCGGATGCGCCCCATGCGCCTGGACAGCGCCGCGCGGAAGATGCGGCCGCCGTCCATGGGCAGGGCGGGCAGCAGGTTGAACGCGCCGAGCATGAGGTTGATCGTGGCCAGCCAGCGGGCCACCTCCAGGCTGGTCACGGCGAAGAGGCCGTAGCTGGCCGCGGCCAGGGCGAAGGAGACCGCCGGGCCCGCCGCGGCGATGAGGATCTCCTGGCGGGGTGACGTGGGCAGGTGGGCCAGCTTGGCCGCGCCGCCAAAAAAATGCAGGTCGATGCCGAGGATCGGCACCTTGAACCGCCGGGCCACCAGGGCGTGGCCCAGCTCGTGAGCCAGCACCATGGCGAAGACGGCCACGACGGCCACCACCGCCTGCAGGCCGCCCCAGGCCAGGGCCGCGAAGGCCAGCAGCATCAGAAAGGAGAAGGTCACCTTGATCGGAATGCCGAAGAGGGAAAAAAGTTTGAATCCGCCCATGTGGCACCTCCTTGGAAGCTATTAGCTTTTAGCTATTAGCTGTTAACTGTCGGACTACCGACATCTCAAAAAGGTAAGACCTCCATGGCCCAGGTCAAGCGCCAGCGCAGATCTCGTCAGACAGTGGTGGGTAACCCCTCGCGATATGAAGGATACTTCAGGTCCTCGCGCAGCCAGGCCAGCAGCGCACGGTTGGAGCAGCGCTTGGACTCCGACAGCAGCGACAGGCGGTTGAGGTCCACCTCGGCCGTCTCACCGAGGGGCACCTGCTCCATGCCGAGCAGGCGCGCGGCCAGGGCGTAGACCTCCTCGGTGGTGGCCGGGTGACCGTCGGAGACCAGCAGCAGGGGCTGGTCCGGCTGCTGGCCCAGGCGGTGCAGCACCGTGACCAGGTCGTGGATGTGGACGCGGTTGCTGTACCGCCGCGGGAAGCGAAGGGTGTAGCCCCCCGCCCGCAGCCGCGCCACCGGTCCGCGTCCCGGCCCGTAGATCTCTGGCAGCCGCACCACGCAGGCGGGGACGTGGCGCTCCGCTCCCCAGCCGCGGACCCGCTGCTCCAGCTCCACACGCATCCTGGCCCAGGGAGACACCGGCGCGGGCAGGGTCTGCTCATGGACCCACTCTCCGCCCGTGTCGCCGTAGACCGACGTGGAGCTGAGGTAGATCAGCGCCCTCGAGTCGTGGAGCCCGCCCAGGGCAGCCTCCAGCGGGGCCATGTGGGGTCGGGTGTCAGGGTCGTAGACCCGCCCCAAGGTGGAGACCATGTAGTAGACCACAGCGCCGGAGGACTCTGGAAAGTCCTGCGGTTCTGGATGCTTCAAGTCAACGGCCCGCAGGGAAACCCCCTCCAGCCCGCGTGGGCGTCGTCCCCCGAGGCTGGTGCCGGCCACCGGGATCTTGGCCTGCAGCAGGCGCCGGGCCAGGGCCTCGCCGGTGTAACCGAACCCGATGATCAACGCGCGTTCCATGATCTGTGACAACTATGGTGTCACCGCCCGGACGGTGTCGACCTCTTTTTGTGCTTGCCCGCGCCGGGCTGCGGATGCAGTCTTGGCCATATGAGCCGCACCGTAAAAATAGTGCTCAGCCTCTGCGTGGTCCTGGGCGCCGTGGGGTACATGATCGTCACCTCGATCCAGAGCGGCGACGCCCTAGTCTACTACAAGCACGTGGACGAGGTGATGTCCGACGTGGCGGCACAAAAAGGGCGCAAGCTGCAGCTCCACGGCAACGTGGTGCAGGGCTCCATCCTCAACAAACCGGGTACCATGTCCTACCTCTTCGCCCTGCACAAAAATGGCGCCTGGACCGACGTGGTCTACGAGGGCCTGGTGCCGGACACCTTCAAGGACTGCGCCGAGGTTGTGGTCCTCGGCGGCTTCAGCGGGGCCAGGCGCTTCACCGCGCAGACCATCACCGCCAAGTGCCCGTCCAAGTACGAGGAGGGCAAGTCCGGGGACACCGGCTGCGGCGAGGGGCTGCTGTCCGGCGTCAAGACCTATCGCTCGTTGCCCAGCGCCCGGAAGTAGCGCCTCCGCCTCCCGGCCCCACGCTCTGTTTTTGATCCGTGATTCGGTATAGGGTTAGCGCGTGGTAAAGATCCCCCACACCCGCGCGGGCTCCCTGGTCCTTCCCCTCCTGCCGGCGGGCCTGCTGCTGCTCCACGGCTTGCTCGGTTGGGCCCACATGAGCGCGGGCGCCAGCACCTCATTTTGCTACGCGCGCACCCTGGCCGAGGGCTACGGCCCGGCCCTGCAGCCGGGCGCCGTGTGGAGCCTCGGCTTCGCCAGCGCGCCGTGGGTCCTGCTGCTGGTGGGCGCCGACGGCGCCGGGCTGGCCCTTGACCTGGTGGCCAAGGGCCTGGGCCTGACCCTGACCGCGGCGGTGCTCTACCTGCTGCCCCTGGTCAGCCGCGCCCTGAGCCGGCGCCGGCGCCTGGCCTGGATCGACCTGCTGCCGCCCCTGCTGCTGGCCATCAACCCCACCGTGGCCCGGGCGGCCGTGGGGGGGACAGAGGCTGGCCTGACTCTGGCCCTGCTCACCGTGACGCTGTGGCTCTTCGTGCTGGAGGAGCGGCGCCTGGAGGCCGGCGCTCGGCCCCGTGAGCTGTGGTCCGCTCTGCCGCTGTGCCTGCTGTTGCTCAACCGCCCCGAGGCGCCCGTCTGGTTTTTCGCCCTGGCGGGCTGGCGGATCATGGGGCGGGTCGCCGCGCGCCGGCTCCCCTGGACCACCGTGGTCTGGCTGGCCCTGCCGCCGCTGGTCTATCTGGGGCAGCTGCTGGGCAGCTACGCCCTGTTCGCCGATCCGCTGTCCGGCCTGATCACGTCGCGCCTGGCCCTGGTGGAGACCACCCCCGGGCACCCCACGGCCGTGGCCCTGGGCTGGCGCTCCCTGGTGCAGCTGTGGGGGGCATGGGGCATGGGGCTGCCACTGGTCGCGGTGGCCGCGGTGGGGGCCTTCGGCACCCTGGGTTACTGGGGCCGCGGCGCCCTGTTGGCCCTCTGCCTGTTCAACGGCGCGGCGGCGGTGGCCGTGGGCGGAGACCCCTCCGGTGAGCTGCTGCTGCCCTCGCTGCTGGCCGGCGCCCTGCTGGCGGCCGCGGGCCTGCAGACCTTGCTCGCCCGGCTGCCCGCGCGGGACGTGGTCTGGAGACGGCTGATCACCGCGGCCCTGGTGGTGGGCCTGGTGGCCCCGATGGCCCAGCGCGGCATGGCCTCCATGACCAGGCCGGCGCGGGCCGGCGTCATGGAGAAAGCCCTGCGCCGCCTGGTGGAGATGATCGAGGAGCTGGGCCTGGAGCCGCGGCAGGTCAAGGTGCTCACCGCCCGGCCCGGCGAGGTGGCCTGGCGAGGCTTTCAGGTGGTGGACGCCAGCGGCCTCACCGACCCGGCCATCCGGCGCTACAACACCGCCCGCCGCAACCTGGGGCTGCAGCAGATCATCTTCCGCGAGCGTCGCCCCGACGTCATCTTCGAGCAGGGCCTCTGGAAGGTGGTGCACGCCCTGGGCGTCTACCCCGAGGCCCGGCGCCAGTTCGTGCCGGTGCCCACCCCGAGCCACCCCGGGCTCCGCGCCTCCCTGTCGCGGGACCTGATGCTGGAGCCCGAGCCCCTGGCGTCGCGGTTGATGCACCTGGAGCTGGGGGGCGACCTCAGGCTGGTGGGCCTGCGGCCGGAGCCGGGGCGCCTGGTGCTGCTGTGGAGCGCCCGCCGCAAGCTCAACGAGGAGCACCGGGTGACGCTGCACCTGGGCGCCAGGCGCCTGCCCATCGACGTGGGGCCCACCGTGTACCGCGCACCCCGCTGGCGCCCTGGCGAGGTGGTGCGTCAGGTTGTGCCGGTGCCCCCCATGCCGGCGAGCTGGATCCC
>PVBE011551410.1_pt1 | contig 12415 bp, 10 predicted proteins | sample 1631181 | NCBI WGS metagenome assembly PVBE01 (sample SAMN08397723, study PRJNA350692) | Marine metagenome, whole genome shotgun sequencing project. | isolation source: water | place: Pacific Ocean | collected 2012-04 | reverse complement strand
TTCATGCGAAAATGTTCGTCTATGAGCGTTTTTTCCAGAATCATCGCCTGGTCCGCCAATTCGGCCGACAGGCGGCCCTCGGTAACCGGAATGTCCGCCACGATCTCCACAAACCGGTCCGTGACGACATCTCCGACCCGGGAGTGAAGGGTGGGGAATCCCTTTCCCGTCCGGGCACTGACGATCAGCGCCTGCGGGTAGCGGTTCTGTAGAAGGGTTTCCTCCACCGGATCCTGCAGCCGGTCCACCTTGTTGAAAATCAGAATAATTGGAATTTCCTGGCACTTGATCTCTTCCAGTACCGCCTGGACAGCCTCGATCTGTTCATCCCGGTCCGGATGGCTGGCATCCACGACATGCAGCAGAAGATCGGCCTGCGAAACTTCCTCGAGTGTCGCATGAAAACTCGTCACCAGGCCGTGTGGCAGGTTCCGGATAAACCCCACCGTATCGGAAAGAAGAACCGGGACTCCACTGTCCAGATGCCAGAGGCGCGTCCGGGTATCCAGGGTCGAGAAGAGCTTGTCATCCACCAGCACTTTCGACTCGGTCAGGGCGTTCATGAGCGTTGATTTGCCCGCGTTGGTGTATCCGACAAGGCTGACCGTGAAATTTCGGGAAGAGCGCGCCTCGACCTCGCGCTGTTTCTGGCGTTGCTGATGTTCGATCTGCCGTTTCAGATCCGTGATCCGCCGGCGGGCAAGCCGCCGGTCAACTTCGATCTGCTTTTCACCGGGGCCTCTTTGGCCGATTCCGACACCGCTCTGCTGCTCGTCGGTAAGGTGGGTCCACATTTTTGCCAGTCTTGGCAGGTTGTACTCGAGCTGGGCGAGTTCGACCTGAAGTTTTGCCGGCCCCGAGCGGGCATGGGTGGCGAAGATATCCAGGATGACCTCGGTACGGTCAATTACCTTCTTTTTAAGCTCTTTTTCCAGGTTGTGGATCTGGCTCGGCGTGAGGTTGTGGTCGAAGATGATTACATCAATCTTGTTGTCCTGCACCTCGTGCAGAAGTTCTTCGATTTTCCCCTTGCCGAGGTAGAAGCGGGAATGGGGTTTTTCCAGTTTCTGTAGAGTGCGGCCGACGATATTTGCCCCCGCCGTCTCGACCAGGCGTTGCAGCTCGTCCAGGGGGTCTGTCTGCCGAAGATCCGTTCCGGGGGAAACCGCCGCGACGAGCCATGCGCGCTCGCGGTAGACGGTCTTTTTAGTCGATTTCAATGCGTTCGGCTCTCCCAATATCGGCCATCTGTTCTCCCCCATTATACGGGCCAGTAATTTTGGGAATCAACCAACATTCGATGGGCGGGGAAGGACATATATTCCGGTTGTGTGGGGGGAACGGGGTCCGCCCCTATTTCCATTTCCCACAAATCCTGCCCCGGATTGAAGTGCCGGTGGATGGCAGACTTCTGATTTCAAACCTCCCAAAAACTTTGACGCTTCGCATTGTATTCGATAGTCTCCCTGTGCCTAATTTGGAAGGGAAAACTCATGGCAGACGAAGAAAAGAAAGACGAAGCGGCCGAAGAGCCAAAAGACGGCGCGGCTGAAGAGAAAAAACCGGAGGGATGGACCCCCTTGGGGGATACGCAGGAAGACAAGGCCGTCGGCGACAAGCCTGCACCTGCCGATGAACCGAAGGCGGAGGAAACTCCGGCCAAGGAAGAGCCCAAGGCGGAAGACGCTCCAAAACCCACGGCGGACACGCTGGGCGACGAAAAGGGCCCCAGTCCGCTGATCCTGGCGGGTGCCGGGGCCGCTGTGCTCGCTCTCGTGATCGTGATCATCGTGGCCGTATCCGGCGGGGGGCATCCGTACGACGTCCCTGGAACCAGTCCGGACCTCGATGGGGAGGAGAAGGTTGAGGTGGCTGCCAAGAGCTACCTTGAATTCCTTCATGAATTCTTCAACTCTTATGGTGAGGTCAGACACGACCGGAAAAAAGCCGGATTTTCCTCCCTGCTGTCCGAGGATTTCTACGAGGATCCGGACCTGGTGGTCAAGGAAAGGGAACGCCAGGAGAAAAAGCAGGAATTCTCTGATGACCACATGGATGAGTTGACCGAAGAATGGAAAATCGAGGACGGCAAGGAGTCGGATGAGGCCGGTCTGAAGGTCTGGACCTGCACGGTCAAGATGAAGTCAGTCAAGAAAAGTGGTGATAATGATTGGAAGATCGAAGAAGAAGAGATGGGCTTCAGATTCAAGTTTTCAAAGATTGACGAAGAGTGGAAGATGGTCAGTGTAGAACCGGATTTCCTGACCGCCCTGTTCCGGTAAAGAGTCTGACGAAGGGATGACGGTCAGCATCGAATTTCATCTTTTGAACCGAATGACGAAGAGGTAGCTGAATGAGCAAGATATTGGTTGGGGCTGTTGGAATCCTGCTTTCCGCCGCGCTTTTTGGGTGCGGACCCGGCCCGGGAGACACCCCCGAAGAGACCGCCCGGATTCTGGCGGAAAACTACGTCAACTCCCGCCTTCAGGTGGAGATCGATCAGGAAGTCGAAGATATGCGCTTCCAGATTGAATGTTATGAGAAAGATATGGAGTGGCGGGCGGACCGGGGGGAAAGCCTCAAGGTGATCGATGTGGTCAAGGCAAGGCTGGAATTCTACGAGGATAATCTCGACAAATTAAAGGATGAGATCGAATACAACATCACAGAGGTCCGGGTGGACAAGGACGACGACAAAAAGGCGGAAGTCGAAGTGAAGATCTGGAGGTATGTTGTGAAACAGGATGACGACAATTACAAAGACCTGGATCTGATCTATACCGACCGGACGAAGAATTGGTCTCTCATCAATGATGATGGATGGAAGATCCGGAACAAGAAGAAATCGGATTAGGGGCCTGCCAGCTTTTAGATACGGGGTTAGAATGAAAACAGTTGGAATGATTTTTGCCGCAGGTCTCCTGGGTGCCGGTCTCCTGGGTTGCGGAGGCGCAACCGCCGGATCCACTCCGGAGGAAACTGCGAAGACATATGCCGAGCTCCGCTCCCAGCAATTGGCCGAGGAGTGGGAAGAAAGATACCTCCAGCGCAAAGAGAAAGAAATGGAGCGGCAGAATCAGGAGATTGGTCTGTGGGCCGACCAGGGGCAGGTGAAAAGGGATCTGGATCTCGGGGAAGTTGCGGTCGATTTTATCGATGACCATTGGGGAGAGATCTCCGATATCGAGTACGATATCGTGAAAATCCTGGAAACAAGCAAGTCCACGAAGAAGGTGACCGTCAAGTTCTACTACCGGGAGCCCGTTCAGAAGGAAGGCCATCCAAGGCAATGGTACCTGGGGCGCAGGGAACGTGAGGACGTCCTGAGTCTGTCCCTGATTGAGGGAAAGTGGAGGATCACGGACATCGATTGAGGCCTGCGATCCTCAGGGAGTCTGCGTCCTGGCGATCCCCCCCCCCATTTTCCTTTTCTCTCCGGACCCGCCCATTTATACTTCCCTTTCCCATGGAATTTACAGAATTCGCATCTGCCTCTGCTCTGCCAGAAGCCTCGGTTTTCCTCTTCGGGGGGGATCAGGCCTTCCTTCGGGAGAGGGGGATCCAGCTTCTTCGTGAGCGAAATCCGGAATGGGCCGGCCAGTCGATCCGGTTCTCCTCCTCCGACGTCACCTGGCCCCGGCTGGAGGAGGAACTCTTCACCCCCTCCCTCCTCGGTGGCCGGAAACTGATCATCCTGATGGACGAGGGAAACTTCGTGCATAACCATGTTAATCAGATCGAGGAATACCTCGATAATCCCTCCAAGGTGGCCACGCTGGCCCTCTCCATCGGGGGGAAGCTCCCCAAAACAAGGAGAAAAGGGCTCCTGATCATTCAATGCAAGACCCTCCGCTCCCTCGATCTGATCCGGTGGGTAACCGCTGATTTCCAGCGGAGGCGCAAAACGGTCAACCGGGCCGCCGTCCAGCTCCTGATCGAACGGGGAGGGGGCGACCTGGCGAGCCTGGAAGGGCACGTGAAGAATATTGTCCAGTACATCGGCTCCCGGAGCAACGTGACTCCGGAAGATGTCCGTTCGCTGGTCAAGGACCAGGGTTCCAACGCCCCCTACGAGCTCTCCCTCGCCGCGGCCTCCAAGAAACGAAACCGGGCCTTGGAGATCCTCCACAGGCTCCTGGCCCATGGTGAGCCCGCCCCGGTCTTACTCTGGAAACTTGCCTGGCAATACCGTAAGCTGGTCGAGGCTAAAAAGCTCCTCAAGGCGGGAGTTCGTCGGTATGAAGTGCCTTCCCGGGTGCAGATCACCTATTATCCCGATGAATTCCTGGGCTTGGTGGACAGTCATTCGTTGGAGGAACTTCTGGAAAAGCACCAGCGGATTCTCGATACCGATCTGGCCCTGAAAACCGGGGGCGGCATGGAGCGGCTGTTGTTGGACAAACTGGTCTGTGAGCTCTCTTCAGGCAGGATTGCCACGGGGGCTGTAGGGACCTCGAAATAGGTTGCCCGGAAACCGGGCTTTCCCCCCGTCTCGGAGGGGGAAGCGTGTAAGGAGACTCTTCTAATGGTGGAATTCTGTACGGTTTGTGAAACGAGCCTGCCCAAGGGTGATTTGACGGTGAAGAAGGGCGAAATCTTTACCAGCCACGATTATTCCTGTCCGGATTGCGGAAAAATTGCCAATCCGGAAAAGAAGTCGGACGAAAATGAACCCTCTCCCTCTGCGGAAAAGGATCTCGTTTTCCGGAAGGGAAAAGCGGAAGAAGAATAAGAGGAGCCGATTTTGCCCACATCCAGAAGACCATCGGGACGCCCACAGACGCGCCGCACATCCCCGCAGGCCCGGAAGCAGGAAACTTCCCGGGTCAAGCGTTCCACTCGCGCGCAACCTGCCCGTCCGAAGGCGCCAAAGAAGCCCCCGATGGGGCTGATTATTGGCGGCTCTGTGGCCGGAGCTTCGATTCTCTTGCTGATCCTGATTCTTATCATGAGCGGTGGGGAGAAACAGAAGCCTGTGCAGAAGAAAAAGGATGATGTTCCTTTCTCCGGGAATACTGGAAACACGGGGGAGGTAGTCGATGAAGCGCGGGTTCAGAGGGGGCTCGTAAAGTGTGAAAAGGGGTATGATCTCTACCGGAAACTAAAGGGTCGTATGCACAATCGGAGCGGAATGTCGGATTCCGAATTGCAGGTACTTTGCCGGGACCTGGAGAAAGCCGATTCCCAGATCAAGAAAGGACTCGCGGATATCGAACTCGCGAATGGCAAGGCAAACGTGAAACAGTATCAGAATGCTCATAAAGACATGAAGATGGTTTTGATGGAGTTGAAGTAGGGTTCAGACGAACCTTGACCGGGAAAAACCGTTAAAACAGGGGATACAGCACCTCTTGGAGGAACCGGGATGGACAAAGACGATCCCATCGACGACGTGATTAATTCCGATGAGAACAGTCCGGATCCGGACGATGTGACCATCATCGGCCCGCCTCCGGACCTCGATGCCGGAAGCGGTCCGGAGCCGGTCGAGGAGATCGAGGCGGTCCCGGTTGATGATGTCACCCAGTTGGATTTCGGAGTCCTCGATGAAGGCGGGGACGCGGATCTCGACATCGATAAAACGGTCGCGTTCCCACCGGACGACACTCCCGGAATCGAGGAAAACCAGAAGGAAGACCTGTCTGGAGAGGAATTCGATATCGACAAAACGGTGAACTTCAAGCCGGTCGAAGAAGATCATCCGGAAGAGGCCTTCAATATCGACAAAACCGTGAACTTCAAACCAGTCGAAGTAAAGGTGCCGGAACAGGCTTTCGATATCGACAAAACAGTGAACTTTAAGCCGGTTGAAGAGGAAGAGCCGGGGAAAGATTTCGAAATCGAAAATCTGGATGGCGCCCCTCCCGGAGACGAGGAAGTGGCCGGGGACGGCGGGATGGAAGGGGAGGAAAAGGCTGCGGATGTGCCTCCAGTCAAAACGGGGGCGGTTCCCAGGCCGACCCGCCGCCGTCTTTCTTCCGGTACGGCTTCCCGGGTCAAGCGGCGCACTGCCGCAGAGCAGTACCAGCAATCTTCCAAGCCGGGAAAAACCTTCCTGGTAAAGAAAATTCTCTTCTATGGCCTGCCCTTCTCCTTCATCGCAATGATTGCCGCGGGCTTTGTCTTTAAAAATGAAAAAGACGATATGCTGTGGGTTGGCCTGATGAAGAATGTTGGGTTTATGGAGGACACAACCGAATCCGAGGAGGAAGAAGCGGTTGCGAATCCCCATCCCGAAATGGTCAACTACGCGACCGTTCAAAATCAAATCGGTTTTCTCACGGATAAATTGACCGAAATCGAGCGTCAGTTGCAGGTCACGGAAACATGGACCCGGGAGTCGGCCATGGAGACGCGGGGGGAACTGGACACGGCGCAGGAGATTCTCAATAAGTCGCGGAAAATGGCAGGCGACGTGAAGGTTTGGTTTGAGGCCTATTCCAGGGACATGGTGGACCTCCAGGCGGCGCACGAAAGCGGGGACAAGGAACGGATCGCCAAACTCGATGAGAAGATCGGGCGTGGAAAATACGAGGATTTGAACCTTGACGAGTTCGGGTTGGGGCATGTGAATGCAGCGGTAAACAGGATCAATGCCTTGCAGAGGCGCGCGGACAAGGTCAATGTCCGCCTGCCCTCGATGGAAGAGATCACGGAGGGGAAACTCCCCGGGTCGGTGAAAAAGGAACATGGCCGGCCGTCAGGTTCAGGAACGGCGGTTTCCTTCAACGAGGCGACCGTGACTCCCTATTTTGATATTTCCGCCGGAAGCTGGCGGCGGGATGAAGTCCTGGAAGAAGATCTCGTGTTTATGGGAGAGCCGATCCGCCGTCTTAGGGACACTATCCTGAAGGAGAAGGAACTTCGGGAAGATTATGTCGTCCTGGAGACATTCCATTTTGTCAATGAGCTCGAGTCGGACCCGGAGGAAGAACAGCGCGATGTGGTGAAGGATGCGAAAAAGACCGCGTCTCTCGATATCGGCGGGTCCACCGTCTCTTGCCGGATCCTGAAATCGGCCAGGGAGGAGCGGTGGGTTCCCGTTTCCGATCCCATGGCCAACCAGCTTCCACTCAAGGTGGAAACGGATGAGGTGAAGATCGTTGCCGTGGAAATTGGCCAGGAAGATCTTGCCGTTGGAGAGACTTCCCTGCCGTGTACCCGCGTGGATTACCAGGGAACCATCAGGAACGCCAAGGTCAAGCAGACTATTTGGTATTCCACCAAGGTTCCTTTCTGGGTGGTGAAGAAAATCACGGAAGTGGATGGGGCTTCCCGGGTGACGGAGACTCACCTTGAATATGGGAAGTCTTCCCGTCCCTCTTTCCCGGTGCCGGAGGAAGAGACCCCTGGAATGACGGAGACCCCCACGGAAACCGAAATTCCGGAGAAAGAAACTCCTTCCGAAACGGAAACACCCGCGGAAACAGAGCCACCTGAAGAGGAGAATCCGGAAACCCCGGTCGAAAAAGAGACTCCTGGAGAAGAGAATCCGGAAACCCCGGTCGAAAAGGAGACTCCGGAAAAAGAAAAGCCGGAAGGGGAAAACCCTGAAACACCCGAAAAGGAGCCGGAAACCCCACGGAAAACCGTGGAGGACCATATCAACGAAGCGACGGAATCGTTGAAGGAAGCGCTCCCCCTTTTCCAAAAGGTGTCCAAGGCGATTCGAAAAGGGCTTTCCGATGACCGGGAGGATTTGAAAACTCTGCAGGAGATGGCAAATAAGGCCGAAAAACTGTTTGGAGACGCAATAGAGAAGTATCGTAGGGCAAAGGAGATTTCTCCTGACCCCGAAAGGCAGGAGTATTTTATTGGCCGTCTCCAGAAGTTGCAGAAACGCCTGGGCAAGAATCAGGCAGCGATTCGGAAGAAGATGGAAGAGTGAGATTTGTGGTATGAGAGGGGGCGTTGTACTAATCGGTTTCTGTCTACTGCTCGGCTGTTCGAGCGGTCCTCCAGCCTGGAAGACGGATCCGGTCCCGGAACGAAAAGGAGACAATTCCAGGGCTCCGACTCCGGAAGCGGTTCCCGTCAAGGTCAAGAAGGAAACTCCGAAAGCACTTCCCAAGGTGGATGTCATCCGCACAACCTTCCCGAAGACAGGGGGGGGGATCAAGGGGTCCGGTGATTCCGGGCCCGAGACAGAGTGGGGTTCTCCTACTCCGGGAGACCAGCTCCTGTTTCTCCAACGGGAACGGTTCGCAAAGCAACCCGAGAGTGATATGGAGAAACTCCGGCTTGCGCTTCTCTACCTTTCTGCGGGGAATTTCCCGGAGGCGGAACGCTACGTGTCCCTGGTCCGGGGGGAAAGCGATTTCCTTCCCTATCTTAAGGCCTATCTCTACCGCAAGCTTGGCGAAACGAAGATGGCCAATAAACTGCACGCGGAACTCGAATCGGACTGGCGGAAGTCTGATGGCTTCCGGATTGAACGGGCGGTCCTGGTCAACAAGGTTCGGGGATTCCAGCGGTATGACCTGAATACGGACGGCAAGGTGGCTCCGGGAGAGACGGTAATCCTTTACGTGCAGCCGGGAAATTTTTCCCTTCGTATGGATGGAGAGCAGTCGATTCTGCATCTTGGATATGACTGGAAACTGGTGGATGACCGGAACAAGGATATTCCCGTAAAGTGGTGGGAGGACGCCGGGGCGAATGACCGGATGGATTTTATCAAGTACCGCGGCCCGGTCACCGAGTTTTACCAGTATTTCCGGCTGAAACTCCCCGGGAACCTGGCGACCGGTAATTACCGGATCAAGGTCACGGTTACCGACAAGAATGCCTCGCGGGAAGACCGGGTGTACATTCCCATTTACGTGGTTCCCGTCCAGTAGGAGCGATCAAGGTGAGAACGGGTATCTTGTGCGCAGGTCTGGTGATCCCGTTTCTTTTTTCATGCTCCCGGGAACTGACGAAGGATGAGGTCGCACTCGATCGCTACAGGGAAGCAAACGAAGCATTCGCCCAGGGGAATTACCTCGAATGCATTCCACACTATGAGTATGTCATCAAGTGGCGGGACCGGGTTTTTGATGCCTATCTCAAACTGGCCACCTGTTATGACCAGGTGGACCGTCTCACCGATGCCGTTGCGATCCTGCACCAGTTGATCCGGGTCGACCCTACCCACATCCCGGGGATGCGGGCCCTGGCGCGTGCCCATGAGAAACGGGGGGATCTCAAGGCCGCCATCGAGATGAATCAGAAAATTTTGGGTCGGAATTCCGGGGATAAGGAAGCATCGAATGAAATCCTGCGGCTCCGGCAGGAAACCGGGAGATAGGTGTGGGGGGGAAATCCTGCTTTCAACACCCCGGTGTCGCGGCAGGTTCCATTTGCAGACATTGTGATCGTCCCACCTGTGCCTCTTGTACATTGGTTACCCCTGCAGGGAAGTTCTGTTCTCCGGAATGTGGTCTTTTGCAGCGGGAAGGCGTGTCCCGGCCCGGTGCGGAAAAAAAAAGGGGGGGGCAGGGTGCAAAGGTCGCTGTTCTCCTTCTCCTGCTGCTCGTGCTTTGCGTGATGGGCATTCATCTGTTGAAAAGCCGTGTACCGGCACTTCAAAAATGGGACCTGATCGAAAGGGTCGGAGGCACGAAATGAACCGGATCCTGGTTCTGTTGGGTGCGCTTTTCCTTCTGGCCGGGTGTGGTTCCTCTTCGAGGAACGAGGGGGAGCGGCAACCGGAACTCCTTGATCGCGGTGCAGAGGAGTTTCTGGCTGGAAATTTTTCCTCGGCCGAGGAAAAGTTTGAAAAATTCCTGGACCAGAACCCGCTCTCTACCCGGCGTGCCTGGATTTTTACCCGGATGGGACTCTGCCGGAACGGGCGGGGGGATTACCACGGTGCGATCAATGCATTTGGCCGGGCCCTGGCTGCAGGTGCAAGAGGCCCCATACGGCTGGAGATTCTCTACCGCCGCGCGATCGCGTTTAACTATAACGATATGCCTGACCTCGCACTTCTGGATCTGGAACAGATCGCGCTCGAACCTTCCGCAACACGGAACCAGGTCTTGAAGGCCGCCGAGTTCGAACGGATCCTGGGTGTCACCCTGATCCGGTCCGGCGAATGGAAAAGGGGCCGTCGTGTTCTGGAGAACCTGGTCCATTCCTATCCTGAAACAAAGGAGGCCAGGAATTCCGTGCGCCTGCTCTCTTTCCAGAAATTCAGCATCCAGGTGGCCCGCTGTCCCGATGACGAAAGCGCCCGGAAACAGATCGCCCTCCTTCAGAAAAAAGGCGTCATCGGACGGGTCGAAATTCTCCCGGACCGTTCCGGGATTTCCGTTTTGGTCGGGGATTTCTCCCGCTACGACGAAGTCGTTCGGAAACGAAACAGCCTGAATGCCCTCGGAATCCGCGGCTTCATCCTTCCCTGAGTCGACCCATAAAAGGGGACATTCTTATTTATTGGACTAATCTATTTCGCCCCAAATGGGTAAATAGTGGCGTTATTTGAAATAAGGTGGTTTTAGGGGGAGCCCATAAAATAAGAATGACCCCTTTTTTGGGTATATCAGGGAAAGAGGACTAACTCCGTTTCCCGGTTTTTTGTATACTTCCGGCCCATGGCCACGCCACTCATGGATCAGTACAACCGGATCAAGGCGGAGCATCCAAAAGATATCCTGCTCTTCCGTCTCGGTGATTTTTACGAGATGTTCTTCGAGGATGCGAAAGTTGCCTCGAAGGTCCTGGGAATCGTCCTTACCAGCCGGTCGAAGGGGCCCAACAAGATTCCCATGGCGGGCATTCCCCACCATTCCTCGATGAGTTATATCAACCGTCTTCTCACGGCCGGCTACCGGGTTGCCGTGTGCGAACAGACGCAGGATGCGGAAGAGGCGGAGGGGATCGTCGAACGGGGCGTGGTCCGTGTCATCACACCCGGGACCCTTCTCGAAGAGTCGATCCTCGAAGAAAAGAAAAACAATTACCTTGCCGCAGCGGTTTCGGAGGGAGGGCTCGCGTGGGTCGATCTTTCCACCGGCAGTTTCCAATTGGCCGCCATCGCTCCCGAACAACTGCGGGATGAGATCATGCGCCTTTCTCCGAGTGAAATCCTGGTCCCGGCGGCGCTGGAAGAGAGTGATTTTGTCCGAAACCTGGAAGGCTTTGGAAATACGATCGTGACTCCCTTTGCGGATTGGCGGTTTGATTCCGACAACGCCTTCCGGACGTTGGCGGAGCATTTCCAGGTAAAGACGCTTGAAGGGTTCGGATGTAACGAAGTCGATCATGGTGTACGGGCTGCAGGTGCGGCCCTTGCCTACCTCCTGGACACCCAGCGGGGTCCGCTTCACCATATCTCGAAGTTGGAGCGACACCACGGAGAGGACCGGCTTTTCCTGGATGAACAGACCCAGCGTGCGCTCGAGTTGACAGAAACGATGCGGGGAGGGAACCGGAAGGGAACACTCCTTTGGGCGCTGGATCGAACCGAATCCCCGATGGGTGCGCGACTTCTCCGCGAATGGGTTACCCTTCCACTCCGGTCCGTTACCGGAATCCGGGAGCGCCATGCCGCAGTTCAAGAAATGATCGGATCGTGGGGGAACGTTCACAAGCAGATCCGGCCGATCTGCGATCTGGAGCGGGTGGCTGCGAAGGTGGGAACCGGGCGGGCGAATGCCCGCGACCTTGCCGCCCTGCGTGAGACCCTGGTACAACTCCCCGGACTTCGTTCCTTCGAATTTTCCTCTCCGGTCCTGCGCGATCTTCCGATCGGGGAGCACGAGGAACTCCGGACCTACCTGGAATCGGCACTTGCAGACGAGCCTCCCGCACAACTGACGGACGGTGGTTTGATCCGGGAAGGCTTTGATCCCGGGCTGGATGAGATTCGATCTGCCGCGACAGACGGAAAAGGCTGGATTGCCCGGTTCGAAGCCCGGGAAATTGAACGTACGAAAATCTCCTCGCTCCGCGTGGGGTATACCCAGGTCTTTGGGTATTACATCGAGGTGACGCATACCCATGCGGAAAAGGTCCCCGAAAACTACGTTCGGAAACAGACGCTCAAGAATGCGGAACGGTATATCACCCCGGAACTGAAAGAGGCGGAAGCAAAGGTACTCAATGCAGAGGATCGTTCCAAAAAGGTGGAGTACCAGATTTTCCAAAGGGTCCGGGACCGTGTCGCGCAGGATCTGAACGCCCTGCAGGAGACCGGAAACGCGGTTGCCCGCCTCGATGTTATCGCTTCTCTCGCCCGGGTGGCGGAAGAGAGCAATTACATCCTGCCTGACATGGATGATTCCCGTTCCATCGATATCCGCGACGGGCGTCATCCTGTCCTGGAACGTACCCTGCAGGAAAAATTTGTGCCCAACGACGTGCTTCTGGGAGAGGACAACGTGATCCTCATCACAGGCCCGAACATGGCCGGAAAGTCGACCTATATCCG